>FTHQ01000041.1_pt1 | contig 71134 bp, 59 predicted proteins | sample 1641001 | NCBI WGS metagenome assembly FTHQ01 (sample SAMEA3914872, study PRJEB12502) | metagenome | biome: forest; material: soil | place: Canada | collected 2011-07-03 | depth 0.3 m | reverse complement strand
CGTCCCGTTCCCGACGAGCGGCAGCAGTGGCTGGCTGCACTGGTGACCCGACGGCGCCAACTACTCACCATGCTCCTTTCGGAGCGACAGCGGCTCCAGATCACGCCGGTTGGTCTGCATTCAAGTCTGCTGGCTATCATTGCCGCCATCCAGGCACAACTCGATGACATTGACGCTCAGATGGTCGCTCATGTACGCCAGCACTTCGGTGAACTCGACCGCCTGTTGCAGTCCACACATGGAATTGGCCCGGTATCCAGCGCCTGCCTGATCGCAGAACTGCCCGAATTGGGCCGGCTCAATCGCCGTCAGATTGCAGCCCTCGTTGGCGTCGCTCCCATTGCTTGCGATTCCGGCTTACGTAATGGGCGACGACGGGTTCAAGGTGGCCGCTTCGCGATCCGTCGCGTGCTGTACATGGCTACATTGACTGCCACACGCTACAACCCCGCCATCAGAGCCTTCTATCAACGCCTGAAGGCCGCCGGCAAACTGTCCAAGGTCGCGCTTGTTGCCTGCATGCGCAAGCTCCTAACCATGCTCAATGCCATGGTCAAAACCAACACGCCTTGGGACGATTCACTTCATCGGGCTTGACTCGGAAGACGGTTACTCAGGCCGCCGTACAGCACGACCACGCCGAGGATCAGTTGCAGCAGGTCGGCCGCCGAGCGGCTCAGGCATTCGAGCAGCACCACGCCGGCGACGACCGACGGCAGGATGCCGAGCGTCGCCGCGCCGACCGCCCGCCAGTCGATGTGATGCAGCCGGCCCGGCAGCGCGGTCGCGCCGTTCGCGAGCGACACGACGCTCATCAGCGTCGCGACCGTGGCGAGCGGCGCGAGCCCGAAGCCGCTCGTCACGCCCATCACGATCATCCCGAGGCCGAAACCCGTGACGGTCTGGAAATAGCTGCCGGCGCCGATCACCGCGATCAGGATCGCCAGTTTGTCGGCCGTCATGCGGGTGCGACCTCGCCGGTCGCGGCCCGTTGCATGGCCGCTTGCGCCTGCACGGTGGTCGCCGCGATCACGTGATACACGTCGTCGGCGCCGCAGCCGCGCGACAGGTCGTTCGCAGGCCGGCGCAAGCCCTGCAACAGCGGGCCGACGGCCTTTGCGCGGCCGATCCGCTCGGCGAGCTTGTAGCCGATGTTGCCGGCTTCGAGGCTCGGGAACACGAGCACGTTCGCGTGGCCGCCGACCTGCGAATGCGCGATCTTGCGCTCGGCGATTTCCGCGACGATCGCCGCGTCGAGCTGCACGTCGCCGTCGATCGCGAGCGCCGGGCGCAGTTCGCGCACGCGCGCGGTCGCGGCCGTCACCTTGTCGACCGCCGCATGGTGCGCGCTGCCGCTCGTCGAGAACGACAGCATCGCGACGCGTGGCGCTTCGCCGAGCAGCGCGTGCGCGCTGTCGGCGGCGGCCATCGCGATCTCGGCGAGCTGGCCGGCGTCCGGATCGACGACGAGCGCGCAGTCGGAGAAGATCAGCCCGCCCTTGATCGTATGGAACGGCTCGCACAGCATCATCAGGAAGAAGCTCGACACGATCCGGAACGCCGGATCGACGCCGATCAGCTGGATCGCCGCGCGCACCACGTCGGCCGTCGCATGCACGGCGCCCGCGACCGAGCCGTCCGCGTCGCCGAGCCGCACCATCAGGTTCGCATGGCAGAGCGGGTCGAGCACCGCGTCGCGCGCGGCGTCGGCCGTCATGCCCTTGGCTTTGCGCAACGCGTGCAGCGCGTCGGCATACGCGTCGCGTTGCGGGGCGGTGGCCGGATCGACGAGCGTCATGCCGTCGAGGTCGAGTGCGTCGCGCGCGGCCGCCGCGTGGATGGCCGCACGGTCGCCGACGAGCACGATGCGGGCGATGCCGTCGCGTGTCGCGCGCGCGGCGGCATGCAGCACGCGCGGGTCGTCGGCTTCGCACAGCGCGATGCGCATCGGCTGGCGGCGCGCGGATTCGAGAATGCGGTCGAGGGCTTTCATCGGGAATTCGAAGTAAAAAAGGCCGGATGCGGCGGCCCGCACGGGGCACGGCGTCCGGCCGGGTTCCGGCCGTGCGGGGAGGGCACGGCCGGACGCGGGTGCGTCAGCGACGCGGCATCACACGTAGTCCTTGTACTTGTCGAGCATGCGAACCGGCTTCGACAGCGCGTCGCGGCGGAACGGATCGCCGAGTTCGCGCGTGCACATGATCTCGATGATCGTCGTCTTGCCTTCGTTCATCTGCATGTCGATCGCGCGCTTGAGTGCCGGCCCGACATCCTCCAGACGGTCGACCGTGATCCCTTCGGCGCCCATCGCACGGGCGATCGCCGCGAAACTCTGGTTGTCGAGTTCGCCCGCGACGAAGCGGCGGTTGTAGAAGTCGACCTGGTTCTTCTTCTCCGCGCCCCATTGACGGTTGTGGAACACCGCGGCCGTGACCGGGATGTTGTGACGCACGCAGGTCATCGTTTCCATCAGGCTCATGCCCCACGCGCCGTCGCCCGCATACGACACGGCCGGGCGGTGCGGCGCGGCGACCTTCGCACCGATGATCGTCGGGAACGCGTAGCCGCAGTTGCCCCAGCTCATCGCCGCGAAGAAGCTGCGCGGCTTGTTGAAGCGCAGGTAGCTGTTCGCGACCGAGTTGATGTTGCCGATGTCGGTCGACACCATCACGTCCTCGGGCATCGCCTTTTCGAGCTCGCGCAGCACCTGGCGCGGATGCAGGTAGCGCCCGCCGTTGAAGGTTTTTTCGTTCTTCTGTTCCTCGATCATGTCGAGGCTGTAGGCGTCACGCTCGTGCGTCCAGTCGTCGAGTTCCTTTTCCCACGCGGCCTTCTCGGTCGCGATCTGGTCGGCGCGCTCGCCGCGCGAGCCGTCGCATGCGAGCGTGCGGCCGTCGAGGCGCTGCGCGAGCGCGACGGCCGCCGCCTTCGCGTCGCCGCAGATGCCGACCGAGATCTTCTTCACGAGGCCGAGCATCTTGTGGTCGGCGTCGATCTGGATGATCTTCGCGTCCTTCGGCCAGTAGTCCATCCCGTGCTGCGGCAGCGTGCCGAACGGCCCGAGGCGCGAACCGAGCGCGATCACGACGTCCGCGCGCGACAGCAGCTTCATCGCGGCCTTCGAGCCCTGGTAGCCGAGCGGGCCGCACCACAGCGGATGGTTCGCCGGGAACGAGTCGTTGTGCAGGTAGCTGTTGACGACCGGCGCACCGAGCCGTTCGGCGAGCGCCTTGCATTCCTCGATCGCGTCGGCCATCACGACGCCGCCGCCCGAGATGATCACCGGGAATTTCGCCTGCGCGATCAGATCGGCCGCGTCGTTCAGGCTCTGTTCGCCGCCGGGGCCGCGATCGAGCCGGCGCGGTTGCGGAATCTCGACCTTGACCTTGCCGTAGAAGTAGTCGCGCGGAATGTTCAGCTGCGTCGGGCCCATCTCGGCCTGGGCGCGATCGAAGCAGCGCGCGGTGAATTCGGCCATCCGCGCCGGGTGCGTGACGTGGCCCTGGTATTTCGTGAATTCCTGGAACATCGGCAACTGGTTCGCTTCCTGGAAGCCGCCGAGGCCGATGCCCATCGTGCCGGCCTCCGGCGTGACGATCACGACCGGGCTGTGCGCCCAGTACGCGGCCGCGATCGCGGTCACGCAGTTGCTGATGCCGGGGCCGTTCTGGCCGATCACGACGCCGTGGCGGCCCGACACGCGTGCATAGCCGTCGGCCATGTGGCCGGCGCCCTGTTCGTGCACGACCGGGATCAGGCGGATGCCGGCCGGCGCGAAGATGTCCATCGCGTCCATGAACGCGGAGCCCATGATGCCGAACATGTCGGTCACGCCGTTGGCCGCGAGGGTTTCGACGAAGGCTTCGGATGGCGTCATGTCCTGCGGGCCGCTGGTCGATGCACGCAGGGAAGTGGATTGTTCGCTCATGGGTTGTCTCCGATTGTTCAATTAACGGAACGTCTTGTTCCAGATGCTATTGGCTGGGAAAAGCCGGTCAAGTCATTCCGCCCGCTGGCGGGGAATGTGGAATGAAATGAAATGATTCGTTTCAAAATGCGCGCCCGGGGTGGGATGGCCCGAACGCGCGCGAGCGGCGCGCTCAGGCCGGCTGCTTCGGCCGTTCCTTGCGGAACGCGCGCTTGACGGCGATCAGCCCGTCGCGGAACTCGAACAGGTCGCAGCCTTCGGCTTCGATGCGCCAGCCTTCCGCGTGCGTGCCGGTGAACACCCATTCGGATACGCCGCGTTCGCCGGCCACGTAGTGGCGGCCGTGGCCCCAGTGCGCATCGGGGAAGGTCTTGAACACGGCTTCGAACGCGGCGCGCACCGCGTCGCGGCCGACGAAGCGCGTGCCGTGAATGTCGGGGCCGCCGGCCGCGTCGAACACGCAGTCCTCGGTCATGAAGCCCATCAGCGCGTGGGCGTCATGCCGGTTGAAGGCGTCGGAAAAAGCCGCGAGCGTGGCGGCCGTGACGGGGGCGGTAAGCGTGTCGGACATAACGTGTCTCCTGTCGAATGATGGACGGTGCGCGAGGCGCTGATGCGCATGCGGCACGCGGTATCGACACGTTAGTGAGCGCTCGTTTTTGGCGGTAGCGCCAGTTCAGGGGATTCGGTTGGGCCAGGGGCGAGCGTGACCGGCTGACGCGATGCCGCGTTCAGGCGTCGGGCTTCTGCGCCCGCACGCACCGCGCGAGCGCCCGCACGCCCGGCTCGATCCGTTCCAGCGGAATCGCGGAAAAGCCCATCCGGAAGCAGCGCCGCGCATTGCTGTCGTCGTTCATGAAGAACACGCCGCCGGGCTCGATCAGGATCCCGGCCTCCTGCGCGTCCGCCGCGAGACGCGCCGCGTCGAGCCACGGCGGCCCCTCGACCCAGCACGACGCGCCGCCCGTCACGGGCACATGGCGCGCTTCCGGCAGATGCGCATCGAGCGCGGCCATCAGCGCCTGCGAGCGCTCGCTGTACGCATGCGCGAGCCGGCGCAGCAACGCGTCGTGATGGCCGAGCGCAAGAAAGGTCGCGAACGCCCGCTGGATATACGCGACCGGATGGCGCACCATCAGCCGCCGCAGCGCGCGCAGCTCGCGGATCAGCTCGCGCGGCCCGACCACGTAGCCGAGCCGCAGGCCCGGCGCGAACGTCTTCGACAGGCTGCCGACGTAGATCACGCGGTCGGCCGTATCGAGGCTCTTCAGCGCCGGATGCGGCGTGCCGGAGAACGTGTTCTCGCTCTCGTAGTCGTCCTCGATGATCACGAAATCGTGCTGCTGCGCGCAATCGAGCAGCGCGCGGCGGCGCTCGACCGGCATCGTCGCGGTGGTCGGGCATTGATGGCTCGGCGTCACGTACACGTAGTCGCAGCGCGACAGCGTATTGCCGAGCGAGTCGGGCGCGATCCCGTGCCCGTCGACGGGCAGCGGCAGCAGCCGCGCGTTGCGGTTCTCGAAGATGTTGCGTGCGTCCGGATAGCCGGGATTCTCGAAGCCGACCGTCGTGTGCTTGCCGCACAGCAGGTCCGCGATCAGGTACAGCGCCTGCTGGCAGCCGTTCGTGACGACGATCTCGTCGGGCATCGCGAACACGCCGCGCCGCGGCAGCACGCGCGTGCGGATCTGCTGGATCAGCGATTCGTCGTCGCGCTCGATCAGGTCGGGCGCCCAGTTGCGGATCTCCATCACCGACAGCGCCTTCAGGCAGCATTCGCGCCAGTCGTTGGTCGGAAACAGCGACTGGTCGAATTGCCCGTAGATGAACGGATATTCGTAGTGCTGCCAGTTCGCGGGCTTCACGATGTTGCGCTGCCTCGACGGCGGATGCGCGATGCGTTTGTCCCATGCGGGGCGGCCCGGCGTGTCGTCGCCGGCCTCCGTTTGCGCGGCGGGCCTGGCGGCCGCGAAGCCGGGCACGCCTTCGAGCATCTTCGGGTTCACGAAGTGCCCGCTGCGTTCGCGCGAGATCAGGTAGCCCTCTTCGACGAGCATCTGGTACGCGAGCACGACGGTGTTGCGCGCGACGCCGAGCTGGTCGGCGAGCTCGCGGCTCGACGGCAGCGCCGCATCGGGCGCGAGCTGGCCGTCGAGGATCGCGGCCACCAGCATGCGCCGGATCTGGTCCTGCAGGCTCGACGCCGACGACCGCCGGAACTGCTGGGCCCATAAGGCGGTCGGGGTACGACTCGGCATGCTTCCTCCTGTGATCGGTACGGGACACGCGAGGCGGCGCGCGGCGGATGCGCAGGCCCGCGAGGGCGCGGTGTGGCGAGAATACGCGCGTCGCGCCGCGGATGTGGACTCAATGAAATGTGGCGTCTGGCACTACTGCGCGTCGACGTGGCAAGACGATACTCAACTCGTCGCGCCCGCACGATCCGGATAACTCCCCGGTACGCGGGCGCAGGGAGGCGTGCGCGCGTCGCGCGCCGGCATCTTCACCGGAGGGGCGGCATGCACGTCGTCGTGTTCAGGGATCGTTGCGCACGCGTGATCCGCATCGTGTTCGACGACGCGCGCGCGACGGCCGTCGCGTATCGCGACGACGAGGCGATCGGCGAACTCGGCATCGACGCCGACGACGGCGCGGTGTGCTCGCCGTCGCTCGCTCGTCTGTACGTCGAACCGGCCTACCGACGCAGCGGCATCGCGCACACGCTGCTGGCGTGCGCGTCGCGCGAATTCGGCCGGCCGATCCGCATCGACACCGCGGCGCGCGAATGGCCCGATTCGCCGGCGTGGGCGACGCTGTGCCGCTGCCTCGAATACGAAGGGCTGGTGGTGGTGCGCTAGCCCGACAGCGTGGCCACGACCACGCCTCACGAGAACGGAGACGACATGAGCACGGTTTTGAAGCCGATTCCCGCATCCGACGTGCGTCACGAAGCGTTGCGCATCGACGGGCAGCGCGTGTGGCGCGACGCGGTGATCGACGTGCGCAACCCGTACGACGGCGCGCTGGTCGGCACCGTGCCGAAGGCGACGCTCGATGACGTGCGCCGTGCCTTCGCGGTCGCGCGTGCGTACCGGCCGACGCTCACGCGCCACGATCGCGCGGCGATCCTGCGCCGCGCGGCCGACATCGTGCGCTCGCGCACCGCGGAGATCGCGGCGCTGATCACGGCCGAGGCCGGTTTGTGCATCAAGGATTCGACTTACGAGGCCGGCCGCGTGGCCGACGTGCTCACGTTCGGCGCCGGCGAAGTGCTGAAGGACGACGGGCAGATCTTCTCGTGCGATCTGACGCCGCACGGCAAGAAGCGCCGCGTGTACACGCAGCGCGATCCGCTGCTCGGCGTGATTTCGGCGATCACGCCGTTCAACCACCCGATGAACCAGGTCGCGCACAAGATCGTGCCGTCGGTCGCGACCAACAACCGGATCGTCGTGAAGCCGTCGGAGAAGGTGCCGCTGTCGTGTTATCTGTTCGCGGACATCCTGTACGAAGCCGGCCTGCCGCCGCAGATGCTGCAGGTGATCACCGGCGACCCGAAGGAAATCGCCGACGAGCTGATCACGAACCCGGCGATCGACCTGATCACGTTCACCGGCGGCGTGTCGATCGGCAAGTCGATCGCCGCGCGGATGGGCTACCGGCGCGCGGTGCTCGAACTCGGCGGCAACGATCCGATCATCGTGATGGAAGACGCCGATCTCGATGAAGCGAGCACGCTCGCGGTATCGGGCTCGTACAAGAATTCGGGGCAGCGCTGCACGGCGATCAAGCGGATGCTCGTGCACGAGGCGGTGGCCGATCGCTTCACGGCGCTCGTCGTCGAGAAGACGCGCGCCTGGTCGTACGGCAACCCGTCCGATCCGTCGGTCGACATGGGCACGGTGATCGACGAAGCGGCGGCGAAGTTCTGCGAGCAGCAAGTCAACGACGCGATCGCGCGCGGCGCGCGGCTGCTGGTCGGCAACGTGCGCGACGGCGCGCTGTATTCGCCGACCGTCGTCGATCGCGTGACGCCCGACATGCCGCTGGTCAAGCACGAAACCTTCGGGCCGGTGTCGCCGATCATGCGCTTTCGCGATATCGACGAGGCGATCCGGATGTCGAACAGCACCGACTACGCGCTGTCGTCGTCGGTGTGCACGAACCGCTTCGACCACATCACGCGCTTCATCACCGAGCTGGAAGTCGGCAGCGTGAACGTGCGCGAAGTGCCCGGCTATCGGCTCGAACTGACGCCGTTCGGCGGCGTGAAGGATTCGGGGCTCGGCTACAAGGAGGGCGTGCAGGAGGCGATGAAGAGCTTCACGAACGTGAAGACGTATTCGCTGCCGTGGTGAACGCGGCGGGGAAGGGCGCGGCGCGCCCTCCCGTCGCCGGCGGCGTTACTGATAGAAGTTGAGCGTGACCATCGCCGAACGGCCCGGCGCCCACGTCGCGTAGATCGGATACGCGCTCGCGTAATACTGCTTGTCGAACAGGTTCTGCACGTTCAGTTGAACGTCCATCGTCTTGTTCACGCGCCACGTCGCGGCCGCGTCGAAGCGTGCATAGCCGGGCGTCCACTTCTTCACGGTCGGCGATACCGATGCATAGGTCTTGCTCATCACCGTCGCACCCGCGCCGAGCGTGAGCTTCGGCATCACGTCGTAGCTGGTCCACAGCGTGAAGTTGTGCTTCGGCACCATCACCATCGGCAGGCCCGATGCGCCCGGGCTGCCGGGGCCCGCGTCGGTCGTGATCGCGTTCAGGTACGAATAGCCGCCGAACACGTGCCACTTCTGCGTCAGGTTGCCCGCGAAGCCGAATTCGAAACCGCGCACGCGCTGCTTGCCCGCGTTGACCGTGTGACCGAGGCCGTCGCTGACGCGCGCGTTGGTCTTTTCGGTCTGGAACAGCGCGGACGTCAGCGACAGCTGATCCTGCAGCACGTCCCACTTCGCACCGATCTCGATGTTGCGCGCGCGTTCGGGTGCGAGATCCTGGTTGGTCGCGGTGATCTGGTCGGTGCCGCCGCCGAGGCCGCCGTTCGAGCCCGGCGGGTTCGACGACGTGCCGTACGACGCGTACAGGCTCACGTTGGTCACCGGCTTGAACACGAGGCCGAACTGGTAGCTGAACAGGTTCGACGTGTTCGACAGGTCGGCGACGCCGGCCTGCTTGCCGGTCGTGTCGTAGCGGTCGAAGCGCAGCCCCGTGTTGAACTGCCAGCGCTCGGACAGCTTCACCGTGTCGAAGATGTACGCGGAGACCGTATCGGTGCGCGTGTTCGTCGTCGCGCCGGGGAAGCCCTTGTCGCCGTTCAGTACGATGCTGCCGGTCCACGGCATGTTCGGGTTCCAGCCGCCGGCGAGCGGCGTGCAGTTGCCGACCACCGCGCACGGGCTGTTCGAGCGGATGTTGTTGCCGGCCGAATCCGACACGAGATAGCCCTCGTAACGTGCCTGCTCGTGGCTGAACTCGACGCCGGCCGTCATCGTGTGCTTCATCCCGAACAGGCTCGCGCTGCCCGTCACTTCGGTCTGGTTCGAGAAACCGTTCAGCGCGTACTTGCCGCTCTTCGCCTGCAGCCCGAGCATGTTCGGGTTCGACGCGAGGATCTGCGGATTCGTCGCCACGTAATCGAGCGTCGAGCGGCCGAACATCGTCGTGTTCTTCAGCTTCCACGTGTCATTGAGCTTGTGCTCGACGCGAATTTCGCCGGTATCGGTCTGCCCGTAGCGGTAGTCGCGCGTGTTGAGCCCGAAGAACTGCCCGCGATCGGTCGGCACCGGCGTGCCGCCCGATGCGCGGAACGGCACGCTGAAGTCCGGCATGTCGTAGGAGTTCATGTGGTAGTAGCTGACCGTGACCGTGGTCGGCGTGTTCAGCCCGAACACGATCGACGGCGCGACGCCCCAGCGCTTGTTGTACACGTCGTTGCGGCCGGCCTGGTTCGCGTCGTGGCCCATCACGTTCAGGCGCACGGCCGTCGTGTCGTTGATCTTGCGGTTCGCGTCGACCGTCGCGCGCTTGTAGCCGTCAGTGCCGAAGCCGATGCTGCTGTTGATGAAGTTGTCGTTCTGCGGCGTCTTCGTGACGATGTCGATGCTGCCGCCCACCGAGCCGCGGCCCGCGTAGACCGAATCGGGGCCCTTGATCACGCTGATCTGCTCGACCGCGAACGTCTCGCGGTTCTGCAGGCCGGAGTCGCGCATGCCGTCGACGAAGATCGAGTTGCGCGATTCGAAGCCGCGGATCACCGGACGGTCGGCCGACGGGTTCGCCGCCGCATCGCCGCCGAGGAACGTGATGCCCGGCACCGAGCGCAGCGCGTCCGCGAAGGACGTGACGTTCTTCTCCTTGATCAACTGCTCGGGGATCACCGTGACCGAGCGCGGCGTATCGAGCAGCGGCGCGGTGAACTTGTACGACGGCGAGCGTTTCACCTGCATGTCCGACAGCGCGGACGACTGCACGGCAATCGTCGGCAGCGTCGCCGGTACGTCGGCGGCAGGAGCGGAAGCGGGAGCGGTTTCGGCGGAGGCGAGCAGCGGCGTCAGGAACACGGAGCAGGTCAGTGCCGATACGAGGGTGCGAGGCCTCGTCTTGAACTGGGCGGGCATATCGGGAAGCAGCGGAAGGTTCGGTGATCGGACGCGTTTTTCTCGATGCCGGCGGGGCGTGCCCGAAACATCGGAAAACGTCAATGTAAATGCGTATGATTCGCGTTTGCGGTCGCAATTCTACGGATTAGTGTCAAATCTGTAAACGATTGAATGGTTTTTGTACTCATTCAGTCGGGCTTTCGTGGGGGCGCGATCGCCTTTGCGTCGCGTGCAACACCGCTTCCCATGACAGGGCCGCCGCGCGGCGGCGGCGACTCGCTACACTGCCGTACCGGTTGAGGGGCCCCGGCAGTCAGGCCCCCAGGCAAGGAGACAGGACACGATGGACACCCCACGCGCAGCAGTCGTCACATACCGCGGCAATGCGATCGAGAACACGTACGTCGCCCATGTGGCGGTCGTCGATGCACGCGGCAGGCTGCTGTCCCGGTTCGGCGATCCGTTCCGGATCACGCTCGCGCGGTCGGCGGCCAAGCCGGCCCAGGCGCTGTCGGTGATCGAGACGGGCGCGCCGGAACGCTTCGGCTTCGACGACGCGGACATCGCGCTGATGTGTGCGTCGCACAGCAGCGAGGACCGTCACATCGCGCGCACGCGCGCGATGCTCGAGAAGGTTGCCGCGCACGAAGCGGATTTGCGCTGCGGCGGCCATCCGCCGCTGTCCGATGCGGTGTACCGGTCATGGATCAAGCGCGACTACACGCCGACCGGCGTGTGCAGCAACTGTTCCGGCAAGCATGTCGGGATGCTGGCCGGCGCGCAGGCGATCGGCGCGGCGATCGCCGATTACCATCTGCCCGACCATCCGATGCAGGTGCGCGTGAAGCACGTGGTGGCCGATGCGTGCGGCTTGCGCGACGACGAGGTCGACTGGGCGATCGACGGCTGCAACCTGCCGACGCCGGCGTTCTCGCTGGATCGCCTCGCGCGCCTTTATGCGTCGCTGGCCGACGGTGCGGACGCGGTGGAAGCCGGCGGCGCGGTTACCGATCGCGTTCGCGCGCTGGCGCGCATTCATCGTTCGATGACCGCGTATCCGGAACTGGTGGCGGGCGAAGGGCGCTATTGCACGGTGCTGATGAACGCATTCGGCGGGCAGGTGGTCGGCAAGCTCGGCGCGGATGCATGCTACGGGATCGGCGTGCGTGCGTCGGAACGCACGCGGGAACTCGGTGCGGAGGGCGCGCTCGGCATTTCGGTGAAGATCGAGGACGGCAATCTCGACGTGCTGTATATGGTCGTCAGCGAAATCCTCGAGCGGCTGCGGATCGGCACCGCCGAGCAGCGCGCGCAACTGGCCGGCTTCCACCGGCCGCGGATGCTCAACACGCAGGGCGTCGAGTTCGGGCACGCGACGTTCCCGTTCGAATTGCAGGCGGCCTGAACGCCGTTACCGAGCCGTTACCGCGCCGATGCCGCCGGCCCGCGATCCGGGCCGCGCGTCGGCGCGCACTATGCGCGTAGGTCGCGAATCTTCGCCAGTTCCCGCTCCGACAGCTCGCCGATCTGCGCGAGATGTTCCGCGAGAAAATCCTTCAGCACGCGCAGCTTCGCCGAGCTGCGCCGGTTCGCCAGATACGCGATGTAGATGAATTCGCCGGTCAGCCGGTTCTGCAGCCGGTAGCGCGGCAGCACGGCTTCGAGCTGGCCGCTCGCGAGCAGGTCGCGCACCAGCCAGATCTCGAATTCCGCGATGCCGAGCCCCGCGCAGGTCGCATCCAGCAGCAATTCCGAATGGTCGGTGACGAGATTGCCGGCCGGCAGCACGCTGTGGTGCGCGTCGCCGCTCACGAGATCCCAGCGCGGATCGCCTTCCGGGTGCACGTAGCGCAGGCAGTTGTGATGCTTGAGGTCGTCCGGCGTCGCCGGGCGCCCGCAGCGGTCGAGGTAGGCGGGCGTCGCGCACAGGATGCTGTCGTTGCGCGACAACCGGTGGACGACGAGGTTATCCAGGTAGTTCTCGCCTTCGTGGATGTCGAGGTCGAAGCCGCCGGCCACGAGGTCGTTGTGGTTGTCGGTGAGCCGCACGTCGAGCTGGATGGTCGGATAGCGCGCCAGGAACGGCGCGATCAGCGGCGCCAGATGACGCCGCCCGAACGCGACCGGCGCGGTGAGCTTCAGCGGGCCGCTCGGCCGCGCATTCAGCTCGGCGACGACGCGCAGCGTGTCGTCGAGATCGGCGATCAGCGTGACCGCGCGCTCCAGGTAGATGTGGCCGGCCTCGGTGAGCGTCACGCTGTGCGTCGAGCGGTGCAGCAGCGCGACGCCGAGCGCTTCCTCGATCGCCGTCACCTTGCGCGCGACGGTCGACGTCGACACGTGCATCTCCTTCGCGACCGCCGAAAAACTCCCCGTTTCGACCACGCGCACGAACGCGCGCATCGCGCCCAGGTGATCGATGCCGGTTTCCCTCGCGCCTGTTTTCATTCGATTCTCGCTATTGCGTCCCACGCAAAACCGCTTTCGATAATACAGAAGCGAGGTTGTTTTTGCAAAGGCATAGAATGCGAACCCGTCGCGTCGGGAAGCGGCGCACGACGAGCGGCACGAGACATTCAGGAGGGCACGATGGCAGAAAACGGCTTCCGCGTCGAAGCGGATCTTTTAGGGAAACGAAGTATTCCGGATGCCGCCTACTACGGCGTCCACACGCTGCGCGCGAAAGAGAATTTCGACATTTCGGGCCGCACCATTGCGTCGCTGCCGTACCTCGTGATGGCGCTCGCGGCCGTGAAGGAAGCGGCGGCCGACGCCAACTGCGAACTCGGGCTGCTGCCGCGGCCGTACCGCGATGCGATCGCCGCCGCGTGCGTCGAGATCCGCGAAGGGCGGCTGCACGACCAGTTCGTCGTCGACGTGATCCAGGGCGGCGCCGGCACGTCGACCAACATGAACGCGAACGAGGTGATCTGCAACCGCGCGCTCGAAATCATGGGACACGCGCGCGGGCAGTACGAATACCTGCATCCGAACGAACACGTCAATCTCGCGCAGAGCACCAACGACGTCTATCCGACCGCGATCCGGATCGCGACGTGCTTCGCGGTCGAGCATCTGCTCGAAGCGATGGCGCGGCTGCGCGATGCGTTCGCGGAGCGCGCCGACGCGTTCGCCGGCTTGCTGAAGCTCGGCCGCACGCAGTTGCAGGACGCGGTGCCGATGACGCTCGGCCAGGAGTTCTCGACCTACGCGGTGATGCTGACGGAGGACATCGCGCGGCTGCAGGAGGCCGGCTGGCTGATTCGCGAGATCAACCTCGGCGCGACCGCGATCGGCACGGGCATCACCGCGCATCCGGAGTACGCGGAGAAGGCGCTGGCCGCGCTGCGGCGCATCACCGGGCTCGACCTGAGCACCGCGCCGAACCTGATCGAGGCGACGCAGGATTGCGGCGCGTTCGTCCAGGTGTCGGGCGTGCTCAAGCGGATCGCCGTCAAGCTGTCGAAGATCTGCAACGACCTGCGACTGCTGTCGAGCGGCCCGCGCGCGGGCTTCGGCGAGATCAACCTGCCGCCGGTGCAGGCCGGTTCGTCGATCATGCCCGGCAAGGTGAATCCGGTGATCCCGGAAGTCGTCAACCAGGTCGCGTTCGAGGTGTTCGGCAACGACCTGACCATCACCTTCGCGGCCGAAGCCGGCCAGCTTCAGCTCAACGCGTTCGAACCGGTGATCGCGAGCGCGCTGTTCCGCAGCTTCAGCCACCTGACGGCCGCCTGCACGACGCTCGCGCAGCGCTGCGTGAGCGGCATCACCGCGAACCCCGAGCGGCTGCGCGAAACGATGGAGCGCTCGGTCGCGCTCGCGACCGCGCTGAATCCGTACATCGGCTACAAGCGCGCGACCGCCGTGGCCGCCGAAGCGCATGCGACCGGCAAATCGATCCGCGAGGTCGTGCTGGCCCGCGAGCTGATGACCGCTGCGCAACTCGACGAAGCGCTGCAACCGGAAGCGCTGATCCGGCCTCGGGCGCGCTGACGCCAGCCGGTTCGCGACCGTACCGAAAGCGCCCCCGAAGCGGGGCGCGACACATCAACAAACGACGGAGACTCACGATGAAACACACCAGCGAACGCCCGGCCGGCCCGGCCGGCGGCGCGGATGCCGCTCATGCCGATCCCGATGCGATGTTCGCGTCGCACGAAGCCGGCTATGCGAAGCAGTTGAAGCCGCGGCACGTGCAGATGATCGCGATGGGCGGTGCGATCGGCACCGGCCTCTTTCTCGGCGCGGGCGGGCGCCTGCAAAGCGCGGGGCCCGCGCTCGCGCTCGTCTATCTCGTGTGCGGCGTGTTCGCGTTCCTGATCATGCGTGCGCTCGGCGAGCTGGTGATGCACCGGCCGACCAGCGGCAGCTTCGTGTCGTACGCACGGGAGTTCATGGGCGAGCGGGCGTCGTTCGTCGCGGGCTGGATGTACTACCTGAACTGGGCGACGACCGGCATCGTCGACATCACCGCGGTCGCGATCTACATGAAGTACTGGGCCGTCTTCACCGACGTGCCGCAATGGGTGTTCGCGCTCGGCGCGCTCGGGATCGTATCGGTGATGAACATGATCGGCGTGAAGGTGTTCGGCGAGATGGAGTTCTGGTTCTCGCTCGTCAAGGTCGGCACGCTCGCGGTGTTTCTCGCGGTCGGCGCGGTGTTTCTCGCGAGCGGCCATCCGGTGGCGGGGCAGATGCCGGGGCTGCATGTCATCGCGGATCACGGCGGGATCTTCCCGCACGGGATCCTGCCGGCCGTGCTGATCGTGCAGGGTGTCGTGTTCGCATACGCGAGCATCGAGCTCGTCGGCGTCGCCGCGGGCGAGACGGCCGATGCGCGCAAGGTGCTGCCGAAGGCGATCAACAGCGTGATGTGGCGCATCGCGCTGTTCTATGTCGGCTCGGTCGTGCTGCTGACGATGCTGCTGCCGTGGACCGCGTACAGCGCGCACGAAAGCCCGTTCGTCACGTTCTTCAGCAAGCTCGGCGTGCCGTACGTCGGCACGGTGATGAACGTCGTGGTGCTGACGGCCGCGCTGTCGAGCCTGAATTCCGGCCTCTATTCGACGGGCCGCGTGCTGCGCTCGCTCGCGATGGGCGGCTCGGCGCCGCGTTTCGTGTCGCGGATGAACGCGCGCGGCGTGCCGTACGGCGGGATCCTGATCACGGTGGCGATCAACGCGATCGGCGTGCCGCTGAACTACATCGTGCCGGCCCAGGCGTTCGAGATCGTGCTGAACATGGCGTCGCTCGGGATCATCACGACGTGGGGCTTCATCGTGATGTGCCAGATCCTGTTCCGCCGCGCGGTCGATCGCGGCGAGATGAAAGCCGTGTCGTTCCGGATGCCGGGTGCGCCGTTCACGTCGTGGCTCACGCTCGCTTTCCTCGTCGGCGTGCTGGTGCTGATGGCGTTCGACTATCCGGGCGGCACGTGGACCATCGCGACGATTCCCGTCGTCGTGCTCGCGCTGGTGATCGGCTGGAAGCTGGCGAAACGTGGCGCCGAGCGCGAGCGGGCGGCGGCGATGCCGGCATCCGTGCGTGCCGTTGCGGATCCTGCGCGGAACGCGTGACGCGCGCGTGATGTCATGCACCGGGGGCGCCGGTCCGTTCGCGGGCGGGCGCCCCCGGTGCGTTGGGTTCGAGTCAGTTCAACCCGGTGCGCTCGCCGACCCATCGGCCGAAATCGCCGGCCATCTCCGCGGTCAGCTCGTGCCCGGCCGCATACAGCCGCGTGTCGTGCGCGACGCCGAGCGCCGCGAGTGTCGCATCGGCCTTGTCCGCCCACGAGACGGGCAGCTTGTCGTCGAAGCGGCCATGCATGATCAGCGCGTGAAGCGGGCGCAGCGCGTCGCGCGGCGCGATCAGCGGATCGATTTCCGGCAGGATGCGCCCGCACAGCACGGCGAACGCGCTCACGTCGCCCGGCGACGTGAGGCCGACGCTCGCGCTCATGATGCCGCCCTGGCTGAAGCCGGCGATCACGGTCGGCAACGCGGGCGCCGCGCCATCCTGTGCGCGGAAGGCGTGCAGCAGCGTGACCAGTTGCACGCGGCTCTCGTCCGCGCGCGCCGCATCGATTTCAGGGCCGTTCGGGCCGAAACGCACCGGAAACCACGCATGCTGACTGGGCCCGAACGTGAGCGGGCCGCGCAGGAACGCGATTTCGATGCGCGGATCGATCGCGTCGGCCACGTTCAGCAGGTTGGTTTCGTTGCCGCCGACGCCGTGCAGCAGCAACAGGCGGGCGGCGGCGCGGCCGGCGGCCGGGCGCAAACGGTACTGCAGGCCGGATTCGGGATCGGTGGTCAGCGGCAGGGCGTCGGTCATCGCGTGGGTCCGGAAAGGGATCGATGCGACAGTCTAGAGCGGGCGGATCGGGAGGGGAATCGCCGGGGCGGGATTGATTGTTTCCTCTCCGGAATGAATCGGGGCGCCGTTCGTTGCGGGAACGGATCGCGATATCACGCGGCCAGGCATGGCCGGACGGCCCGGATATACGCCGACGACAGGCCAAGTGGACGACTCGTCATACTCACGTACAGTTGATAAAACAGATACATTCTGTAGATACGTGAGGATGGAGCGATGGATACTGCAAAGCTCTTCAAGCATGGCGGCTCGCAGGCTGTCCGGCTGCCGAAGGATTTCCGCTTCGATACGGCCGAGGTTCGCATCCGCCGCCACGGGGCGGCCGTCATTCTCGAGCCGATGCCGCAAGACTGGGCTTGGCTGGCACCGCTGATCGGTCCGGTGGACGCCGATTTCGAGGCTGCCGCGACCACACAGCCGTCCGCTCAGGAGCGCTCGGGCCTGGACGTGTTCGAATGAAGTTCCTGCTGGATACCAACGCGGTGATCGCCATTCTCAAAGGCGAGCCGGCGATACTGGCCCGTTTGCATGCCTGGCACCCGGCCGATTTCGGGATCCCCGCGATCGTCGCGCACGCGCTTTACTACGGCGCGTACAAGAGCCAGCGAGCGGCGGCGAACGTCGCGCGTGTCGAGGCGTTGCAGTTCGAGGTCGTATCATTCGACACCGAGGATGCACAGCATGCGGGTGAAATTCGCGCGCACCTGATCGCGGCCGGCACGCCGATTGGTCCATACGACGCCTTGATCGCAGGGCAGGCGCGCGCGCGGCAACTGGTGCTGGTCACGCACAACGTCCGCGAATTCGAGCGCGTTCCGCGGCTGCAATTCGAAGACTGGCTAGCCGAACCGAGCGCAGACTGAACGGTAGGTCATGCAAGATCGACATTAACGAACCTGCCCGACAAACCCCGCGTAGAGCATAAAAAGGTGTCAGAAAAAGACGACCCGCCGATAATACGCAAACGTTTTTCCGGCATTCAATAGAACGGATTTTGCGGAGCATGAATAAAACAATGAATATCCGCTATTCGTGCGATTCGTCGAACGCCGCATCCATACGGGGTATGGCGGCGGAAAGTTAACGGCAAGCCGACCAAAAACTTTAGGCTTTTCCCCGCGCAATTATTCATTTCATTTTTCTCAATGACCGATTGATTTTCGGTCATCGGACAGTCATACACCATCCCCGATAATTCGGCGCTCATATTCTTTCAATAGACCAGAGGGCGATCGAACCCGGATCGCTGCGGGGAGCTGTACTCATGACCATCCGTCATCGCATTACGCTGCTAGTCGTCCTGACGTTCTTCGCGCTGTCCGCGATCGGCGCTTATGCCGTGTACCAGACGCGCAAGAGCGCATCCGAGGTGCGTCAGGTCACCCAGGGAATCGTGCCGAGCGCGCTCGCGTCGGCGGATCTCGTCGCCGATGTGAAGAACATCCAGATCGCGACGATGACGCTCGTCTACGCGCCCGACGCGAACACCGCCGCCCAGGCGCGCGACGAGCTGAAGGCGAAGCAGGCCGCGCTGCGCGCCGCACTCGACGCGCAGGCGAAATCGGCGGTCGGCCGCGCGCAGGAAGGGCTCGTCGCGCAGGCGAAGGACAGCGCCACGAACTATTTCGCGGCGATCGACGACACCGTGAAGATGAAGACGGACGGCAAGGCCGAGATGGCGCAGGCCTACCTGTTCGCGAACGTCGCGCAGTATCGCGATGAGCTCGAAAGCATCGTCGACACGCTGCGCGTCGAGAAGAACCGCCAGAAGGACGACGCGATCGGCGCGCTGAACGGGATGCTCGCGACCACGGCGACCGCGATCGCGGGCGTCGCCGGCACGGTGATCGTGCTGCTGACCGCGCTCGGCTTCGTGCTGTATCGCCAGATCACGCGCCCGTTGATCGGGATGCAGACGGCGATGAGCGAGATCGCGACGAGCCAGGATTTCACGCGCCGCGTGCCGGTGGGCCGGATGGACGAAATCGGCCACTCGATCGTCGCGTTCAACGGGATGATCGAGAAGATCCAGGAGAACGCCGCGCAACTGAAGCAGAAGACGGCCGACATCCAGGCGATGCTGCAGAACATGCAGCAGGGCATCCTGACCGTCGTCGAAGGCGGCGTCGTGCATGCCGAGTATTCGGCGTACCTCGAAACCATCTTCGAGACGAACGACATCGCCGGCCGCGACCTGATGGCGCTCGTGTTCGACGATTCGGCGATCGGCGCCGACGCGCGCTCGCAGGTCGACGCGGCCGTGCACGCATGCCTTGGCGAAGACAGCATGAACTTCGCGTTCAACGAGCACCTGCTCGTCAACGAGGTCGCGAAGCGGATGCCGGACGGCCGCGAGAAGTGGCTCGACCTGAGCTGGTCGGCGATCACCGACGAGACCGACACGGTCGTGCGCCTGATGCTGTGCGTGCGCGACGTGACCGAGATCCGCGAGCTGACCGCGCAGGCCGGCGAGCAGCAGCGCCGCCTGGAGATGATCGGCGAGATCCTGTCGATCAGCCAGGACAAGTTCCACGACTTCGTGCACAGCGCGAAGGGCTTCCTCAGCGAGAACGAGCGGATGATCCGCCAGCACGAGCGCGCCGATCACTCGATCGTCGCCGCGCTGTTCCGCAACATGCACACGATCAAGGGCAATGCGCGCACGTACAGCCTGCAGCATCTGACGAACATCGTCCACGAAGCGGAGCAGGCGTACGAATCGCTGCGCCGCGCGGACAGCGGCCCCGAGTGGAACCGCGACGCGCTGATGGAGGATCTGGCGCGCGTACGTGAAGCCGTCGACCACTACGCGACGATCAACGCGGTCACGCTCGGCCGCAGCGGCGAGCCGGCGCAGCATGGCGCCGACTACCTGATGGTCGAGCGCGCGCACATCAGCGAGAGCCTGCGCGTGCTCGACGGCGCCGATCCGGCGAACGCGTCCGACTGGCACGCGGCGCGCGATGCGGTGCGGCGCATGCTGAGCCAGCTCGGCACGCAAGGGATCGGCGACGCGCTCGGCGGCGTGATCGAGTCGCTGCCGTCGCTCGCGGCCGAGCTCGGCAAGCCGGCGCCCGTCGTGCATATCGACAGTCACGGCCAGCGCGTGCGCAGCGAGATCGTTGCGACGCTGAAGAACGTGTTCATGCACCTGCTGCGCAATGCGATCGACCACGGGATCGAATCGTCCGACGAGCGGCGCGCGGCCGGCAAGGCGGCGTCCGGCACGATCGACATCGCGGTCGGCGTGGGCGGCGGCGAGCTGTGGTTCGTGCTCGGCGACGACGGCCGCGGCCTTGCGCTCGACCGGATTCGCGGCATCGCGCGCGAGCGCGGCTGGATCGATGCCGACAGCGAAGCGGCGCTGTCCGACGAGGAGGTCGCCGAGCTGATCTTCCGGCCGGGCTTCTCGACCGCGCGGACGGTGACCGAAGTATCGGGGCGCGGCGTCGGCATGGACGCGGTGCGCAACTTCCTGAAGCGCGACGGCGGCGATATCGCGCTGCGCTTCACCGACGATCGCGTCGGGGCGCCGTATCGCGCGTTCGAGACGATCGTGTCGCTGCCGGCGCGCTTCGCGGCGGACGGTGCCGCGCACGCGCAGCGGGCGCGCATCGCGGATATCGGCGCAGCGGAGTGACGGCGTGATCGAGCAGGCGTGGATGATTCAGGTGGCCGCCGCGCTGGCGGGCGGCGTGGTCGTCGCGGTGGCGGCGGCGGTCGTGTTGCGCGTGACGCGCAGGCGGCTCGTCGCGGCGCTCACGCGCGAGGCCGATGCGTTGCGCGACGCGCTCGATGCAGCCGGCGCACGCGCCGATGAAGCGGCGTCGGCGCATGCGGACGCCGCCGACGCATGGGCGCAACGCGAGGCGCAACTGGCGGAGGCGCTGACGCGCGAGACCGCCGCGCACGGCGCGCAGCGCGACGCGTTGCAGGCGCTGTCGGCTGACCGCGCGGCGCTCGCGCAGCACGCGCTGAAGATCGCCGACGAAGCCGCGCGCCTGCGCGGGCTCGCCGGCACGTTCGAGCGCTGGCACGAGCAGATGATCTCGCTGACCACGCAGAACCAGGACATGCGCACGAAGAACCAGGAACTGTCCGCGATCGTCGCGCACGTATCGATCGTGTCGCTGAACGCGTCGATCGAGGCCGCGCGCGCGGGCACGGCCGGGCGCGGCTTCTCGATCGTCGCGAGCGAGGTGCGCGGGCTGGCCGCGCGCTCGCAGCAACTGTCGAACAGCTATCGCGACAGCCTGAACCGCAACGATCTCGTGACGGCCGCGACGTTCCAGGACATCCAGGCCGGCGGCAAGATGATCACGGCCGCGCTCGCGACCGTCGAGACGCTGGCCGGGCAACTGCACGCGCGAATCGAAGGGGAAGCCGCGTGATCAGTGCGCAGGCGAGGGCCGGTTTCGAACGGATCTTTTTCGATGCCGCGCGCACGCGGCTCGCGGCCGGCGGCGCGTGCGAGATCCGGCCGGCCGCCGGTCACGATCCCGACGCGCCCGATCGCGTGCTCGCGAAATCGCGATCGAAGCCGAAGGTGCCCGAACACGTGGCCGTGCTGACGATCTCGGCGCTGCATTTCCGCCTGCTGCTCGCGCTGCGCTTCAGCGACGACGACGCGACGCGCCGCCATTTCGCCGGCACGACGGCGGGCACGAGCAGCCAGCGGCCGTTGACCGAAGCGTTCATGGAGGTCGCGAACCTGTGTTGCGGCGCGATCAACCAGGCGCTGACCGCGCCGTTTCCCGATCTCGGGATGTCGACGCCTTACCTGCTGAGCGGCGCGAGCATCGACTACATGCGTGCGCTCGCGCCCGATTACGTGGCTGCGTACGACCTGACGCTCGACGGCGACGTGCGGGTCGGCGCGACGCTGTGCGTGTGCGCGAACGCGCCGGTCGATTTCCATGTGCCGGAAACGGCCACGGTGGAAACCGGCGGCGAGCTCGAACTGTTCTGACCGACCATCAGGAACCCGTGAGATGACCGAAGACCAACCCGTCAGCAAGGTGCTCGTGCTCGACGACAGCCGCGTGCACGCCGACGCGATCAAGCGTTTCTGCGACGAGCACAACCTGGTCGGCCTGACCGTGCGGCGCAGCCGGCTGCTGAAGGTGCTGCGCTCGAACATCGATCTCGGCGCGATCCTGCTGGCCGAGGATTACGGCGGCTCGCCGGTCGAGAGCGCGATCATCGCGACGCAGATCGACGCGCTGCGGCCCGAGCTGCCGATCATCCTGCGCCGCGAATCGCTCGCGTCGCGCGACGGGCTGCCCGATGCGCTGGCGCGCGTCGCATGCGCGGCCTACGTCGCCGACGACATGACGCCGCTCGAGCGCGCGATCGACGAATACCTGTTCGGCCGCGACTACCCGAACGCGCTGGTGCGCGGCATCTCGGAGATCACCGAGGCGCGCCTCGACAGCCTGTTCCCGGGCATGACGATCGAGCACGACACGCCGTGCATCGTGCGCGACCAGATCATCTTCGGCGAGGTGTTCAGCCTGATCGCGCTCGAAAGCGCGTGGTGCCGCGGCTACATGCTGCTGCAGACGAGCGAGCAGCCGCTGCTCGACATGCTCGGCGGCACGCGCGACGGCGGCCGCGCGCCGGATTTCCGCGACGTGAACAGCGTGCTCGGCGAACTGACCAACCTCGTGTGGGGCGCGTTCAAGAACCGCTATCTCGGCGACGCCGAGGCGCTGGCGCGCCATCCGGTGCAGGTGCCGCTCGTCGTCAATCACAAGCAGAAGTTCATCTCGTTCGGCGGCGACTGCCCGCAGCTCTGTTTCAAGTACCGGATGACCGATCCGGCATCGGGGCGTTCGGTCCGTCTCGACCAGCGTTTCGTGTTCAGCCTCAGCTGGTCGCCGGAAGATTTCCGCGAATCGGTGCAGGACGTCGGGCCGATGGTCGAATCGGGCGAACTCGAACTGTTTTGAAGTCAGCAACAACGAAAGGGGAATACGACATGGCAAAGATTCTGGTGGTCGACGATTCGGGCACGGTGCGCGACGAAGTGGCCGGCTTCCTGCGCAATCACGGGCTGGACGTCGCGACGGCCGTCGACGGCAAGGACGGGCTCGCGAAGCTCAAGGCGACGCCCGGCGTGCGCCTCGTGATCAGCGACGTGAACATGCCGAACATGGACGGCCTGACGATGGTCGAGAAGATTCGCGGCGAACTGGCGAACACGGCGGTCAACGTCGTGATGCTGACGACCGAAAGCAGCCCGGCGATGAAGGAGCGCGGCAAGGCCGCCGGCGTGAAGGGCTGGATCGTGAAGCCGTTCAAGGGCGATGCGGTGCTCGACGCGCTGAAGAAGCTCGCGGGCTGACGCGCGAGCGGCCCGGCGCGGGCTTGCGTACGCGATTTACAGCGTGCCGGGATGTCCGTATCCTGCCGGATGCCGAGGGCGGCGTGGCGGCGCATCATGCGCCGCATGCCCGGCATTGACGAACATCAGGAGCGGAACGAAGCAGATGGCAACTGAAATCGGGCGACCCGCTGCGCAGCACATCGAGTGGCGGATCGCGAAGGGCATCGTTTTTACCATCGTGGGCACGTGCATGCTGATCGGCACTGCGTTGTACGCGCAGTCGACACGCGAATTCCTGCGAACGTCGGTCGTCGTGCCAGGGCGCGTGGTCAAGCTGAACGCAGGTCCGCATCATCCGGAGATCACGTTCACGACGCTCGCGGGTGAGCAGGTCGATTATGCGCAAGGCGGCGAAGTCAGCGTCGAGGACGGCGCGACGGTCGAAGTGCGCTATGCGCCGGACGCGCCGAGGACGACCGCGCGGATGAACACGTTCGGCGCGATCTGGGGCACCGTGCTGACCATCGGCGCGATGGGTATGGTTTTTTTCGCCGTTGGCGTCGGTCAGGTGTGGTCGGGCGTGCGTGCCTCGCGTAGCGGGAGACACCCCCCGGTGCGCTGACGCAGAAGCCTGCAAAGCCTGAAACCCGCGTTATCGGGCAGCGGTCGTCGCGCTCGCCGCCGTCGCGAATTCGTCGACGACCGCTTCGATCACCGCCTGCACGCGCGCGGTCTTGTAGAGATCGGTGTGGGCGACGAGCCACACGTCGAAATGATTGCATCGCTGCGGCATGAGGCGCACCAGTTCCGGCTCGGTGTCGGCGCGGAAGCACGGCAGCTCCGCGATGCCGAGCCCCGCGAGCGTGGCCTCCACCAGCATCATCGTCGACGACGTCTGGAACATCACGCGGCCGCGCGAAGTCGGTTCGCCGCACAGCGCGTCCCACATCGTCGGCACCACCGGTTGCTGGTACATCACCAGATCGTGCCCGTCGAACGCGCTGCCGGCGACCGGCTCGCCGCGTTCGGCCAGGTAGCGGCGCGATGCGTAGATGCCCGTTTCGAGATGACCGAGCCGCCTGACGATCAGGTCCGGCGATTCCGGCCGCAACGTGCGAATCGCGAGATCCGCCTCGCGGCGCGTGAGGTTGGTGATTTGCGCCGACGTCACGCATACCACGTCGATGCCGGCATGCTTGCGCCGCACGCGGGCGATCGCCGGAACGACGAAGCGCTTGCCGAGCGTGTCGGTCGTGGCGATGCGCACCGACCCGGCCAGTTGCTCGTCGAGCCCCATTACCCGGCGCTCGATCGTCAGCGACGCGCGTTCCATCGTTTCGGCCGGTTCGAGCAGCGCTTCGCCCGCGGTCGTCAGCACATAGAGGGTCGGTGTGCGGAGAAACAGCCGGGCCGACAGTTCGTCCTCGAGCGCGGCGATCCGGCGCCCGACCGTCGCCTGGTCGACGTTCAGCTGCGCCGCGGCGCCGCGCAGGGTGCCGGTGCGCGCCAGGGCGAGGAAGAAGCGGGCGTTGTCCCAGTTCATGCGGATCGATTGTGTCATCGGGCTGGTGGCGACGGACGGGAATCGGTGATGCAGATCTGCATCAGGCAAATGCGAAATTATCACTTTTCCGCATCGCGCGGCCGGTCCTAGACTCCCGGCATCTGCCTGGAGGTGTCATGTCCGACTGCCATTCCGTTTCCGTCCCCGCACCCGTCTCGGTGGCGACACCGAACCATCCGACGGCGCGCGAGCAGCGCCTGACGCTGGCGCTCGTCGCGGTCGGCATGTTCATGGCGGTGCTCGATTCGACGATCGTCAACGTGGCGCTGCCGGCGATGCGCACGAGCCTCGGCGCGACGGTCGCGGAACTCGCGTGGATCGTCGACGCGTACACGCTCAGCTTCGCCGCGCTGATCCTCGCGGGCGGCGCGCTGTCCGACCGGTTCGGCGCGAAGCACGTGTATCTGGCCGGGCTGGCGCTGTTCGTCGCCGCGTCGGCGGCGTGCGGGGGCGCGTCGTCGGTGGCGATCCTCGTGGTCGCGCGTTTCGGGCAGGGCATGGGCGCCGCGCTCTTCCTGCCCGCGTCGCTCGCGATCGTGCGCAGCACCTTCGACGTGCCGGCCGAGCGCGCGCGGGCGATCGCGGTGTGGGCCGGCATCGCGTCGGTCGCGGTCGCCGTGGGGCCGGTACTCGGCGGAATCCTGGTCGACGATTTCGGTTGGCGCAGCGCGTTCCTGATCAACGTGCCCACCGGCGCGGTCGCCTTTGCCGGCGCGGCGGCGCTCGTTCGGGCGTCGGCCGCGCGGGACGTGCGCCCGTTCGACTGGGCGGGCCAGTGCGTCGGCGCGACGGCGCTCGGTGCGCTGTGTTTCGCGGTGATCGAACTGCCGACGCGCGGCGTCGGCGCCACGGAGGTCCGGTGCGCGCTGCTGGTCGCCGCGCTCGCCGCCGCGGTGCTGGCCGTCATCGAGCGGCGTGCCCGCCATCCGATGGTGCCGCTCGCGTGGTTTCGCAATCGCGTCTTCGTCGCGATGAACCTGATGGGCAGCCTCGTCTATGTCGGCTACTTCGGGCTGCTGTTCGTGCTGAGCCTGTACCTGCACGGGCGCTTCGGCATGAGTGCGCGGCAGACGGGGCTGACGCTGTTGCCGTTCGCGCTGAGCCTGTCGCTCGGCAATCTGCTGTCGGGAAAACTGCACGGCCGGGTGCGTCCGGTCAGGCTGATGGCAAACGGCCTCGCGATGGCGGCGCTGGCCGTTCCGGCGATCGCGCTTGCGCTCGCGCTGCGTGCGCCGTGGCCGGTGGTCTGGACGGCCATGGTCGCATTCGGCACCGGAACCGCGCTGTCGGTGGCGCCGATGATCGCGACGGTGCTCGAACAGGTGCCTGCCGACGCGGCGGGCGTGGCATCCGGGTTCCTCAACGCGGCGCGGCAGGCCGGCAGCCTGCTCGGCGTGGCCGTCGCAGGCGCCGCGACGATCCTGTTGCCGGATCCGGCCGATGCGCTGTGGGCGGTCGCGGCGCTCGGATGCGTCGCCTATGCGATAGCCGCGCTGGCGGCGAGGACGGCAGGCCGCGTGGAAGCCGCGCAGCCGCAGCCGCGCCGTTGACGCACGAGCGGCAAGGGTGTGGCGTAGTGGCCGGCAGGCCGCCGCGCACGCGCATGCGGCGACGCGGCTGGACGCGGTGCGCAATGTGGAGGACCATTTCCGGGATATGCCGCGAGCGAGCGGGCGCGATGACCACCCGCCCGCCTCGCCGCGCAACCTGTCGACCCCCGTCCAGCGGAGCCCCATGGAACCCGATCAACAGACCGCCGAGCCGATCCTGCTGCGCGACGCGCACGACGGCGTCGTCACGCTGCGGCTGAACCGCCCGCAGCAGTTCAACGCGTTGTCCGAAGCGATGCTGTCGGCCCTGCACGATGCGTTCGATACGCTGGCGGCCGATCCGCACGTGCGCTGCGTCGTGCTGGCCGCCGAAGGCAAGGCGTTTTGCGCCGGCCACGACTTGCGGCAGATGCGCGGCAAGCCCGAACTCGACTACTACCGCACGCTGTTCGCGCAGTGCAGCCGCGTGATGCTCGCGATGCGCGCGTTGCCGGTGCCGGTGATCGCACGCGTGCACGGCATCGCGACGGCGGCCGGCTGCCAGCTCGTCGCCGCGTGCGACCTCGCGATCGCGGCCGATACCGCGCGCTTCGCGGTGTCGGGCATCAACGTCGGGCTGTTCTGCTCGACGCCGGCCGTCGCGCTCAGCCGCAACGTCGCGGCCAAGCGCGCCTTCGACATGCTGATGACCGGGCGCTTCGTCGATGCGGCGACGGCCGCCGCGTGGGGGCTCGTCAACGAAGCCGTGCCCGAGGATGCACTCGATGCAGCCGTCGCGCGCAAGGTCGCGGAGATCGTCGCGAAGAGCCCGGCCGCGGTGCGTTATGGCAAGCAGATGTTCTATCGTCAGCGCGAGTTGCCGCTCGACGAAGCGTATGCGTATGCGGGCGACGTGATGGCGCGCAACATGATGGAAGAGGATGCGGGCGAGGGGATCGACGCGTTCCTCGAGAAGCGGAAGCCGACGTGGCGTTCGTGATGCGGTGACGGAGGCGGGCACGCAGCGTGTCGTTGCACGGCGCGCAACGCCGTACCGCGTCGTCGCCGGCGCGCGTGGGGGCGCTGCAAAGCGAACGGGCCGCCCGAGGCGGCCCGCAAGCAGATAGACAGCATGGCATGCGCGGCGACGCGGTCACGTACCGCCGCCGCGACGCAGCGCCGCCGGTCAGCGACCGTAGCTCCCCGTCCGCAGCGGCGCTTGCACGGTCGACGCGCCGGGCGGCACGATCACGACCGGCACGCGGCGCGCGAGCGCGCACATCAGCTCGTAGCCGATCGTGCCGCTGGCTTCCGCGACGTCGTCCACCTTCACCTGGTCGCCCCACAGCTCGACGCTCGAGCCGATGCCCGCGTTCGGGCAAGGCGTCAGGTCGACGGTCAGCATGTCCATCGACACGCGGCCGACGACGCGCGTCATCACGCCGTCCACCGCGATCGGCGTGCCGGTCGGCGCGTGGCGCGGATAGCCGTCCGCGTAGCCGCACGCGACGACGCCGATCCGCATCGGCCGGTCGGCCGTGAAGCGGCGGCCGTAGCCGACGGTCTCTTCCGGCGCGAGCGTCTGCACGCCGATGATCTTGCTGGTCAGCGTCATCGCGGCCACCAGCGGCGTGTCGGCGATATGCCGCGCAGCACCCGTCGGCGACGCGCCGTACAGGATCGTGCCGGGCCGCACCCAGTCGCGATGCGCGCGCGGATGCCACAGCACGGCCGCCGAATTCGACACCGAGCGCTCGCCCGGAATCCCGGCCGTGGTCGCGTCGAACTGCTCCAACTGCCAGTCGACTTCGCCTTCGTCGGCGTTCGCGAAATGCATCATCAACGTGATCTTGCCGATCGACGGTGCACTCGCCGCGCGTTCCCACGCGGCGCGGAACGCGGCCGGCCGATAGCCGAGCCGGTTCATGCCGGAATTCATCTTGAGCTGGATGTCGATCGGCTGCCGCGGCTTCGCGGCGATCAGCAGGTCGAGCTGTTCGTCGCAGTGAACGGCGACCGTCAGCCGGTAGCGATCGGCGAGTTCGACGTCGGCCGGCTCGAAGACGCCTTCGAGCAGCAGCACGGGCTTGTCCCAGCCGAGCTCGCGTACGCGCACGGCTTCGTCGAGATCGAGCAGCGCGATGCCGTCGGCGGCCGCGAGGCCCGGATAGATCCGTTCGATGCCGTGGCCGTACGCATTGGCCTTGACCACGGCCCACACGCGCGATGGGGCGACGGTGCGGCGGATGAAGTCGAGGTTGTGGCGGACGGCGTCGGGGCGGATATGGGCGACGATGGGACGGGGCATGGCAAGGGCTCGGGTCGGATGTCGTTCGGTGCGCGGTTGGCGCGGCGTGAAACGGTGGGCTGGCGCGACCGCGCCAAGCCAGTGTTGAACGCTATCTTATTGGTGTTCGACCAGTTTTAATTAACGTATTTGTCGACGATTTGGTGGAAATTTTGGCGCCGCAGCGGGCCGCACGCCATCCCCCGTGGCTTGCCCAGCCGAGTCTCCCGTCTAGAAAACCGGTGCGCGAACGGCATGCCGCAATGCTAAGCTCTCGGCGATCTTGTCATTGATCAATGTAATCATAACGGAGGAGACTTTGATGACGACGTCCCAGCTGTGCCTGTTCATCGTGGCGCTGTTGCCGTTCCCGATGACGTTTCTCGCCAAGGCCCGCAAGGGTTACGACAACCGCGCGCCGCGCGAGTACCTGGCGAAGCTCGAAGGCTGGCGTGCCCGCGCCCAGGCCACGCATCAGAATTCGTGGGAAGCGCTCGCGCTGTTCACGGCCGCGCTGGTGGTGGCGTGGCACAACGGCGCGAACGTGCATCGCGTCGACCAGCTCGCGGTGGCGTTCGTCGCGATCCGCGTCGTCTATGCGCTGATGTACCTGCTGAACTGGGCGTCGCTGCGCTCGCTCGTGTGGTTCGGCGGGATGGCGTGCGTCGTCGCGCTGTTCTTCGCGACGCCGTAAGCGGTTCGCCGGCAACGCGGGCCGGCTTCGCGGGCCGGCTTCGCGGGCCGGCTTCGCGAGCCGGCGCGTCAGGCGCCGCCCGCGCCCCGTGCGTGACTGTCGTTGGATGCGGGCGCAACCTTCTTCGAGACGAACGGCGGCGCGTCCGCTTCGTTGCGCAGGAACGCGATCAACGGATCGAGCAGCCGGTGTCGCGTCGACGGATGGCGGCGCAGCACGAAGCGCCACGACGCATCGCGCGAGAGGCCCGGCACCAGCGGCACCAGGCGCCCGCTGCGCAGTTCGGGCTCGATCAGCGGTACGCGCCCGAGCGCGATGCCCGCGCCGCCCACGGCCGCGCCGATCACCTGGCTGAAACTGCTGTAACGGACGATCTTCGTCTCGAAGTCGTCTGGCAAGCCGAAGTGCACCGCCCAGTTGCGCCAGTCGATTTCGGGGCTGTCCTCGTGCATTTCCTGCAGCAGCCGCGAGCGGCACACGCACCCCGAGGCGTACGGGAACAGTTCGGGACTGCAGACCGGAAACACGGTTTCCCGCATCAGCACGTCGTCGTCGGCCCGCAGCCGGTGCGCCGGTACGTGCACGATCGCCAGGTCGACGCCGCTGCGCGCGAAATCCGGCTCGTCGTCGAGCACGACCGCATGCAGCGGGGTGTCGGGATGAAGCGACGAGAATTCCGCGAGACGGCGCGCGAGCCACATCGACGAAAACGGCGCGTTGGCGGACACGGTGAGCCGTTGCGCGGTGCCGCGAATCTCGGCGCATGCGTCGGTCAGACGCGACAGCGCATCGCTGACGGCCGGCAGCAGGCGCGTGCCGGCCGGCGTGAGACTGATGCCGCCGAGCCCCGTGCTGCGTTCGAGCAGCCTGGCGCCCAGCGATTCCTCGAGCGAACGGATCTGGTGGCTGACCGCGCTGGTCGACACGTTCAGCTCGGCCGCCGCGCGCGCGAACCCGCCGAGGCGGACGGCCGCCTCGAAAGCACGCAGTGCGCTGAGGGGAGGAAGGTGCGACATGCGGGGTATTGTAGTTGACTCAACACCCGTTGAAAAATCATCTTTTGCCGCGCGCGGGCCGCGCGGGTAGCCTCGATCCGGTCCAGAAAAACGCAACGAAACACCGACCGGAGGGCTGCATGTATTTCGACCGACGACTATGGGCAATGATGACGGGACTGCGCTGGCGGGTGGCGGCGGCCGTCGCGCTCGGGCTGCTCGCGATGGGTGTCGGCATCCTCCGCTTCGTGTTTCTCGGCCGCGTGCTGGCGCTGGTTTTCTCCGGCGCGCCGGCGCGCGGCATCGGCGAAGCCGTCGTGGCAACGGCGGCCTGCGTGCTGCTGCGTGCATGGCTCGATCATCGCCGCACGGTGCTTGCGCAGCACACGGCCGGCCGGGTGCAGGCCACGCTGCGCGCGCGGCTGTTCGACCGGATCGCCGCGCTCGGCCCCGCATGGTTCAGCGGCGAACGCACGGGCGGCGTGATGCTGGCCGTCGTCGACGGCGTCGAGCAGCTGCAGACCTTCTTCGGCGTCTACCTGCCGCAGCTCGTGATCGCCGCATGCGCGCCGATCATGATCTTCGCGATGCTCGCGTGGTGGGACGTGCCGACGGCCGCGATCCTGCTGGTCGCGGCGCTCGTCACGCTCGCGCTGCCGCAGCTCGTGCATCGCGCGGACCAGCGCGCGGCGCTCGCCCGTTCGGCCGCGTTCAAGGCGTTCGGCGAGGAGTTTCTCGACGCGGTGCAGGGCCTGCCGACGCTGAAGGCGTTCGGGCAGAGCAGCGCGTTCGGCGCGAAGCTGGCCGCGAAGGCGCGCGCTGTCGGACAGCACGTTCTGGGTGCTCGCGCTCGGTTTGCTGACGCGGTTCTTCACGGATCTCGGCACCGGCCTCGGCGCGGCCGCGGCGATCGCGGTGGGGGCGTGGCGCGTGCGGCACGGCGACATGAGCCTCGAGGCGCTGCTGATCGTGCTGATGGCCGGCAGCGAGATCTTCCGGCCGCTGCGCGACCTGCGCGCGGTGCTGCATCAGGGGATGATCGGCCAGTCGGCGGCGCATGCGATCCATGCGCTGCTCGACGCGGGCAGTCAGGCGCCGGCCGCCGACGCACCGCGCGTGGCGGGCCTGCGGCCGGAGATCGCGTTCGACGACGTGCGCTTCGCGTATCCGGGGCGCCGCGCGGATGCCCATGCGGCGCTGAGTTTCTCGGTACGCGAAGGCGAGACGGTCGCGATCGTCGGGCCGAGCGGGGCCGGCAAGTCGACCATCGTGCGCCTGCTGCTGCGCCAGCACGACGCGCAGGGCGGCGCGGTCCGGATCGGCGGCCATGACGTGCGGACCCTCGCTGCCGACCAGGTGCGCGACATGATCGCGGTCGTCGCGCAGGATGCGACGCTGTTCGACGGCAGCGTTGCCGACAACCTGCGGCTCGGCCGCCCGGATGCGAGCGATGCCGACATGATCGCGGCCGCGCGCGCGGCCAACGCGCACGATTTCATCGCGGCGCTGCCCGACGGCTACGCGACGCGCATCGGCGAACGCGGGCTCGTGCTGTCGGGTGGCCAGCGCCAGCGCATCGCGATCGCCCGCGCGCTGCTGCGCGATGCGCCGATCCTGCTGCTCGACGAGGCGCTGTCGTCGGTCGATGCGGAAAACGAAGCGCTGATCCAGCAGGCGCTCGACCGGCTCACGCGCGGACGGACGACGCTCGTGCTCGCGCACCGGCTGTCCAGCGTGATCGGCGCCGATCGCATCCTGGTGCTCGACCAGGGGCAGGTCGTCGACGAAGGAACGCATGCGGCGCTGATCGCACGCGACGGCCCGTATCGCCGGCTGATGGGGCCGCAACTGGAAGCGGTCGCCGAATCCGTCGGCACGACGGCGGCGGCCGGCGCGACCGCGCGTGCGTCGTCGGGCCCGCAGGTGCGGCCGCTGAACGACGACGCGGCGACGATCGGCTGGCCGGAAACGGTGCGGACGCTGCTGCGCTTCGTGCGTCCATGGAAAGGCAAGGTGGTGCTGACCGTGCTGTTCGGGATCGGCCGCGTGCTCGCGTTCATCGGCGTCGGCGTGCTCGGCGCGCGAGTGGTCGGCGCGGTGCCGACCGGCCAGGTCGGCACGGGGCTGGTGGCCGCGCTGCTCGTGATCGCGCCGGTCGCGGCCGTGCTGCACTGGCTCGAATCGTGGCTCGCGCACGACATGGCGTACCGGCTGCTCGCGGAAATGCGCATCGCGCTGTTCGCGACGCTCGAACGGCTCGCGCCGGCCGGGCTGCTGCGCCGCCGTTCCGGCGATCTCGTGTCGCTCGCGACGCAGGACGTCGAGACCGTCGAATACTTTTACGCACACACGCTGGCGCCGGCATTCGTCGCGGTGCTCGTGCCGGCCGGCGTGCTGGTGTTGCTCGCGTCGGTCGCGTGGCCGCTCGCGCTCGTGCTGCTGCCGTTCCTGCTGTGGGCCGGGCTCGCGCCCGTGCTGGCCCGGCGCGACGTCGACCGGCTCGGTACCGGCGCGCGCGAAGCGCTCGGCCAGCTTGGCGCGCACCTGACCGAAACGATCCAGGGACTCGCGGAACTGACCGCGTTCCAGGCGATCGGGCGCCGGCGCGCGGCGTTCGTGGCCGAGGTCGATGCGTACCGCCGGCAGCGCGCGAAGCTGCTCGACGATCTGTCGACGCAAAGCGCCGCGCTGGAAGTCGCGAGCGGGCTCGGCGGGCTGGCGGTCGCGGCGCTCGGCGCATGGTTGTGCGCCCGCGGCGGGTTCCCGCGCGAGTCGTTGCCGCTGCTGGTGCTGGTCGCGGTGGCCGCGTTCATGCCGGTCGCCGAAATCGGCCAGGTCGCGCGCCAGCTGGCCGACACGATCGCGTCGACGCGCCGCTTGCGCGCGCTGGAGAAGGAGCCCGTGACGGTGACCGACGGCGCGCACGCGATGCCAGGCGATCCGGCGGTGCGGTTCGAGGCCGTGTCGTTCACGTATCCGGGGCGCGGCGTGCCCGCGATCGACCGCGTGAGCTTCGAGGTGCCGCCCGGCAGCACGGTCGCGCTGGTCGGCGCGTCGGGCGCCGGCAAGTCGACGGTCGCGAGCCTGCTGCTGCGTTTCTGGGACCCGCAGCAGGGCCGCGTGACGCTCGGCGGCGTCGACTTGCGCGACCTGCGGCTCGACGACCTGCGGCAGCACATCGCGCTCGTCGCGCAGGATACCTATCTGTTCAACGACACGCTCGAAGCGAACATCCGGCTCGCCGCGAACGATGCGTCCGACGCGGACGTGCGGCGCGCGATCGACCACGCGGCGCTCGGCGACTTCGTCGCGCGGTTGCCGGACGGGCTCGCGACGCGCGTCGGCGAGCGCGGCGTGCAGTTGTCGGGCGGCCAGCGCCAGCGTGTGGCGATCGCGCGCGCGTTCCTGAAGGATGCGCCGGTGCTGATCCTCGACGAGGCGACGTCGCACCTGGACACGATCAGCGAGCAGCAGATCCGCGCGGCGCTGGAGGACCTGATGACGCAGCGCACGTCGATCATCATCGCGCACCGCCTGTCGACCGTGCGCAATGCCGACCTGATCCTCGTGATGGAGCAGGGCGCCGTGATCGAGGCCGGGCGCCACGCGGAACTGATCGCGCGGCAGGGCGCGTATGCGCGGCTCGTATCGCATCAGGCGAGCGGGGTCGCGGCGTGAGCGGCGCGGCATCGGCGCGTTGCCCGTTGGCCATTGCCCGCGCGTATCGCCACCGGCATTGAGCCGAGCCGGCGGTTGCCGGCTCGGCGCGCACGGCCAGCGCGGCACGGCGCACCCCATCTTCTCTCCCCGTGCCGCCGCCCCTCGGCGCGGCGCGATCCGGCGGGGCGCTCTGCACCGCCGTCCCCCCGTTTTCCTCCGATCTATCCGCGCCGCGCGGCCCGGGTTTGTCTCGATGCATTTACCTGTTGCGGACTTTTTTGTTGTCGTAGTATCGCCATTGACAACACTTGTTGCACTAAGGTCTAATTCGACATCGCATGTTGCGGTGCGGCTTGATGTCGTCGTTCCGCCGGCCTGTTGGCCGGCTACATCGCTCAATCATGCGGAGAGAAACCATGAGTCGCCGTTCCTTCCTGAAAGCCGTCGCGGTCGTCGCCGCGCTCGGCGCCAGCCTCGCGCACGCGGATACCAAGACGCTCGTCGTCGGGACCGATACGTCGTTCATGCCGTTCGAGTTCAAGCAGGGCGACAAGTACGTCGGCTTCGATCTCGACCTGTGGGCGGAGATCGCGAAGGACCAGGGCTGGAAATACACGATCCAGCCGATGGATTTCGCGGGTCTGATTCCGGCGCTGCAGACGCAGAACATCGACGTCGCGCTGTCCGGGATGACCATCAAGGAAGAGCGCAAGAAGGCGATCGACTTTTCGGCGCCGTATTACGACAGCGGGCTCGCCGCGATGGTGCAAGCCGGCAATACGTCGATCAAGTCGATCGACGACCTGAACGGCAAGGTGATCGCCGCGAAGACGGGCACCGCGACGATCGACTGGATCAAGGCGCACCTGAAGCCGAAGGAGGTCCGCCAGTTCCCGAACATCGACCAGGCCTATCTCGCACTGGAAGCCGGCCGTGTCGACGCGGCGATGCACGATACGCCGAACGTGCTGTTCTTCGTGAACAACGAAGGCAAGGGCAAGGTGCAGGTCGCCGGCCAGCCGGTCAGCGGCGACAAGTACGGGATCGGCTTCCCGAAGGGCAGCCCGCTCGTGCCGAAGGTCAATGCGTCGCTCGTGAAGATCAAGGCCGACGGCCGCTACGCGCAGATCTACAAGAAGTGGTTCGGCGCCGAGCCGCCGAAGATGTGAGCGTGACCACGCAGCATGGCGCGGCCGAACGGCCGCGCCGGTCTTGAATCGAACGGGGAGCGACAAGTGAATTTCGATTGGTCGGCGATCTGGGCGGCGCTGCCGGACCTGATGGACGGGGTCCGGTTGACGGTGTTCATCGCATTTTTCGGGCTGGTGGGCGGCTTCGTCGTCGGAATGATCGCGGGGATGTTCCGCGCATACGGACCGAAGGCGATGAACGTGCTCGCACAGGTCTATATTGAATTGATCCGCGGCACGCCGATCGTCGTGCAGGTGATGTTCCTGTACTTCGCGTTGCCGTTGCTCGCGCATATCCGCATCGACGGCCTGACGGCCGCGATCATCGCGATCACGGTGAATTCCGGCGCGTATCTCGCGGAAGTGGTGCGCGGCGCGCTGCTGTCGATCCCGAAGGGGCTGACGGAAGCGGGGCTCGCGATGGGCCTGTCGATGCCGCGCGTGCTGCTCAAGGTGGTCGGGCCGCTCGCGTTCCGGCGGCTGATTCCGCCGCTCGGCAACCAGTGCATCGTGAGCCTGAAGGACACGTCGCTGTTCATCGTGATCGGCGTCGGCGAACTGACGCGCAAGGGGCAGGAAATCATCGCGGGCAATTTCCAGGCGGTCGAGATCTGGACGGCGGTGGCCGTCATCTATCTGCTGCTGACCGGCGCGATGACGCTGACGCTGCGGCTCGTCGAAAAGCGGATGAAAATCTTATGAGCATGATCGAATTCCAGAACGTGTCGAAGAGCTTCGGCCACGTGCCGGTGCTGAAGAACATCGACCTGAAGATCGACGCGGGCGAGGTGGTCGTCGTGGTCGGTCCGTCGGGCTCGGGCAAATCGACGATGTTGCGCTGTATCAACGCGCTGGAGAAAATCACCGGCGGCGAGCTGCTGGTCGACGGCCAGAGCGTGCGCGGCAACGCGACGACGATCCGCAACATCCGGCTCGAAGCGGGCATGGTGTTCCAGCAGTTCAACCTGTTCCCGCAAATGACCGCGCTCGAGAACGTGATGTTCGGGCCGATCCAGGTGCGCGGCGCGTCGCGCGCCGACGCGCGCGACCAGGCGATGGCGCTGCTCGACAAGGTCGGCCTCGAATCGCGCGCGAATCATTACCCGTCGGAGCTGTCGGGCGGCCAGCAGCAGCGAGTCGCGATCGCGCGGGCGCTCGCGATCCGGCCGCGGTTGATGCTGTTCGACGAGCCGACCTCGGCGCTCGATCCGGAGCTGCGCCGCGAAGTGCTGAAAGTGATGCAGGATCTCGCGACCGAAGGGATGACGATGATCGTCGTCACGCACGAGATCGGCTTCGCGAAGCGGGTCGGCACGCGGCTGCTGTTCATGGATCAGGGCGGCATCGCCGAGGACGGCCATCCGGTCGACCTGATCGACCGGCCGCCGACGCCGCGCCTGAAGGAATTCCTGAAACACGTGTCCTGAACGAAACCGAAACTTCCGACATGCCGCTTTCCCTTTCTCCCGTCATCGCCGGCACGCCGTTCGACATCGGCGTGCGCCTGGGCGAGCTTGCCCGCCCGGTATTCGACGCGTACATGCAGCAGAGCAGCGCATGGCAGGCCGTGCGCCGCTGGCGCGGCCATCCGTTCGTCGACGCGTTGCGGCGGGCCGCGCTCGCCGCGTACCCCGACCTCGTCGCGGAGCTGGACGGGATCGCGGCAGGCATCGGCTGGCCGGCCGAGGACATCTTCCTGTGGAACTGCCGCGGCGAACTGATCCACAACGCGCCGGACGGCTGCACGACGCTTGCCGCGCGCGATGCGGACGGCACGCGCTGGATCGCGCACAACGAGGACGGCGATCCGTACCTGCGCGAACGGTGCCTGCTCGTCGACGTGCAGCCGGCCGGCAAGCCGGGCTTCGTCAGTTTCTACTACCCCGGCTCGCTGCCGGGCCATACGTTCGCCGCGAACCGCGCGGGCATCGCGCAAGCGATCAACAACCTGCGTATCCGCACGCCGGCGCCGGGCGTACCGCGCATGATCCTCGCGCGTGCGGTGCTCGACGCGACGTCGCTCGATGCGGCCGTCGACGTGCTGCGCCGGCACGCGCGCGCGAGCGGCTTTCATCACACGCTCGGGGCGACCGGCGATGCGCGATTGCTGAGCATCGAGGCGAGCGTCGCGCGCTGTTCGGTCATCGAGGTCGCGCGGCTCGCCGGCCATGCGAACCATCTCGTGCATCCCGGCTGCGACGCGCAAGCGCAGATCGTCACGCAGTCGTCGGCGGACCGCCAGCGTCGCGTCGACGCGTTGACGCCCGGCATCGACACGATCGACGAAGCCGCGCTGCTGCGCGTGCTCGGCGATCGCGCGCCTGAAGGATTGCCGATCTACCGCGACGATCCGGCCGATCCGGACGACGAGAACACGCTGGCGACGGCCGTGTTCGCGATCGGCGCGGCATCGATCGATTTCACCGTTCACCAACACGGCACGCAGCGCTTCGCGACGCGCATCGTGCCGTCCGGACGCGCTCACCGCGCATCCTGATCCATGAGGCCACGCATGACGACCGTTTTCCATCGCGCCCCGCGCGCCACCTTGCCCGTTGCCGTCGCAGGCGACGGCATCGAGATCATCGATTCGACCGGCAAACGCTATATCGACGCGTGCGGCGGCGCGGCCGTATCGTGTCTCGGCCACAGCAACCAGCGCGTGATCGACGCGATCAAGCGGCAGGCGCAGCAATTGCCGTACGCGCACACGTCGTTCTTCACGACCGACGTGGCCGAGGAACTGGCCGACCGGCTCGTCGACGGCGCGCCGGCCGGGCTCGATCACGTGTATTTCGTGTCGGGCGGCTCCGAGGCGATCGAAGCCGCGCTGAAGCTCGCGCGCCAGTATTTCGTCGAGAAGGGCGAGCCGCAGCGCCGTCATTTCATCGCCCGGCGCCAGAGCTATCACGGCAACACGCTCGGCGCGCTCGCGATCGGCGGCAACGCATGGCGACGCGAGCCGTTCCTGCCGCTGCTGATCGAGGCGCACCACGTGAGCCCGTGCTATGCGTACCGCGACCAGCAGGCCGGTGAAACCGACGAAGCGTATGCGCAGCGCCTCGCGGACGAGCTCGAACGGAAGATCGTCGAACTCGGCGCGGAAAACGTCGCGGCGTTCGTCGCGGAAACGGTGGTGGGCGCGACGGCCGGCGCCGTGCCGCCGGTGCGCACGTACCTGCAGAAGATTCGCGCGGTGTGCGACAAGTACGGCGTGCTGCTGATCCTCGACGAGATCATGTCGGGGATGGGGCGCACCGGTTACCGGTATGCCTGCGACGAAGACGGCGTCGCGCCCGATCTGCTGACGATCGCGAAAGGGCTCGGCGCGGGCTACCAGCCGATCGGGGCGACGCTGGTGAGCGACCGGATCTATCGCACGATCGTCGACGGCTCGGGCTTCTTCCAGCATGGTCACACGTACCTCGGCCATGCGACCGCCTGCGCGGCCGCGCTCGAAGTGCAGCGCGTGATCGCCGAGGACAAGCTGCTCGACAACGTGAAGGCGCGCGGCGAGCAGTTGCGTGCGTCGTTGCGCGAGCATTACGGCGCGCACCCGCACGTCGGCGACGTGCGTGGCCGCGGGCTGTTCGTCGGCGTCGAGCTCGTGCGCGATCGCGACACCAAGGCGACGTTCGCCCCCGCGCTGAAGCTGCACGCGGCGGTCAAGCGCGAGGCGATGCAGCGCGGGTTGATGGTGTATCCGATGGGTGGCACGATCGACGGCGTGCACGGTGATCACATCCTGATCGCGCCGCCGTTCGTGTGTACCGCGCAGCAGATCGATACGATCGTCGAGCGGCTGTCCGGTGCGATCGGCGCGGCGCTCGCGTCGGCCGGTGCATGAACCCCGATCTCAGCGAATCCTCACCATGACAGACAGACTGCCTCCTTTCGACCCCGCGTCGGCCACCGACGAACAGAAGGCCGTGCTCGCAGACATTCTCAGCGGCCCGCGCGGCAACCTGAACGGGCCGTTTCTCGGCTGGATCGCGAGCCCCGAGCTGGCCCAGCACGCGCAGAAGCTCGGCGCGTTCTGCCGCTATCGCACCGGGCTGCCGCTGCGCCTGTCGGAGCTCGCGATTCTCGTGACGGCCGCGCGCTGGCGCTCGCAGGCGGAGTGGCACATCCATCATCCGATCGCGCTCGAGGCCGGCACGCCGGCCTCGAGCGCGATCGGATGATGGATGTGCCACTCCGCCTGCGAGCGCCAGCGCGCGGCCGTCACGAGAATCGCGAGCTCCGACAGGCGCAGCGGCAGCCCGGTGCGATAGCGGCAGAACGCGCCGAGCTTCTGCGCGTGCTGGGCCAGCTCGGGGCTCGCGATCCAGCCGAGAAACGGCCCGTTCAGGTTGCCGCGCGGGCCGCTGAGAATGTCTGCGAGCACGGCCTTCTGTTCGTCGGTGGCCGACGCGGGGTCGAAAGGAGGCAGTCTGTCTGTCATGGTGAGGATTCGCTGAGATCGGGGTTCATGCACCGGCCGACGCGAGCGCCGCGCCGATCGCACCGGACAGCCGCTCGACGATCGTATCGATCTGCTGCGCGGTACACACGAACGGCGGCGCGATCAGGATGTGATCACCGTGCACGCCGTCGATCGTGCCACCCATCGGATACACCATCAACCCGCGCTGAAGCTGCACGCGGCGGTCAAGCGCGAGGCGATGCAGCGCGGGTTGATGGTGTATCCGATGGGTGGCACGATCGACGGCGTGCACGGTGATCACATCCTGATCGCGCCGCCGTTCGTGTGTACCGCGCAGCAGATCGATACGATCGTCGAGCGGCTGTCCGGTGCGATCGGCGCGGCGCTCGCGTCGGCCGGTGCATGAACCCCGATCTCAGCGAATCCTCACCATGACAGACAGACTGCCTCCTTTCGACCCCGCGTCGGCCACCGACGAACAGAAGGCCGTGCTCGCAGACATTCTCAGCGGCCCGCGCGGCAACCTGAACGGGCCGTTTCTCGGCTGGATCGCGAGCCCCGAGCTGGCCCAGCACGCGCAGAAGCTCGGCGCGTTCTGCCGCTATCGCACCGGGCTGCCGCTGCGCCTGTCGGAGCTCGCGATTCTCGTGACGGCCGCGCGCTGGCGCTCGCAGGCGGAGTGGCACATCCATCATCCGATCGCGCTCGAGGCCGGCGTGCCGGCCGCGACGGCCGACGCGATCCGGCTCGGCGTCGCGCCTGCCTTCGAATCGGACGACGACGCGCTGATCCATGCGTTCGCCACCGAGCTGTACGACACGCGCCGCGTGAGCGACGCGACGTTCGCGCGCGCGCAGGCGCGTTTCGGCCACGAGACCGTGGTGAACCTCGTCGCGCTGCTCGGCTACTACGCGCTCGTCGCGATGACGCTGAACACGTTCGGTATGCGCGCAGACGGACAAACTGATTTGCCGTTTCCGGAATAATCGCCGCCGGCGCGTGTGTCGGCGGCATGCCGCGCACGCGCCGGATGGCCCGAAAAGCGCGTATACGCGGGCTTTTCGGCGTTTCGGCGCGGATCGTTCCGGCATCTCGCCGCATCGTGACGACGCCCGCCGCGCGGCCTGCGCGTCAGTGCAAGAAATTTTTCCCGTACCTAGAATTCTGGCAAACAGCTTACGGGGGAAATATCGATGCGCTGGGTCCTGCTGATCGTGTTCATTGCGTGTGTCGTGTACACGCATCGGCGCGGCAAGGTTCGGCACGGGTTGTTCCGGCAACTCTCCGACCACTCGACCTTTACCGCGCCGCTGAACTGCTTTTCATACGCGTTCTCGTCGGTGCCGACCACCCCGTTTCTCGACACGGATCACTTTCCGGAGCTCGCGGTGCTGCAGCGCGAATGGCGCACGTTCCGCAGCGAAGCGCTCGCGTTGCGCGACGCGAGCCGGATCAAGGCATCGGGCGAGTACAACGACATCGGTTTCAATTCGTTCTTTCGCAACGGCTGGAAGCGTTTCTACCTGAAGTGGTACGACGCGCCGCATCCGTCCGCGCAGGCATTGTGTCCGCGCTCGGTCGAGATCCTGTCGCGGATTCCGTCGATCAAGGCCGCGATGTTCGCGCAGTTGCCGCCGGGCGGCAAGCTCGGGCTGCATCGCGATCCGTATGCGGGCTCGTTGCGCTACCACCTCGGGCTCGACACGCCGAACGACGACGCGTGCCGGATCGTCGTCGACGGCGAATCGTATGCATGGCGTGACGGCGAGGCCGTGATGTTCGACGAGACGTACCTGCACTGGGCCGAAAACCGCACCGCGAACGATCGCGTGATCCTGTTCTGCGACATCGAGCGCCCGATGAAATATCGCTGGGCGCAGCGCATCAACGATGCGTTCGGGCAACTGCTGATGCGCGCGGCCGCATCGCCGAACGAAACGGGCGATCGCACGGGCGGGCTCAATCGCGCGTTCCGGTACCTGTATGCGATTCGCCGCGCCGGCAAGCGGTTGAAGGCGTGGAATCGCACCGTGTACTACATCGTCAAGTGGCTGCTGTTCGGCGGGATCGCGGTCGCGATCTTCTGTATCTGACGGGCGAGGGCGGGCAATTTTTTCCCGTCTGACGATAGTGCGGCGCGGCATCGGACGGCCCCCGCCGGCCTGCGCCGACATCAATGCAACCAAATGTATTCATGCGGGATCAACGGACGTTGGCCGCGTATGATGGCTTGTTCACGTCGATATGATCGGTGAGCAAGCATGACGAGTACCCGTAAAACCATGATGATCGCCGGCGGGCTCCTGGTCGCCGCAGCCGGCACCGCGTACGTGATGCTCCTGCGCGCGGACCACCGTGCGATCGAGGACGCCGGCATCGGCGATTCGGCCGCGCCTGTTGCCGCGGCGCCCGCGGGCAACGACCACGCGGTGCAGGGCGCGATCGCGCCGCCGGCACCGGCTGTCGCGACGGCGCCGAAGCAGGCGGCTGCCGCACCGCCTCCCACCGCATCCACGCCCGCGCCGGCCGCCACTGCCCGCGTCGTCGCCCCGCCTGCAGCGGTTGCCGCGGTTCCGGTGGTCAGCGACAAGCCGCAACCGGTGACGAAGCCGGCTGCCCCGCCGCCGAAAGTCAACGTCGTGACGGTCGACGCTCAGGATTCGACCCCAGCGACGCCGCCGCCCACGCCGGCCGCCAAGCCCGCTCGGTCGGCTCAGTCCGCCGCACCCGCACAGGTCACGCAACGCGCGCCGCGCAAGCGCGATGGCCTCGAACGCCACGCCGCCGCCGCGCCGCCGGCCGCGACGAAATCCGAAACGCCGGAGACGGCGGCGCTCGTCAGGGAATCGGCGAAGCTCGACCCGTCGTTGCCGCCGCCGCCGATGCAGTCGATGCCGTCGGCGAGCACCGGTTCGTATCGGCAGGGCGGTTCGTCGTCCGGCGCGAATCCGGTAGCCGCCGCGATGACCGAGCAGCTCGTCAGGGAGTCGAGCCATTTCAAGACCACGACGCCCGTGCCCGCGAACGGCGGCCCGACCGCGACCAAGTAGCCGCGGGCGTCCTCGGCATAAAAAGGGCCCCGCACGCCGACCAAAGCATGCGGGGCCAAGAGAGACAAACTGTTTGCCGTCGGGCTGACGTCCGTCAGGCGGCGACCGCTTCTTCGACTCGCGGCTGCGCGGTGGCGGCCGGCGCCGCCACGTCCTGCCGGATCAGGTGGTCGAACGCGCCGAGCGACGCCTTCGCCCCTTCGCCGACCGCGATCACGATCTGCTTGAACGGCACCGTCGTCACGTCACCGGCCGCGAACACGCCCGGCACCGACGTCGCGCCGCGCGCATCGACGACGATCTCGCCGTGCTTCGACAGTTCGACCGTGCCTTTCAGCCATTCGGTGTTCGGCACGAGGCCGATCTGCACGAACACGCCTTCGAGGTCGACGCGCTTCGTTTCACCGGAACGCAGATCCTTGTAGACGAGCCCGTTCAGCTTGCTGCCGTCGCCGGTCAGTTCGGTCGTCTGCGCTTGCGTGACGATCGTCACGTTCGGCAGGCTGCGCAGCTTGCGTTGCAGCACTTCGTCCGCGCGCAGTTGCGCGCCGTATTCGATCAGCGTGACTTCCTTCACGATGCCGGCGAGGTCGATCGCGGCCTCGACGCCCGAGTTGCCGCCGCCGACCACCGCGACCCGCTTGCCCTTGAACAGCGGGCCGTCGCAGTGCGGGCAGTACGCGACCCCGCGGTTGCGGTATTCGCGCTCGCCCGGCACGTTGATTTCACGCCAGCGTGCGCCGGTCGCGAGGACGATCGTCTTCGCTTTCAGCACCGCGCCGTTCGCGAGACGGATCTGGTGCACGTCGCCCGGGATCAGCGCGTCGGCGCGTTGCACGTCCATGATGTCGACGTCGTACTGCTTGACGTGCTGCTCGAGTGCGGTCGCGAACTTCGGCCCTTCGGTTTCCTGCACCGACACGAAGTTCTCGATCGCCATCGTGTCCAGCACCTGGCCGCCGAAACGCTCGGCGACGACACCCGTCGCGATGCCCTTGCGTGCGGAGTAGATCGCAGCAGCCGCGCCCGCCGGGCCGCCGCCGACGATCAGCGTGTCGAACACCGGCTTGTTTTCGAGCGACTTCGCCGCGCGTTCTCCGGCGCCCGTATCGAGCTTCGCGAGGATTTCCTTCACGCTGCTGCGGCCCTGGCCGAACGACGCGCCGTTCAGGAACATCGTCGGCACGGCCATGATCTGGCGCGACTCGACTTCATCCTGGAACAGTGCGCCGTCGATCGCGACGTGGCGGATGCGCGGGTTGATCAGCGACATCACGTTCAGCGCCTGCACGACTTCCGGGCAGTTCTGGCACGACAGCGAGAAAAACGTTTCGAATGCGTAGTCGCCGTCGAGCGCGCGAATCTGTTCGATCACGTCGTCGTCGAGCTTGATCGGATGGCCGCCCGTCTGCAGCAGCGCGAGCACGAGCGACGTGAATTCATGGCCCATCGGGATGCCGGCGAAACGGATGCCGGCCGGCTTGCCGGGCTCGCCGATCGAGAACGACGGCTTGCGCTCGGCGTCGTCGCGGCGTTCGGTCACGGTCACGCGATCCGTCAGCGACGCAATCTCGTTCAGCAGCGCCAGCAGTTCCTGCGATTTCGCGCTGTCGTCGAGCGAGGCGACGAGTTCGATCGGGCGCGTGATTTTTTCGAGGTACGCTTTGAGTTGGTTCTTGAGATTGGCGTCGAGCATGGCGTTTCGGATTCCGTATTGATTATGCTGGTCGGGCACGTCGTGCCGGAGGAGGGGGCGGGGCGCGCAGTGCGTGGCCCGCCGTCGCGCGCCTCGTGCGAGGCGCGCGGAGCGATCGTCAGATCTTGCCGATCAGGTCGAGCGACGGGGTCAGCGTTTCCGCACCCGGCGTCCACTTGGCCGGGCACACTTCACCCGGGTGCGCCGCGATGTACTGCGCCGCCTGGACCTTGCGCAGCAGTTCGCCTGCGTCGCGGCCGATGCCGTTGTCGTGGATTTCGCACAGCTTGATCTCGCCTTCCGGGTTGATCACGAACGTGCCGCGCAGCGCCATCCCTTCTTCCTCGATCAGCACGTCGAAGTTGCGCGACAGCGTGAGCGTCGGGTCGCCGATCATCGGGTACTTGATCTTGCCGATCGTGTCCGACGTGTCGTGCCAGGCCTTGTGCGTGAAGTGCGTGTCGGTCGACACACCGTAGATTTCGACACCCAGCTTCTGGAATTCCGCGTAACGGTCGGCGAGGTCGCCCAGTTCGGTCGGGCACACGAACGTGAAGTCGGCCGGGTAGAACACGACGACGGACCATTTGCCCTTGAAGTTCTCTTCCGAGACCGGCACGAAATCGCCGTTGTGGTAAGCGGTTGCCTTGAACGGCTTGATTTGGGTGTTGATGATCGGCATCTGGACAATTCCTTTTCTTCAGTGGTGAGTGGAGTGTTGCCAGTATCCGGGTTCACCCTGAGCTTGTGAAATTGCTTGTTTCAATCCGCGGCATCGGGATTTTCTATCTGCTTCCGGCCCTTGATTGGCGGGGGCCGAAGGCGATTCGGGCGGGGCAGAGGTTGTACATGCCTTCACCATTCCGAGCGCAGGTCCTCCTGGCCGGCAATCTCGCGCCCCTTCCGTAGACCGAACCCATTGTTGACAAGTGTGTGTCCGTGTCGCGTGATACAGCATCGATTGCGTCGCCGATGATTTCGGCGCGGGGCGGTCCCTGGCCCCTGCGATGATGCTCAACGCGGCATGCTGGTCATCCGACAGGTCGATCGGGATGGTGGGCATTGCAATCTTCCTGACTTGACGCAGCCATCATCGACATGCGGCCGCGTAAATGCAGGATCGCCGCCTGTCCGAAGCGAATGCCGATTCCCGGTTCGGCAGGCGGGGCACACCCCGCTCAAATCCCCGCCATCTCCCGCAACCATGCCGCCAGCCGCCGCGCCCCGTCCGGCATGTCCGCGTCCTCGCGCGTGCACAGGTAGTAGTCGCGTCCGTCGTCGAGCGCGTGATCGAACAGTTGCACGAGCTCGCCGTTCGCCAGTTCGCGCTGGACCAGCGGCGCGCGCAGCAGCGCGGCGCCGAGATCCGCGCGGGCGGCGCTCAGCGTGAGCTGGCCATCCTCGAACATCGGCCCCACCGCGTGCGACACGTGCCGCACGCCGGCGCCCTGCAGCCAGTTGACCCACGTGCTGCGATCCTCGTCATGCACGAGCGGCGCGCGGGCGAGATCGGCCGGCGTGCGGAACGGCCCGTGACGCTTCAGGAACGACGGGCTGCACATCGGCACCATCGCGCCCGGCAGCAGCCGCTCGCAGCGATAGCCGGGCCAGTCGCCGGTGCCGAAGCGGATCGACAGATCCGACGCATCGCTTCGGTAGTTGCGGTGATGCGCGTACAGCACCGTGACGTCGACGTCGGTGTTGTCGGCCAGGAACGCATGCAGTCGGGGAATGAACCAGCCGATGCCGAGCAGCGGAATCAGGCTGACGGTGATCTGGCGCAGCGACGAACGGTCGCGCACGAAGCGCGTCGCGCTGCGCAGCACCGAGAATGCCGCGCTGATCGACCGGTAGTAGTCGCGCCCTTCGTCGGTGAGCGCAAGCAGCCGGCCTTCGCGTACCGTCAGCGGCGTCTGGATGAACGCTTCGAGCAGTTGCAACTGATGGCTGACCGCCGACGGCGTGATGTCGAGTTCGCCGGCCGCCGCGGTGACCGAACCGAGACGCGCGAATGCTTCGAACGCACGCACCGCGCGCAGCGGTGGATCGTGCGGCAATTGTTCGATATTTTTCATGTATCGAATTTTATCGAAAAGTCAGGGTAAGCGACAACACAAAAATATCCCGTATTTACAAAGATATACGCTAATGTGTGGAGAACGGCATAAGCATCCAACAATTGGATATTTGGGGTTTGAATGTCGAATATTTAATATTTTTCATGTTTTTGATCCGATTGACCGGCCCCCGCACATGAAAATCGCTTTCCTCCCCGCCAGCCTCGCCTTCTCGGCGGCCGCCCTGGTCGCCTCCGTTCCCGCGTTGGCGCAGTCCGCTCCGCAGACGGTCCTGATCGGTCTCGCCGCGCCGCTCACCGGCCCGTCCGCGCGGATCGGCAAGGACTTGCAGAACGGCGCGCAACTCGCGATCGACGACGCGAACGCGAAGCATCCGACCATCGGCGGCAAGCCGGTCGTCTACAAGCTCGTCGCGGCCGACGACCAGTCCGACCCGCGCACGGCCGTCGCGGTCGCGCAGCAACTCGTCGACCAGCACGTGATCGGCGTCGTCGGTCACTGGAACACGGGCTGCAGCGTGCCGGCGTCGCGCGTGTACCGCGATGCGGGCATTCCGCAGATCGCGCCGGCGTCCACCGGCCATCAATACACGCAGCAGGGCTACGCGACGGCGTTCCGCATCATGGGTCACGACGATGCGGGCGGCCATTTCACCGGTGCGTACGCGGTGAAGACGCTGAAGGCGAAGCGCATCGCGGTGATCGACGATCGCACGTCGTTCGGCGCGGGGCTGGCCGAGCAGTTCATCAAGGGCGTGCAGGCGAACGGCGGGACCATCGTCGATCGTCAGTACGTGAACGACAAGACGACCGATTTCAGCGGCGTGCTGACCGCGATCAAGGGCAAGCGCGCGGATCTCGTGTTCTTCGGCGGCCTCGACGCGCAAGCCGCGCCGATCGCGCGCCGGATGCGCCAGCTCGGCGTGAACGCGCCGCTGCTCGGCGCGGGCGGCTTCGTGAGCCAGACCTTCCTGTCGCTCGCCGGCAAGGACGGCGACGGCGTGACGGCGCTCGAACCGGGCCTGTCGCTCGACCGGATGCCGGGCGGCAAGGCGTTCGACACGCAATACCAGGCCCGTTTTCATGCGCCGATCGAGCTGCATGCGCCGTTCGCGTACGACGCGGCCGCCACGCTGATCGCGGCCGCGCAGAAGGCCGGCACGACGCAGCCGGCGAAGCTGGTCGCGGCCGTTCGCGCGATCGACCGGCCCGGCGTGACGGGGCGCATCGCGTTCGACGCCGAAGGCAACCTGAAGGATCCGGCCTTCACGATCTACCAGGTGCGCGGCGGCAAGTGGGCCGTCGTCGACGTGCTCGGCGGCTCGCGCACCGCAGCCAAGTAACGACAAAACGACCAACACGATCCCCATGACCGAAGCGAACCAGACATCCGCCGCCGCCCCCGAGGACTCGCGCCTCGGGATCCTCGCGCGGCGCCGCATCGAAGCGGAAATCATCAAGCCGATCTACGAGATCATGAAGCGCGAGTTCGGCGCCGAGCGCGCGCAGGCCGTGATCGCGGAAGCCGTGCGCGGCGCGGCCGTCGACGCGGGCCGGACGTTCGCCGCGCAGGAGCCGGACGGCACGAGCGTGAAATCGTTCATCGCGCCGCAGGTGCTGTGGGAGAAGGACGATGCGCTCGACGTCGAGGTGCGGCGCGCGGACGACGCGCACTACGACTACGACGTGCATCGCTGCAGTTACGCGGAGATGTATCACGCGATGGGGCTCGGCGAGATCGGGCACCTGCTGAGCTGCGCGCGCGACAGCTATTTCATCCAGGGCTATGCGCCGGACATCGCGCTCACGCGCACGAGCACGATCATGCAGGGCGGCAAGCGCTGTGATTTCCGCTATGCGCTGCAACCCGCGCCGGAGAACGGCGATGCGTGACGCTCCCGCAAGCATGCCGCGCGTCGACGGCGACCGCCTGTGGGCGTCGCTCGAACGGATGGCGCAGATCGGCGCGACGCCGAAGGGCGGCGTGTGCCGTCTCGCGCTGACCGACCTCGACCGCGAGTCGCGCGACCTGTTCGTGCAGTGGGCGCGTGAAGCCGGCTGCACGGTGCGCGTCGATCGGATGGGCAACGTGTTCGCGCGCCGCGCCGGTCGCCGTCCCGACGCCGCACCGGTGATGACGGGCTCGCATGCCGATTCCCAGCCGACCGGCGGGCGTTACGACGGCATCTACGGCGTGCTCGGCGGGCTCGAAGTGGTGCGTGCGCTGAACGACGCGGCCATCGAGACCGAGCGTCCGGTCGACGTCGTGATCTGGACCAACGAGGAAGGCTCGCGCTTCGCGCCGGCGATGGTGTCGGCCGGCGTGTTCTCGGGCGTCTATACGCTCGAATATGGGCTGTCGCGCACCGACGGCGCGGGCCGGACGATCGGCGAGGAGCTCGAACGGATCGGCTACGCGGGCGCGGAGCCGGTCGGCGGCTATCCGGTGCACGCGGCATATGAGCTGCACATCGAGCAGGGCGCGATTCTCGAACGGGCCGGCAAGACGATCGGCGTCGTGACGGCCGGGCAGGGGCAGCGCTGGTACGAGGTGACGCTCACCGGTGTCGACGCGCACGCGGGCACGACGCCGATGGCGTTCCGCCGCGACGCGCTGGTCGGCGCGGCGCGGATGATCTCGTTCGTCGAAGTGCTCGGCCGCCGCTACGCACCGGATGCGCGCGCAACGGTCGGGATGATCGAGGCGCGGCCGAATTCGCGCAACACGGTGCCGGGCGGCTGCTTTTTCACGGTGGAATTCCGGCATCCCGACGATGCGGTGCTCGACGAACTGGACGCGGCGTTGCGCGCGGAGCTCGCGCGCGTGGCCGACGAAACCGGCCTCGGCGCGCAGATCGAGCAGATCTTCACGTATGCGCCGGTGCCGTTCGCGCCACGCTGCATCGACACGGTGCGCGACGCGGCGCGCTCGCTCGGGCTGTCGCACATGGACATCGTGTCCGGCGCGGGCCACGACGCGTGCTATGTCGCGCGTGTCGCGCCGACCGGCATGATCTTCGTGCCGTGCGTCGACGGGCTGAGCCACAACGAGGCCGAAGCGATTACGCCCGAATGGGCGACGGCCGGCGCCGACGTGCTGTTGCGCGCGGTGCTGCAGAGCGCGCAGGAAGCGTAAGCGCGACGGGTGCGGCCGGGGTGGCCCGCGTTACTTCCCCGCGTTGCGCCGCGCCATGTACGCGAGATACGCGACGATCTGGTCGAGTTCGCGGTCGCTCAGTTGATCGGGCGGAAATGCCGGCATGCTGCGGCCCGGCCAGTCGCGCACCGACGCCGGGTTGCGGATGTAGCGACGCAGCGCGGCCGGCTGGAAGTAGTCGACCGGATTCATCGGCGTGTTCAGGTCGGGGCCGGCGTGGCTGCTGCCCGCGCCGTCGATGCGGTGGCACGCGAGACATTGCGTGACGAACAGGTGCTGGCCCGCGCGGGCCGGATCGTTCGCGGGCAACGCGGCGTCGACGGCGAGCGACGGCCAGCGCGCGAGCGGCGACGATTCGATCGTGATGCGCACGATCTGGTACGGCCACTGCTCGCCGCGCACCGACGACGCGTCCGGCCCGAGCCACACGAGATAGAACGGCCCCGCGCTGACCTGCTTGCCGGGCAGTTTCGGCCACGGATGGGCCGGATCCTCGATCGCGAGCCACGGGATCGCGCCGGCCGGCGCGCGGCGGCGCACGAGATCGAGCGGCAGTTGCGCGGCGAAACCGTCGGCCGCGCGCGTTTCGAGCACCCCGTCGGCCGGCAGCGGCGTGTCGCCGAGCAGCGCGGCGAACGGCACGGCGCGGAACGTCATCGGCCGGCCGTACGCGATGTCGCGCGGCACGTGGATGTCGGTCGCGTCCGTACGGGCGAGCAGCGTCTGGCGGGTGACGGCGCGGGCCGTGCCGTCGGTGTCGAGTTCGAGCGTGGACTGGGCCGACGCGCGTTGCCCGAGCAGGCAAACCGTCAGCAGCACAAGCGAAAACCACTGGCGCTTCAGCATTCGTTCTCCGGGAAAGGGCGTTCCGGCGGCGGCAGGAGGCGGGACGCCGCGGCCGATGGAAGGAATCGGGCGACAGTCTATCCGGTACGGGCGGCGCTGGCGAATTCGGCGCGGGAAACGCGCGGCGGCGATGATTGGACCAGCACGCGCCGGCGCCCGACTACCGGGCGCGTGACGGGGCGAGGGCGCGTCGTCGCGCGATCCGGACGGGGAAAACGACAGGCACGGTGGCGGCACGCGATCTGCCCGCGCCCGCGACATGGCGTGACGCGCCCGCCTTCAATGACTCGAACACGACACTTCGTTCTTCGGCATCGGCGTGTCGCGCGCCGGTTCGAAATCGGCTTCGCGCATCCCCGACGGCGTCAGTGACACGAAATGCATCGCCGTGCCGCGCGCCGGGAAACCGGCGACGCCGGTCGAGCCCCACGGAACGGGTGAGCGCTGCACGCCGCTCACCGCCATGTTCGCCGGCGCCAGCGCGAGCGTCAGCAGCCGCCCGTCGCGGGTCGGCACATACGCATGTGTGCCGGCGACGCCGATGCCCGATTCGCGCACCGACGCGGGCAGGCAATCGAGCGTCGCCGTGCGGCGGCCGTCCGGCGCGATCAGCATCGCGACGCCGCGATCGTCCGCGGTCGTCGTGACGACGATGAAACGGTCGATCTCCGGCACATAGGCGGCCGAATACACGTAATACTGGATCGCGTCGTTCAGCGAGCCGAGTTTTTCCAGCTTCGCGGTGACCGGATCGAACATCGCGTATTCGAGTGTCGCGTCCGTGCTGCCGTCGATGAACTTCTGCCACACGAGCAGCGCGTTGCGCGGCGAGCCCGCGATCACGGGCCACCACTCGCGGCGATGCGGCGCGACCGCGACGTGGTTCAGCACGCGCCCGGCCGCGTCGTAGGTTTTCAGGTATACGCCGTTGCCGCTGCCGAGGTTGTCGACACCGCCGCCGTTGACCCAGTCGGTCGAATAGAACACGACGAAGCGGTCGGCGACCGTCGCGACGTGCCCCGAATGACCGCCCGATTCGACGTCGTTCGGGTAGGGCTTGACCGGCTTCAGGTCGCGGCGGTAGATGCCGTAGCGCTGGCTGACTTCCTGCGACGTGTTCCAGCCGTCCTCGAACGTGACGAAGATGTCGCCGTGTGCATTCTGCGCGATCGACACGGGTTCCTGCGCCTCCGGGCGGCTGATGAACGTACGGACGTGCAGCACGCGCGGCTTGTCCGGCTGCCATTCGCCGACGTACACGTCATGCGGCCAGCTGCCGCTGCGCAGCGCACCGCGCGGCATGATGCCCGAGCTGCTGAAGAACACCCAGCGTTTGCCGTCGCCGGCGTCGGCCACGCCGATCCCGTGCATGAAGCGCCGCGGGTCGCCGGTGTCCTGCGGCGACGGGGCGCTCGGCACGGTGACCGTATGCACGGCCGGCGCGCCGGCAAAGGCAAACGGCGACACCGCGCCGACGCCGCATGCGCCGCCGAGCACGGCCGCGGCCAGCCGCATGACCGTCTGCGCCGGACGCATTCGCCGCTTCATTCGACGGTCACCGATTTCGCGAGGTTGCGCGGCTTGTCGACATCGGCGCCGCGCGTACAGCCGACGTGATAGGCGAGCAATTGCAGCGGGATCACGTTGACGATCGGCGACAGCAGGTCGCCCGATTCGCGTACGCGGATCAGGTGCGTGTCGCGGTCGGCGTCGATTTCGAGCTGATTGCCGGCCAGTACGTAGAGCCGCCCGCCGCGCGCGCGCACCTCGGCCATGTTGGATTTCAGCTTCTGGAACAGACGGTCGTCCGGCGCGATCGTGACGACCGGCATCGCGCTCGTGACGAGCGCGAGCGGCCCGTGCTTCAGTTCGCCGGCCGCATAGCCTTCCGCATGGATGTACGACACCTCCTTGAGCTTCAGCGCGCCTTCCATCGCGATCGGGAAATGGATGCCGCGGCCGAGGAACAGCGCGTTCTCGGTGCGGGCGAACTTCGCGGCCCAGCCCATGATCTGCGTTTCCAGCGCGAGCGCGTGGCCGATGCGATCCGGCAGCGCGCGCAACTGCTTCAGGTGCGTCGCGACCTGCGCGGCATCGAGCCGGCCGCGCAGCTGCGCGAGCGTCAGCGTCAGCACGAACAGCGCGACGAGCTGCGTGGTGAACGCCTTGGTCGATGCGACGCCGAGCTCGATGCCGGCCCGCGTCAGGAACCGCAGCGGCGCATTGCGCGCGATCGTGCTGGTCGCGACGTTGCAGATCGCCATCGACAGTTCCTGGCCCATCGCGCGCGCCTGCTCGATCGCGCCGATGGTGTCGGCTGTTTCGCCCGACTGCGAGATGCCGACGACGAGCGTGCGCGGATCGGCCACCGTGTCGCGGTAGCGGAATTCGCTGGCGATCTCGACCTGCGCGGGCACGCCGGCGATGCTTTCGAGCCAGTATTTCGCGGTCAGGCCCGCGTAGTAGCTGGTGCCGCAGCCGAGCAGCAGCACGCTTCTGACCCGCGACAGCAGCCCGCGCGTGGCTTCCGTCGCGTCGAACAGCGCCGGCGAGATCGTGTCGATGCCGTCGAGCGTGCTGTCGATCGCCTTCGGCTGCTCGAAGATCTCCTTCTGCATGAAGTGCTGATACGGCCCGAGCGCGGCGTCGTCCGCGCGCGCCTTCACTTCGCACAACGGGCGCCGCGCTTCCTGTCCGCCCGCATCGACCACGGCGATGCGCTCCGGCGTGATCAGCGCGACGTCGCCGTCCTCCAGGTACACGAAGCGGTCGGTCAGGTCGCCGAGCGCCGCGCAGTCGGACGCGAGGTAGTTCTGCTCGGCGCCGATGCCGATCACGAGCGGCGAGCCGGCGCGCGCGGCAACGAGGCGCTGCGGCTCGCGCGCGCCGAGCACCGCGATCGCGTACGCACCGTGCAGCCGTTTGACGGCGCGCACGACCGCGTCGAACAGGTCGTCGCGATAGAGGCTGTGGATCAGGTGCGCGATGACTTCGGTGTCGGTCTGCCCGCGAAACGTGTAGCCGCGCTCACGCAGCTCGGCGCGCAGCGTGTCGTGGTTCTCGATGATCCCGTTGTGCACGACCGCGATCGTGTCGCCCGACATGATCGGGTGCGCGTTCATTTCCGACGGCGCGCCGTGCGTCGCCCAGCGCGTATGCGCGATGCAGGTCTGCGCTTCGAGACCGAGCGTCAGCACGCGATCCTGCAGGTCCGTCACGCGTCGCAGCGTGCGTTCGCTGCGCAGGCGCCCGTCACGCTGCACGGCGATGCCGCACGAATCGTAGCCGCGATATTCGAGCCGGCTCAGCGCATTGACCAGTTGCGGCACCTGATTGTTCAGGCCGCTTGCTCCGACGATTCCGCACATGATTCACCTCGTCTCCAGGAAGTTGCCGGCTGGCGCGCGACGCGCGGCAGCACGATGCCGGAAGCGGTGCCACGTCGCGCGGCAGGCGTCGCGCGCGGCGCGGCACGTCTCCGGCGATTTATTCGCGGGGCTGCGGGCCGGCATGCGCGACCCATTCGATGCCCGAAATCGACCCGTTCGCGTCGTGCGACGCGACCAGAATGCGCGTGGTGCGCCGCGTGCCGCGCCGGCGCTCGCTTGCCAACGCGGTCGGCGGCACCGAGCGCACCTTCACGCTGGCCGAGCGCCGCAGCATCTTCGACACGCGCAACCGGTAGGCGAACGGATGCACGACGCGCCCCGCGATCAGCCACATGACGATCGTGCCGGCGATCAGCGCGATGCTGGTCACGTAGAACACGATCTGCTCGATCGGCATCTCGGCCTCGTTGAACGGCAACAGGTAACGGTACGTATAGATGCAGATCGATGCCCAGACGCCCCCGACCAGCGCGGGCCGCACGAGGCGGAACCATGCGACGAGCACGGGCCCGACGATGTTGCCGCGTTCGGCGATCATGTCGCGCGGGGCGCGCAGGGAAAGGTCAATAATCGGCGCGTTCTTCATGTTGAATGCCTCGGTCGGGACTGACCCATACGGCGCGCTTGCCACGGCCCCGCAGCACGACGGCGGGCAGGGCGATGACGGTGGTGATCATGCTGATCAGCCAGAACGCGACGGGGTACCAGATGGTGTCAAGGAAGTACATCAGGAGTTTTTCGTCGTAACGACGATCGATCATGCTGCCGATGATCAGCTGCAGGATGCAGGTCGCGACCAGCAGCATCCCGTGCCAGTGCGGCACCACGGACACATGCCAGTTCGGCGGAAGCGGGTAGACGACGTCGATCAGCGCGAGCAGCAGGATGAACGACATCGAATACGCCCACGCGATGCCGATCAGGTATTCGGCGAACAGCGGCCACATCATCATCTGGGTCGGCCGCATCAGCGTGCCCGCGTACTTGAGCAGCACCTGGATGCCGCCCTTGGACCAGCGCAGCCGCTGCCGGTAGAGCCCCTTGATCGTCTCCGGCATCAGGATCCAGCTGAGCGCGTGCGGCTCGTACACGACGCGCCAGTCGCGGCACTGCAGCTTCCAGCTGATGTCGATGTCCTCGGTGAGCATGTCCGAGCTCCAGTAGCCGACATCGGCGAGCGCGGTCTTGCGGAACATCGTGATCACGCCCGACACCGTGAAGATGCGGCCGTACACCTGCTGCGTGCGCTTGATCAGCCCGACGATCGACGAGAATTCACCGACCTGCATGCGGCCGAGCAGCGACGTGCGCGTGCGGATGCGCGGGTTGCCGGTCACCGCGCCCACGCCCGGATCGGTCAGGAAATGCTCGAGCATCCAGCCGATCGCATCGTGCGCGAGCAGCGCGTCGCCGTCGATGCACAGCAGGTATTCCGCGTTCGACACGGCCGCCGCGGTCGTGAGCCCGACCGCCTTGCCTTCGTTGCGCGCGTGATGGATCACGAGCAGCCGCGGAATCTCGACGGCCAGCTCGTTGAGGATCTCGCCGGTGCGGTCCTTGCTGCCGTCGTTGACCGCGATGATGTCGTAGTTCGGATACTGCATCCCGTTCAGGTGGCCGATCACGCTGCGCGCGTTCGCGGCTTCGTTGAAGCAGGGCACGACGATCGAGACTTTCGGGATGCCGCTCGACGCGATCGTGCGCGTCGACAGCTCGCGGCCTTCCTCGAGCAGGAAGTAGTGCACGACGCCGCCGATCATCCACAGATACGACATGAAGAACGGATAGTAGAAGACGAAATCCTGCAGGCGCTGGATCAGGCTGTGGGTGGTCATGGCGTCTTGGTTCCGTGCGACTGCTGCATCTGCATCAGCGCGTTGATCGAGGTGGGGTCGAGGCGCGACTTCAGCGACATCACGTCGCGCATCGCGTCGAGTTCAGGCTGGCCGTTCAGGAAGTTGTCGGGGTAGTAGCCGAAATTCACGGCGCCTTCGCTGCGCAGCCGCCGCATCTGCGCGAGCAGCGTGCCGGCCGGCACCGCCTTCTGCCCGTGCCAGTCGTACGCCTGCAGTTCGAACACGGTGCGCTGCAGCCCGCGCTGCTTCGTGCGTACCGCCTTCACGAGCTGGTCGAGCCAGCCGTCGGGGTCCTTCGCCTGTTCCATGTACGGCATCGCCATCAGCGCGACGTAGTCGTAGGCGGCGAGGAAATCGTCGTAGTTCTGCGCGAACCATGCTTCCGATTCGGGCTTGAGCACCGGCATCGCGAAGATGTTGCGCGCGGTCAGCACGTCGCCGACGTTCTGGTGGGCCAGCACGATCTGCTCGAGCTGCCGGGTCATGTCGATCAGGTAGCGCGTCTTCTGGTGTGTCCAGCGCTTCATCAGGTCGGGGTTCTCGCGGATCTTGCCGATGTCGGCCGGCAGCCCCCATTGCGAATAGGTGCGCAGCGCATGCCGGCCCCCATCCTCGTAGTCGTCGAGCACCGCGTCGTCGCTGAACAGGATGCCGCTGAACGACGCGTGCTTGCTGAGATCCTCGTAGATCTGCTGGATCATCAGGCGTGCATCGGGATCGAACGGGCTCAGCCGGAACACGCGCGTGCCGTTCTCGCGGGCCGGCGCGCCGCCGAATGCGCTGACGGCTTCGAGCGAGCGGAGCTTGTCGGCGGGCGGGCGAAACGCGAGCACCGGCATCCATGCGTACACCTGTACGTTGGCGCGCGTATTGAGCTGCCACGCGGCACGCGAGAACAGGTCGGAACGCATCGGCAGGTGCCGGTTCGGGAAATACACCGCTTCGGCCACGCCCGTGCCCTTCGGGTCCGCATACGCCTGCAGGTACACCGATTTCGGCTGCATCCGGTAGATGCGCTCGATCAGCTTGCCGAGATTCGCTTCCTGTCGCGCGGGATCGGGGTCGTAGACCTGGTCGAGATCGACCTGCACGGTGCGCTCGGGCACGTCGACGTCGCCGCGGTTGGACGCCGGCTCGCGCATCGAGCGCTCGAACCCGCCGATATCGACGTCGTACATCATCAGGATCCGTCTCAGCCGGTCCAGCGGCACGTCCGGCGTATTCGGGCCGGCGTCGAGACTGAACTGGATGTCCATGCCGAGCGACGTCGAGATCTGGCGCACCGGCTGGTTTTCCGCGCCGTACGGCCACACCATCGAGCGTGCGACGAGGCCGGTGCGTTCGCGGATCTGCCGCACGCACGTCTGCAGGTCGTCGTGCACGCGGGCGTGGAATTCGGCGTCGGTTTCATAGCGTTTCTGGTCTTGCAGGTAGAGATGCGACGTGGTCGCCGGTAACTCGTTGCCTTGCGGATTCGCGATCGCACCGTGGTGGAGATTGTGGGTGTGGCAGCCGAGCTCGACGAATTCCGACTGCCCGAGCTTCTTCACCTCGTCCCACGACAGGAAGTAGTCGCGCGGTACCTGCACCTTGTCGCTGATGCGGATCGGCGTATCCGCCGGGGTATCGATCCACGCGGTGACGAGGCCCATCACGGCCGGATACTTGAAGCGCTCGAGCAGCGGCAGCACCTTCGTGTAGTGGCTGCGAAAGCCGTCGTCGAACGTGAGCAGCACCGAGCGCGGCGGCAGCGGCTTGCCGCCGTGCCGCGATTCCTCGATCTGCTTGACCGTGATGGTGTGGTAGTTGTTGGTCTGCAGCCACGAGAAGATCGCGGTGAGCGTGCCGGTATCGACCGCGAACGGATCGATGATCGCCGTCGGCGACGAAAACGACGCCATCAGGTTGTCGCGCACGTCGTGCATGCAGATCACGCGGAACGTCTTGCCGTCGGCCGGATCGGACGGCGGCAGCAGGTCGATCATCTTGGCGTTGGTCACGCCCGGGAACAGCGAACAGGCGGCAAACGTGCCGAGGCATCCGCACATGAAGGTCCGTCTGGATTGCAGCATTGCCGATCTCCTTGCTAAAACGGCAGGTTGAGCGACAGGAAGCCGGTTTCGGAGCGCTCGCGCTGGCCGTCGTATGCGTGGCTGCTGACCTCGACGCCGTAGCTCAGCGTGATGTCGTGCTTGAACGTCCACGCGTGCTCGAGACGCGCGCTCCACAACGGGCTGGTGCCGAAGCCGCGCTCGTTGTACGCGCCGCCCGACACCGACACGCGCTGCTGCAGCCCCGTGTCGCCTTTCTTCCACAGCGTCAGCTGATGCATGACGGTCGCCGCAGCCGCGTAGTCGCGACCGGGGCTGAAGTAGGGCGCGTCATGGCGCGTGTTGCTGTCGGTGCCGAGATTCAGCGAGACGTTGACGAGCTGGTTCGCGGACGTGTACACGCGCTGCGTGGCGGTCGCCGCGATTTCCTGGTGCAGGTTCGAATCGCTGTAGCGGCTCACGCCGTAGCTCAGCTTGACTTCGCGCCGGTCGTTCTGGCGATACACGACCTCGACGTTCGCGGAGCGGCCCCAGATGTGCGCGGCATACGCTTTCCACGGCAGCGAGTTGTCGTTGGTGTCGAGCCCCGCGCTGACCGTCCAGTAGTCGTTCAGTGCGTACGCGATCGTCCCGCGGCCGCCGGTTCGGCCGTCTCCGCCGAGCGAGCGCGTGACCTCGCCCAGCACGGTGAGCGGCCCGTGCCGGTAGTCGCCGCCGATGCCCGTGCGTGTGCGGCTGACGCTGCCGCCGTCGGTTTGCGCATGGCCGTAGAACGTATGCGCGAAGACCCGCCAGTTGTCGCCGAACGGTTGCGAGTAGATGTAGCTGTCCGACGTGAAGCTGTTGTCGGCCAGCGCGCTGTTGCCGTGCTCGAAGCTCAGGTCGGTCGTGAACACCGGGCTGCGGTATGCCTTGTAGTCGCGCTTGAAGCCGCGCACGGCGCCGCTGTCCGGGAACGTGTTGCCCAGCGTCTGGTCGACGGTCTTCGCGGTCGCGTAGTCATCCGCCGTGAGCGATGCGCGGCCGAGGCCCGCGAGCATCTCGACGCTGTCCGGGTGATCGGTCAGCGACGCGCGATACATCGAGATCGCCTGGCGTGGATGCGATTGGCCCGACACCGCATCGGCGTGCGCGGCGCGGATCTCCGCGTTGAACGGCACCTCTTTCTCGAGCTGTTCGAGGGCGGCGATCCCCTGGTCGGCGTGACCCGTGAAGATCAGGTATTGCGCGCGCAACCGGTAGTAACGCAGATAGTCGCTTTCTCCGGGACCGACGTTGGTCACCTGCTTGGCGGGCGGCAGCGACTTCTCCATGTCGTCGAGCACCTGCTTCGCTTCCGGCGCGCGTGCCTGGTCGACGTACGACCAGAACAGCCCTTCGCGCAGCTCGATCGGCTGCGTGCGGGCGCCATACTGGAAGCCGCGCGTCGCGCGATCGGTCGGCGATGCGGTGGCCTGCTTCAGCGCACGCGCGTACACGGCGTTCGCCTTGGCCGGCTCGCCCAGGTACAGGTACGCGTCGCCGACGGCCGCCAGTGCGTCGATCGAGATTTCCGCGTTGGACGGAATCGTCTCGAACGTCGCGACGGCCGTCTTCATGTCGCCGCGTGCCGCAAGGGCGACGACCCGGTCGCCCGCGAGCGCGGTGCGGACCGGCGTGTACTCGGGCGTGGGCGGTATCCGCTTGTCGAGGTCGTCCGCCGCACGCAGGGCGCTGTCGATTCCGTCGAAGCGGTCCGAACTCGTCATCGAGCGCGACTTGTCGCGTCCGCCGCGCACTTGCTGGCGAATCGACAGTTCTTCCAGTTGCGCGATGTCGACGGCGGAGAACGCATCGGGCCGCGCCTTCGCTTCGTCGAGCGCCTTGACCGCGCCGCCGCTCGCCGCGAGGCCGAACACGTCGTTGCGCACCGTCGCGACATCGGCCGTGCGGAGGTTCGGCGCCTGCGCATTCGGTGCCTGGACGTCGGGCCCTTGCGATCGCTGGATCGGCTCGCCGGGGAGCTGCGCGCCGGGCGACTGCGAATTCGGTTGCCGGGACGACGGCGGTTCGGCGCCGGACGGCTGGGTCGTGGGCGCGGGCGAATTCGGCATCGGCGTGCCGGATGCCTGCGCGGTGAGCGTCGGCGTAGCGGCTGTGGTCGGTGTAGCCGGCGGTGCGGTGGTCGTGGCCTGGGCGCGCTGCCGCGGTGCCTCGGACGTTTGCGTGCGTGGCCGCGGCGTATCCGGCGGCGTGTCGAATGCCTGCGCCAGCAGCATCGGCGCATTCGACGCTTGCGCGGCCGGCGCGGGTGCATTCGTCGATGGCGCGCCCGGCTGCGACGCATCCGGGTCCACCACGACCGTGGTCGGCATCGCCGGGTTCGGCGCCTGCGCGATCTGCATCGATGCGTCCGACGCTTGCGCGATCGGCGTTGGCGCAAGCGGCGGCGGCGTGCCCGAACCCGGCGCGGCCTGCGTCGACGCGCCCGTCGGCTGCAGGTTGGGCGGCAACGCATCAGGTGCGCTGCGGGACCCGGCGATTTCGCTCGCGCTGCCCGGTTCCGCGTCGCCTTCGGCGGCAAGACACGGGCCGGACACGACGAGCAGGCACAGCAACGGCGCATGCAGGAGGATCCGCCGGTTCGGCGGAGCGACGGTGGTGCATTGTTGTTGACGATTGTTGGCCACGGTGTGTCCTCACTTTGAAACGATCACATCGGTTGCACGCCCGACGGCGCTCGTCGCCGGCCGTCGCCCCGTCGGGCGGCGAGGCCCGGCGGGATCCGGCCAGGTCACAGGCGGTTGCGGATCGCTTGTCCAAGCAGCGCGCGCGATTCGCTGTTCTTCGGGTCGATGGCGAGTGCACGGCTCGCGTTTTGCTCCACACAGCTCCATTCGTCGATCCGTGCGCACCAGCGCGCCTTGGCCAGAGCGCGGGCGCCTTCCAGCTCATCGTGCGTGACGCTGGTGGCCTCCATGTGCGACGTGCCCGCGACATACGACTGCGGTTGCGGTTTCGGCACGGGGTCGGGGTGTTTTCTCGTGCGCGCCAGCGTCTGCGAACGTGACGTCCGGTGCGTGTCGCCCGGGCGCGTCGTGCGACTGCCGGTCGACGCGGCGTGCGGATTGGCCGCCAGCCTCGTCGGCGGCACGTGCGCGGGGCGCGTACGTGTCGTGTCGGAGCGGGCCGCCGTTTGCGGCGGCACGGCCGGTTCGGCCGCGGCCGACACGGCGGGGGGAGCGGAGGCGGACGGCGGAACCGGTCCGGCCTGCGCGAGCGTCGAGGTCGAGCCGGCTGGCGCGGCGGTGCCGGACACGCGGCCGGTTGCCGCCACGATGAGCTCGCGGGACTTGCCGACGGCGTTTCCGATCACGCGGGCGATATCGTGCGTCACGCTCGCATGGCCGACCCTCGTGTCCCGCTCGACGTACGCGAAGGCACCGAAGATCGCGGCAAATGCGGCGACGCTGAGCGCCGCATTCTTTCCCGGACCCCACGAGGGTTTCGGCTGACGGGCGGGCGAGCCGTCCGGTCGTTCTGCACGAGGCATGCAAGACTCCTTGATTCGATGCGGTCCACGATTGGCGCGATCGGAGAGGGGCGGCGCGACGTTCACCAGCGCAACTGCGTCGTGAGCGTGCCCGTCTCGACGATCGCGAACTGGGTTGCTCCCTGATAGGTCCCTTCGACCCGGTAGCTCGCATCGGGCACGCTGAACAGGCAGCGCGATCCCGATGCGGCGAATTCGACCAGCACGCGCCCATGTCGGCGCAGGCGCACCTGCACGTTGGAGAGCGGCTGCCCGGTATGTTCCGAGACGAACGACACGCCCAGGTTGTACGGACGCCCGTCGGGGGGAAGCGGTGCGGTGCCGTCGATCCGAGCATCGCCGCAGATATACGAAATCACGTACCGGTTCGCCCCCGGCCCGGACGCCGGTGAGGAGGCCGCCGGTGTCTGGGCCATGGCGTTCATGCACAGCGTGGAGACGAAGACGCTCAGGAAAGCGCGAGCATGCTGTCGAAGCGAGGGTGACATTGCAATCTCCCGTCCGGAATCGATGACGTGCATCGACTCCGAGTCGAATTTGCCAACGTTCTTTTTGCGACACGCTATTGATACACGATGGTTTTTGAACCAACAACCGCGTGTGGTCGGAATGGGACGGGGGTGAAAGATCCTATTTAAATAGGATAAGGATGGATTGCTGAGGATCGCTTAATGCTGAATAAAGTCGATATTGCCGAACATGAAAATTGCTCTTCGGTAGTGATGATCGAGCACGCTTTGAATCACGTCGGAGGTATCGACGTTCGTGCCGAAAAATAACGACTGGTAAAAGAAACTCTTGCGCCTGTATTCGAGGCGAATCGATGAAGATCCGGATACAGGTCGCACATCGTGAAATGAGGGTGCGACGTTTTTGATGATTCCGGCAGTTACAGGTAAATCGAAACTTGTGTAACAAGGTATTTCTGTCTCGAAAGGCGGGCCGATTATTCTTACTTAATACCGAAAACAGTAAAAAATACGACATGAATCGCAAACGTTTGCGTGTTCTGGAGATCGATTAAGAGCCGTTGAGGGATTTTACGGAATCCGACGGGATTATCGATTGCTATCGGGAGAACGCGTATTCGCGCCGGGGATATCCACGGCGCGAATATGCCATCAGCGGCTGCCGCCCGCGCTTCGCCGCGCGCTGCGCATCGCCGGGGCGGCCGCTTCTTCAATGCCTGTCGCACCGTCGATCGCCGCGTGCGGCCGGTTCATGATGTAGGTCCACAGCTGCTCCGCCGCGAGCCCGCGTTTGCGCGCCGACCGATACAGGCGGATTTCGAGTTCGGTGATCCAGTCGCCGGTGCCCGCGCACACGAGCGTGCCGTCTGCGAGCTCCTTCGCGACGCAGCTTTCCGGCAGCCAGCCGATGCCGTGCCCGGCCACGACCATGCCTTTCAGCGCCTCGGACATGTGCGTTTCGAAACACCGGTGCAGCACGTACGGCTCGGTCGCATTCAGCAACAGCATCTCGACGATGTTGCCGAGAAAGGCGCCCGACGAATACGCGAGCAGCGGCAGCGGGGCATCGGGCGTGCCGGGCAGCTGGAACACCGGCTCGCCGCGTGCATCGGGTGTCGACACGGGCAGGATGCGTTCGACGCCGAGACTGACGAACGGGAAGTGATTCGGGTCGAGCACGATCGGCAACTGCGGATGGTGATAGCCGAGCAGCAAATCGCATTCGCCTTCGACCAGTTGCTGGACGCCTTCCGGCACGTTCACCGCATTGACGCGGGCAGTGACGTGGCCGACCTCGCCGTTGAGCTGCTTGAGCCATTCGGGAAACAGCGTGAACACGAGCGTATGCGCGACGGCGAAACGCACGACCTGGTCGCTCGCCGCGAACTGGTCGTAGCCGTTCACGAGGTTGCGCGCCGCATACATGCTGCGCAGGATGTCCGCGGCCAGCCCGCGGAACATCTGGCCGGCGGGCGTCAGCGTGATCGGGTTGATGCTGCGGTCGACCAGCTTCGCGTCCATCCAGGTTTCGAGCGCGGCGATTCGTCTGCTGAATGCCGACTGCGTCAGGTGCCGGTGACGCGCGGCCCGGGAAAAGCTCTTGGTATCCGCAAGGCTCAGGAAATCTTCCAGCCACTTTGCTTCCATTTCGATCTTCGCTTTTTATAGTCGGGCGCCTGAAAGGCGGCGCCGTCTGCCGCACCAACGTTCTAGCGTACCGCGCCTCGCGCCGGTCGAGCCGATGTTTTTTTTCGATCGGTGTCAGTCGAAATATGCATGGGCGTTGTCGCCGGGATTACGGCTGCATAGCGTTGAGGTGCCGGACCCGGCTTAACCGGACAGTTCACCGCGTCGGACTGTCCGCGCCGCCGCGGACGGTACTTCCCCCCCAGGGCCGGCTGCGCCGTGCGCGTGCCGGCCCGCCCGCGCGTGATCGTTCCGGGGCGCGGGCCCGCCACTTTTGGTGCAGTGCAGATTGCACATTCGTGACACGCGGGAGAACTATGTTCGTCGAACGCGGCGCAGCATCGGCCGTGCGCGTTCACGGCGCACCGCAAGCGCCCGTCGCGTCGGGGGTTGCACCGTTGTGGTGCGCAATGCCGCACCGGCGTGCCTGGCGCGGCGCAAAAACAGGGGGATATCGACGGAGTCGAGCAAGGCACGTTCCTTGCAAAGCATTCAGTACGCCGGTCCGGCATGCGCAATGCCGGGGAAAACGATCGATGGAGAAAAGATCGATGAAGCCATTCGATGAAATGCTGCAATCCGGCGACATGGTAAGGGCGCCTTACGCGCGCCTGAAGCAATGGCTCGACACGCAGAATCCCGCGAGCCTCGCCCAGAAGGCCCACGACGCGGAAGGCGTGTTCCGCAAGACGGGCATCACGTTCGCCGTGTACGGCGACGCGGAGGCCGCCGAGCGGCTGATTCCGTTCGACATCGTCCCGCGCATCATCTCCGGGGCGGAATGGAGCCGGCTGTCGCTCGGCATCGAGCAGCGCGTGATGGCGCTGAACGCATTCCTCGACGACATCTATCACCGCCAGGAAATCGTGCGCGCGGGCATCGTGCCGAAGCACCTGATCGCGCACAACGAAGCGTTCATCCCGGAGATGATCGATTTCCGGCCGCCGGGAAACGTTTACACGCACATCATCGGCGTCGACATCGTGCGCACCGGCGAGAACGCGTTCTACGTGCTGGAGGACAACGCGCGCACGCCGTCCGGCGTGTCCTACATGCTGGAAAACCGCGAAACGATGATGCAGCTCTTTCCCGAGCTGTTCCAGCAGGTGAAGGTGCGCCCGGTCGAAACCTACCCGCAGATGCTGCGCCAGTCGCTCGCGGCCGTATGCCCGCCGGGCGGCAACGCGGACAACCCGACCATCGCCGTGCTTACGCCCGGCATCCACAATTCCGCGTACTACGAACATTCGTTCCTCGCCGACCAGATGGGCGTGCACCTCGTCGAGGGCAGCGACCTGCAGGTGATCGACGGCCGCGTCGCGATGCGCACGACCGAAGGCTTCCAGCCGATCGACGTGCTGTACCGCCGCGTCGACGATGCGTTCCTCGATCCGCTCACGTTCCGTCCCGATTCGGTGCTCGGCGTGGCAGGCATCATGGACGTGTACCGCGCGGGCAACATCACGATCGCGAATGCGCCCGGCACCGGCATCGCCGACGACAAGGCGATCTACTCGTACATGCCGGAGATCGTCGAGTTCTACACGGGCCGCAAGGCGCTGCTGGAGAACGTGCCGACCTGGCGCTGCGGTGAGGCCGACAGCCTGAAGTACGTGCTCGAGCATCTCGACGAACTGGTCGTGAAGGAGGTGCACGGCTCGGGCGGCTACGGGATGCTGGTCGGGCCGTGCGCGTCGAAGGCCGAGCTCGAGGCATTTTCCGCGAAGCTGCGCGCGCGCCCCGCGAACTACATCGCGCAACCGACGCTTGCGTTGTCCACGACGCCGATCCTGACCGACGCCGGCCTCGCGCCGCGCCACGTCGACCTGCGGCCGTTCGTGCTGGTGTCGGACCGGATCCGCATCACGCCGGGCGGGCTCACGCGCGTCGCGCTGAAGGAAGGATCGCTCGTCGTCAACTCGAGCCAGGGCGGCGGCACCAAGGACACCTGGGTGCTGGCCGACTGAGCCGGACGCGACCGCGCGCGCCGGAGCCGGCGCGCGAACCGAACGAAGACGGAGTGGACACGAGATGCTTCTGGGACGAACTGCGAGCGGGCTCTACTGGATGTACCGCTATATCGAGCGCGCGGAGAACATCGCGCGCATCGTCGATGCCGGGCTGCGGATGGCGCTCACGCGCACGTCCGACGCGCCGGCCGAATGGTCGTCGGTGCTGGTCAGCTCGGGCGCGGACGACGGCTACCGGCAGAAATACGACGCGTATGCGGCCGATACCGTGACCGACTACCTGCTGCGCGACCGCGACAACCCGTCGAGCGTGCTGTCGTGCATCGAGGCCGCGCGCTCGAATGCGCGGATGGTGCGCACGGCGCTGACGCGCGAGGCGTGGGAGAGCGTGAACGGCGCGTGGCTCGCGCTGCGCCGCGCGTTCGCGCAGCCGGTGCCGGAAAGCGAGCTGCCGGCCGTGCTCGACCAGGTGAAGCGCGAAACCGCGCTGATCCTCGGCAGCTTCTACAGCACGATGCTGCGCAACGAGATCTTCGATTTCGCGCAGATCGGCGCCTTCATCGAACGCGCGGACAACACCGCGCGGATCATCGACGTGAAGTACCACCTGCTGCTGCCGTCGGTGTCGCACGTCGGCACGATCCTCGACAACTACCAATGGGAGACGATCCTGCGCTGCGTGGCCGCGCATCGTTCGTACCGCTGGGTGTACGACGTGCAGTACAAGCCGCTGAACATCGCCGACTACCTGATCCTGAACGGCCGCATGCCGCGTTCGCTGCGCTATTGCTACGGGCGCGTCGTGTCGAGCCTGAACCTGCTCGCGAAGGATTACGGCGTGACACACCCGTGTCACGACACGGCCACGAAGATCCTGCAAATGCTGTCCGATACCTCGGTCGAGCGGATCTTCAAGAGCGGCCTGCACGAGTTCCTGACCGACTTCATCGGCCGCAACAACAGCCTCGGGCTCGAAGTCGCCCAGGCTTACAACTTCGACTGAGACTTGCCATGCGACTCGCCATCCGACACATTTCGCGTTATCAGTTCGACGATCAAGCTTCCCACGCACTGCAACGGTTGCGGCTGCGCCCGCAGTCGGGCCCCGGGCAGACGGTGCGCGCGTGGCAGGTCACGATCGACGGCGTCGAGCCGACGCTGTCGTACGCCGACGGGCTCGGCAACCGGATCGACCTCGTGCGCCACGATCGCGGCGCGAAAGACGAGATCGTCGTCGTCGCGGCCGGCGTCGTCGAGACGCAGGACCGCGCGGGCATTCTCGGGAATCCTGAGGGCTATGCGCCGCCGTGGATCTTCGAGCGCGAGACCGCGCTCACGAAAGCGGGCGACACCGTGCATGCGCTGACGCAGGCGCTGCCGATCGAGCCGCACGGCCTTGACGCATTGCACTGGCTGATGACGGAGGTGCACGGCCGCATCGCGTACGCGCCGAACCTGGCCGCCGATGCGCCCGTCGATGCGGAAACCGCGCTGCAAAGCGGCGAGGGCACGAGCCGCGACCATGCGCACGCGTTCATCGCGGCCGCCCGCGCGCTGAAGATCCCCGCGCGCTACATCTCGGGCTACGTGCTGGCCGACAGCGCGATGCAGCGCATCGCCGATGCGAAGCAGCAGGCGGGCGACGTCGAGGAAGAGGAAGCACTCGCGCTGCAGAGCGGCGACGGGATGCACCAGATGCTCGGCGCGTCGCATGCGGTGCAGTCGCAATCGCAGGGGCAGCCGCAACCGGCGCTCGGCGCGCAGCCGCAAGCCGCCGCGCTGATGCAGCAGCCGGCCGGCCATGCATGGGCCGAAGCCTATGTCGAAGGGCTCGGCTGGGTCGGCTTCGACCCGTTCATGAACCGTTGCCCGGACGAACGCTACGTGCGCATCGCGGTCGGCCTCGACCATCGCGACGCGCAGCCGGTGACGGGGCTCGGCGCGACGGCCGTCGGCGTCGAGATCAGCGTCGTGCAGACGCCGGAACTCGTCTGACCCGCCGCGCGCTTTCGCCGAATCCGCCATGCCGGGCCGCCGCGTCGACAGCGACGCGGCGCGCGCGGCCGGCCCAACCCGATCCGAGCTCCCATGTCCATCCACGTCGCGCTGCATCACACCACCCGCTATCGCTACGACCGGCTCGTCAACCTCGGCCCGCAGGTCGTGCGGCTACGGCCCGCGCCGCATTGCCGGACGCCGATCCTCGCGTATTCGATGACGGTCGAGCCTGCGCAGCACTTCATCAACTGGCAGCAGGACCCGTTCTCGAACTATCTCGCGCGGCTCGTGTTTCCGGAGCGAACCGAGCACTTCGAGATCACGATCGATCTCGTCGCCGAGATGTCGGTGTACAACCCGTTCGATTTCTTCCTCGAAGCGAGCGCGGAACAATACCCGTTCAGCTATGACGACGCGCTGAAGACCGAGCTCGCGCCGTATCTCGCGTGCGACCCGCAGACGAGCGCCGCGCCGCTGTTCCGCACGTATCTCGACGCCGTCGACCGCACGCCGGCCGGCACCGTGAACTTCCTCGTCGCGCTGAACCAGCAGCTTCAGCGCGACATCGGCTATCTCGTGCGGATGGAGCCGGGCGTGCAGACGCCCGCGCAAACGCTCGAACTCGCATCCGGCTCGTGCCGCGACAGCGCGTGGCTGCTCGTGCAGCTGTGTCGCCATCTGGGCATCGCCGCGCGCTTCGTGTCGGGCTACCTGATCCAGCTCACCCCCGACGTCAAATCGCTCGACGGCCCCAGCGGCACGTCGGTCGATTTCACCGACCTGCACGCATGGTGCGAGGTCTACCTGCCGGGCGCCGGCTGGATCGGCTTCGATCCGACGTCGGGCCTGCTCGCCGGGGAAGGGCATATTCCGCTCGCCTGCACGCCGCAGCCGACGAGTGCCGCGCCGGTCGAAGGGCTGATCGACGAGTGCGAGGTGTCGTTCGAGCACGAGATGAGCGTGACGCGCGTGTACGAATCGCCGCGCGTGACGAAACCGTATACGGAAGCGCAGTGGGACGCCGTGCGCGCGCTCGGCACGCAGGTCGACGGTGCGCTGGCGGCCGGCGACGTGCGGCTCACGCAGGGCGGCGAGCCGACCTTCGTGTCGATCGACGATCGCGACGGCGCCGAGTGGAACACCGATGCGCTCGGCCCGACCAAGCGCGGTTACGCGACCGAACTCGTGCAGCGGCTGCGAGCCGAATACGGCGACGGCGGCTTCCTGCATTTCGGGCAGGGCAAGTGGTACCCGGGCGAGCAATTGCCACGCTGGGCGTTGTCGATCTTCTGGCGCGCGGACGGCCATCCCGTGTGGCACGATCCGTCGCTGTTCGCCGACGAGCGCGAACCGTCCGCGTACACGACCGACGACGCGAAGCGCTTCATCGATGCGCTCGCCGCGCGGCTGAACCTGACCGGCGAATTCATCCGGCCCGGCTACGAGGACGTGTGGTACTACCTGTGGCGCGAGCGCCGGCTGCCCGTCAACGTCGATCCGTTCGACGCGCGCCTCGACGACGAGCTCGAACGCGCGCGGCTGCGCAAGGTGTTCGAGCAGCAGCTCGACAGCGTGGTCGGCTACGTGCTGCCGGTGAAGCGTGTGGACGACATGCCCGGCCTCGACGGGCCGCGCTGGCAGACGGGCCCGTGGTTCTTCCGCGACGAGCGGATGTACCTCGTGCCGGGCGATTCGCCGATGGGCTACCGGCTGCCGCTCGATTCGCTGCCGTGGACCGCCAGCGCCGATTATCCGTACCTGGTCGAGCGCGATCCGTTCGCGCCGCGCGACGCATTGCCGGATGCCGCTGCCATACGCGCCCGCTACGCCGGCCCGGCCGACGCGCCGCGCTACCTGGCCGGCGTGCATCGCGAAGCGTCCGCGCAGACCGTGATGCAGTGGCGCGACGACGGCGCGGCCGCGAGCGGCCGACCGGGCGCCGGGGATCCGCATCGCCGCCCCGAGCGCTTCGAATCGGCCGCGTGGATCACGCGCACCGCGCTGTGCGTCGAAGTGCGCAACGGCATCCTGTACCTGTTCATGCCGCCGCTCGCCGCGCTCGAGGATTATCTCGACCTGCTCGGCGCGATCGAGCTGACCGCGCACACGCTCGGCGTGAAGCTCGTGCTCGAAGGCTATCCGCCGCCGCGCGACGCACGGCTGAAACTGCTGCAGGTGACGCCCGATCCCGGCGTGATCGAGGTGAACATCCATCCGGCCGCGAGCTTCGACGAGCTCGTCGACCACACCGAATTCCTGTACGACGCCGCGTGGCAATCGCGGCTGTGCAGCGAGAAGTTCATGGTCGACGGGCGGCACGTCGGCACGGGCGGCGGCAACCACTTCGTGCTCGGCGGCGCGACGCCGGCCGACAGCCCGTTCCTGCGCCGCCCCGATCTGCTCGCGAGCCTGATCGCCTACTGGCACAACCATCCGTCGCTGTCGTATTTGTTTTCGGGGCTGTTCATCGGGCCGACGAGCCAGGCGCCGCGGGTCGACGAGGCACGCAACGACCAGCTTTACGAGCTCGACATCGCATTCGCGGAGATCCAGCGCAACAAGCTGCTGTTCGGGCAGGACATGCCGCCGTGGCTCGTCGACCGCGTGCTGCGCAACCTGCTGATCGACGTGACGGGCAATACGCACCGCAGCGAGTTCTGCATCGACAAGCTGTATTCGCCCGATTCGTCCACCGGCCGGCTCGGCCTGCTCGAACTGCGTGCTTTCGAGATGCCGCCGCATGCGCGGATGAGCATCGTGCAGCAACTGCTGCTGCGTGCGCTGGTCGCGCGTTTCTGGGCCACGCCGTACACGACGCCGCTCACGCGCTGGGGCACCGCGCTGCACGACCGCTTCATGCTGCCGGAATTTCTCCAGATGGATTTCGACGACGTGCTGGCCGAGTTGCGCGACGCCGGTTTCGCGTTCGATCCGGCGTGGTTCGCGCCGCACTTCGAATTCCGTTTTCCGCTGTTCGGGCAGATCGCGGTGAACGGCATGCAACTGTCGCTGCGCGGCGCGCTGGAACCGTGGCACGTGATGGGCGAGGAGGGGGCGATCGGCGGCACGGTGCGCTACGTCGATTCGTCGGTCGAACGGCTCGAAGTGCGCGTGACGGGGCTGAACGACAACCGGCACGTCGTGACCGTCAACGGCCGCGCGCTGCCGCTGCAGCCGACCGGCACCGTCGGCGAGTACGTCGCGGGCGTGCGCTACAAGGCGTGGGCGCCGCCGTCGGCGCTGCATCCGACCATCGGCGTGCACGCGCCGCTCACGTTCGACATCGTCGATACGTGGTTGCAGCGCTCGCTCGGCGGCTGCCGGTATCACGTCGCGCATCCGGGCGGGCGCAATTACGCGACGTTCCCGGTCAACGCGTACGAAGCCGAGAGCCGCCGGCTCGCGCGCTTCGTCGAGATGGGGCACACGCCGGGCCGGATGGAGGTCGCGGCCGCCGCGCCGAGCCGCGAATTTCCGTTCACGCTGGACTTGCGGCGGCCTTGATCGATCGATGACGGGGCGGACGACGATGCGCGGCGCGCAACCTCCCGGCGGCCTCGCCGGAGTGCTAGGATGCGGGCAGACTGCGGCCGCGCGCCGCGGCAGCTTGCCGCCGGTGCGGCGGCGCGCGTGCGCGGCCGCATCCTGACGACGGAACGACATCGTGCCGCCCATTGACCTCGATCATCTCGCCGCCCTCGACGCGATGCCCACGCTTTTCGATACCGGCGCGCAGCCGGACGCCGCCGAACTGGCCGCCGCGCTCGCGGCG
>FTHQ01000167.1_pt1 | contig 71680 bp, 63 predicted proteins | sample 1641001 | NCBI WGS metagenome assembly FTHQ01 (sample SAMEA3914872, study PRJEB12502) | metagenome | biome: forest; material: soil | place: Canada | collected 2011-07-03 | depth 0.3 m | reverse complement strand
CTGCGGCTCGGGCGTGACTTGCTGGCGACGGCTACGCGATTGGCAGGCTGCGGGCGTATGGGATCGCCTGCACGAATTGCTGCTTGCGAAGCTGCGAGCAGCAGACCAAATCGATTTCTCGCGAGCCGCAGTCGATTCCTCATCGATTCGCGCCGTTGGGGCGGGCCAAAAACTGGGCCAAACCCCACCGATCGCGCGCGACCAGGTTCTAAGCACCACATCGTCACCGACGCCAATGGCACGCCGCTCGCGGCGATCCTGACCGGCGCGAACGTTCACGATGTCACGCAGCTGCTGCCGCTGATCGATGCGATTCCGCCAATTCGTGGGTTGCGCGGCCACCCACTGCAGAGACCGCGCGTGGTCTACGCCGATCGCGGTTACGACTCTGAGCGGCATCGACGCGCGTTGCGCGATCGCGGTATCGAGCCGGTTATCGCCAAGCGCCGCACCGAACATGGCAGCGGCCTTGGAAAATATCGCTGGGTCGTTGAACGCACGCATGCCTGGCTGCATCACTTCCGTCGTCTCCGCATTCGTTTCGAGCGCCGTGCAGACATTCACGGCGCGTTCCTCAAACTCGGTTGCTGCCTGATCTGCTGGAATACCCTTCGGCGGGCCGACCAGTCTTTATGAAACCGTCTCTTAGACAACTGAGCGCTGCCATTTGTCGTTAAAATTAAGAAACTCTTTTTTCTTCACCATCCATTTACCCGCCTTTTCCTTCATCGTGAATCGGGATATCGTCAACATTCCCAATGTCTGGCGAATGGTGAAAACCACCTCTCCGTCTGTCGATTCGGCGCTATCTTCAACATCAGTTTCAGGATCGTATGTCGGCGGATCCGAACAACCCAAGTCAATCAAACGACCTTGGTTTGTTTTTTCTTGGAACACCCATTTCTCCAAAATAGCAGAAAGATCCTTCCGTGCACGGTCATCAATACCAGAAACATCTCCGCCACTTTTCAGAGCGCTATGTTTTTTCTTGTAAAAATCCTTTTCCCACCGATTCATTTCCAATGTGAATGATCGCAATGCCGTTCGCGCTTGTTCAAAATCGTCATTCATCGCCTTCAACCCTTAATCATTGAAAATACCGCCCTAGTGCGAGATCTCAGCGACGATGACATCCATATTTTAGCCAGGCCAGTCGTCGACCGCGACGAACTGCATTTGCTGTGTTCCGGCGACGATCATATTCAGAAATGCCGAGAATCCATCGGCTACATTGTAGAGGTTGCCACATTCTGACACCTCTGCAATATCCGGCTTCGCTGTGTCATCCGCATGCAGATGCGTTCTATCCCAATATAGGACCTTTTCAACGTTATCGAATCGCGCCAGCGCGTAGTAATTACCCCCTGGATCATCTCCAATAACAAAGAAATCGTTTAGAAAATCGACCTCACCTCTGACACGTTCGTTTTGCTCGATTAAATCAAAATTCTCGTTACTCGTTCCGACGCCAAAAAGCGAAGCAAATGAAATTATTCCATTATCGACACCGGGAAAATCAAAATCGAGATAGTCGGCGCCACCAATGAATATGCCGTTCCACTTCTTCAAAAAATCCTTGTAATCCGCCGGAAGAACGAATCCGAGTTCCGCCTCCAATTTACCGAGGAGCGGCTGTGCAGGTTTTGCTCCATACAGAACTGGCACCTTACCTCCTTAACACGACGATTGATTCTTCAAATTAGAGACACCACCCCTATGGGTGAACTCACTGTGAATATCCTTCGGAATTTCCTGCATCGTTACCATGTTCTCGTGGTGGTGCCAAGTATTTTTTGTGTAGTCGGCGGGGCTTCCTGCCTTCGCATCCGCCAATCCAAAGTCCCCTGCTGGCGCCCTACTGTGATTTCCTTTCAGCCCCTCAACGTCTACAGATCTGACCTCATACGGCTTGAAATCAGGATAACCATTTGGATAACGGACAACCGTACCTTTTGCATTGGTATATACCCACGTCCCCGACTCCACCTCGACGTGAACGGTACCACCTTTTTCAAGCCATTTCGTCACATCCGGAGAGTTCAACGGCTTCTCCCCAAACCAGCCCCACGGATCGATCCATCCGGTAGGATTGGGGGCATACGCATACAAATTGTCGCCACCTAGCAGCCCGATCGGATCGTGGTTAATGAACCGGCCTACATCAGGGTCGTAGAACCTGAAAGTATTATAGTGAAGGCCCGTGCTTTCATCGGCATATTGTCCGGCATAGCGGAGCGGCTGATCCGTGCGTGCCGAAGTCAGTTCTCGACTGTTCGGCTTGACCTTGCCCCACGCCGTATATTGCCCCGCCCACGCTAGTTCTCCAGCTTCGTCTGTAACTTCCAATGGGGCGCCCACCAGGTCCGTATGGAAGTGGTATATCCGCGACGCCAGCTTCGCCGTGTCGATCGCTGCCGCCGCCAGTGCGTTCGCGATAACCGCATCAACGCGTGCCGCTGGAGAGTACGACGCATCTGGACTGTATATGTAACTGCTCACGCCAGTCTCGCGCACCTCTTGCGCGAGCCGTAGCCCCTCCCATACGAACCGCTTCGTCTCGCTGCGCAGTTTTACGCCACGCAGGTCGTAACTGGTATCCGTCTTCGCAATCCGCCTCCCGATCGGGTCGTATTCGAACCGAGATTCGACCGTGCCACGCGCGTCGTGCGTTCGGACTGCGATCAGTCGGTTCTGCCCGTCGTAGGTGAACCGCTGCGTCTGGTTCGCTCCGCGCAGCTTCGTCGTCAGATTGCCGAACGGATCGTACTCGAAACGGAGATCTTGCCACATGAGCAGGCGATTGCCTTCGACGTACCCCCGGCTGCTGCGCTGCGCATCGTCAAGCAGGTTGCCGGCGCCGTCCCACGCGAATTCTTCAACTTGCCGATCCATCGTGTTAACCCGCCGGGTCAACTGCCCGGCAGGATCGTAGTTGTACTGCGTACTGCCACGGAGGCCGTCGCTCATCTCGATGAGCTCGCCAGCGGCGTCGTACCCGTAATTCCGCCACAAGTGCCCGCGCCCACGACCCAGCGCTTCGGGTTGGAATCCTGCCGACTGCCAGACTTTCCGACCAAGCGGATCGTATGCGGAACGCTGAGTCAACCGCCCCTGTGTGCGCATCACTTCACGATGCAAATCGTCACGCTCGAAGTCACTCACCACCTGATCGCCACAGCGGATCTGGTGAACGTGGCCTGAACCATACCGCAGGATCTGCAAGGTCTGGGCGTGCGGCAGCGCTAGCGTTGTCACGTTGTCGAGCGCATCGAGCACATATTCGACTGTGCCGTTCACGCCGTGCTCGGCCATAAGGCGACCCGCTTTGTCGTATTCGAAGCTCACGACGTCAGGAGTGATGCCAAGCGCAATACCGGCTGGAGTTGGCGTACGCTCAACCTTCACCGTCCGGTCGCCCTTGTCGCGCTCAAAGCGGGTTACCTCGGTCGGCGTATGCTGGACCTTCAGATTGCCCATCCGGTCGCGCTCAAAGCGAATAGTGCGAATCGGGCGGTTCGCATTAGCGCCATTGACCGGGGCCCCTACGATGTCAAGCGTGAGCAATTCGCCAGCGTCCCCGTACCCGAACCGCCGTTCCACGCCGTCCGGTCGCGTCTCGGTCAAGAGCCGACCGCCGGCACTGTACGTGAACGCATAGCATGCGCGGTCCTGCAGTAGCTCTCGAAGCCGCCCGTCGGCATCGTACCGATAACGGGTTCGGCGCCCTGCTGGATCGCTTATCTCGACGACTTGGCCACGCGCATTGCGCAGCGACTGTCGGACCCTTCCGCCGAGGCCAACGTGCCGAACCATAAGCCCGGCTGCATCGTATTCGAAGGTCTCCGAACTTCCGTCGGGATAGGTAATGCGGAGCGGCTCGCCGGTCGGACGCACATGGTACGTGATGCGCTGACCAAGCGCGTTCTCACGCATAACCGGCAGACCGAACGGATCAAAAGTGGTTCGCGTCGCTTTGCCGGAACAGTCAGTGCGCGCGACGAGCTCACCGAGCCTATTCCACTCCAGAGTCTTACGCCCCCCAGTGCATCAATGTGCGCGAGCGGGAGCGAGGTCAGCCCTTTCGGATACTCGTAGCGGTTTTCGCGGCCAAGCGGATCCTGACTCACCAGCAGCCGACCCTGCGGATCGTATTCTGCACGCCAGGCACCACCGTCAGGCCCGACAATCTCCACGGGCCGCATGCTGTTGCCGTCATAGCGAGTGCGTGTCGTGCGGCCGAGCGGATCAGTCTCGGCGACGATCCGGCCCGCGTCGTCGTACTCGAACTCGGCCGTGCGCTCACCGGGCAGCATCAGCATCACCGGCATGCCGGCGTCGTTGTACTTGATCCGGTAGAGTCCCTCGTCGAAGTCGGTGTACTCGACAATCTGAAACTGTGCGTCGAAGCGCCAGTGCGCGGTGCGACCATCGGCGTGCCGGACGCGCGTCTGCCGGCCGTCGACGTCGTATTCGAACGACCAGTCCTCGCCCTCGCTGGTGCGCGTTGCGACGACCCGCGGCTGCCCTTCGATCGTCGACCACACATAACTGGACGTGAAACCCAGTGCGTTCACATGACTCGCCATCAGGCCGTTGGTATATACGAACTGGCGCACGACCGCGCCATTTGCATCCGTCACCGACGCCAACTGGCCGTTCTGATCGTATCCATAAGCGACGGCCAGCCGGCGCTCATCGCCATGAACGAGCGTGACCGCGCCAAGCCGCCCGTGTTCCTGCTCGTAATCGAGAACGGCATTCAATCCGCCGCACGTCAGAATCTCGGTGACGCGGCCGCGGCTATCGCGCTCGAACTGGCACCACTGCCCAGCCTGATCCTCGATGCGGCGCACCCATGCGATGCGGCCGGAGTCCGGATCGTATCGGCCGAAGTCGTAATACGTCTCACCGATGTCATGCAGGATGTAGCGGCCGTCGGGCGTACAGGTCAGATACCGTTGCTCCGCTTCGCTGAAGGCGGCTTGCCCGGCACGCAGCAACGGAAATCCGCTCTCGCGCCCTTGCGCGTCGGTGTACCAAAGCCGCCCGTCGCGGGCATGCAGACGAAGCTCCCACGGCGCTACCCAGCCACGGCCAAGCGTCCCCGCATAGTCGATGCTGCTCGAATAGAACCGCTTGATCGCGACCGGCATCGGGCTCGGGATCACGAAGTCCGTTTCCGATTCGGCCAACAAGATCTTTCTTCCGGTCGTGACGTCGACCGGGTTGCCGAACATCCCGCCGAGCGCCTTGTTGATCGCCGGCCCCGCAACGTACCGCCCGAAAGCCTCCCCGAGCACGTACCCGCCGATGAACTTCGCAGCGCACGGCAGGACCGCACGCGACAGGCCGCCAGCCTGCTTCAACAACCCACCCAAGCCGCCGACCAGACCCGCCAGCACGAATGCCCATTCCGTCGCCGTTCGCAGCCACGGCGGCACTTCGTCGTCGACCGGCAGGTATGTCTGCGTGCCGCCGTGAAAGAACGTGTCGTGAGAACCGTCGCCGATCGTCGCGCCGCAGGTGATCTTGTCGTCCTTCCGCGCCGCGGGCCGCCCGTTGATGAAGATGTTCGTCGATCCTTGCGCGACAAGCGGAATGGGATTGTGCTTGCTGCATGCCACGCCGCTCAACGTCGCATAGGCCGCCGACAAGGAATTGACGTAGACGTCCGGCGAACCTGTAATGATGTTGCCGGATTGCGAGCTGAACATCTTCCCGATCGACTCCCCTATTGATAGGAGAGCCTGCGCTCCGATACCGGCCATCATGCCGGCCAGCAACGCCACGCCGAATCCGCATGTGAACGTGGCGAACGCCACTGCGGCGATCAGGGCGATGCCCAGCACGGCTCCGACCAGAAAGCCCGCAAGTGCGCTGGTGTGATCGATCGGATCAGTGACTCGTGCGGCTTCGTACACGATGATTGTCCTTTGCTGTTGTTATGCCGACTCTTGTTCTGCCGGACGGTAGCCGTCGAGCCAGTTGCGCCACAATGCGTCGAGCGTTTCGCCGAAGCTCTTCGCGCTCGACGCGGTAAAGATCAGCACGCGTCCCGGGGCAACGATGAATGCGCCTTGCCGTTGAAAAACGGTCTTCGGGCCGTTCCGATAGGCAGCATCGATGCGCTCCCCCGGCATTCCATCAGTTTCAGGCCCGAGCCGTTCAGCCTGACGCGAAAGCACCCGGTGTCCCTGCAATCGCGATTTGAGCAGCGCGATCTGACGATCGATATACGGCGCAAGGGTCTCTCCGTCCTTCAGCCAGTCGCGTGCGACACTGAGGTTCGGCTGCGCGGCTGTATCGGCCGGCACGAACAGGTTGGTCGTGCGATCCTCGAAACCGTTCGGCAGAACGATGCTGCCCTCGTGAATCCGGATACGGTTTTCGGAATCCGTCATGCTGGTTCTCTCGTCATGTGTAGTTGTTGGAATGAGTGGAAATCAGCGCGCACTCGCGCCACCACTCATTTTCCTTGCAGCGCGACGGCGCTTTCCCGACGCAAGCGCAAGCTGCCGGCGAGCAATACGACATGCGCGACGAGCCACGCGTAAAACGCAACGCCGTAGCCGGATATCGGCGTCGCAGCTGCTTCGTTGAAGTACCACTTCGTCGTGAACAGTGAGCAGAGCGCACACGCGAGCGCAGCGGCCGAAAACTGGCTCGCGCGGGTATGTCGGCTCCGAGCGAGCTGGACGGCCGCAACCACGTAGAGCGGATTGGCCAGCCATGCTGGATTGAGCATGAACAGTCCCAACCAGCCCTGGGCGAGAACCGACAGCCCGCTGAGCGACGCCTCCTTTTCGAAATGCATCGCCGGCAAAGTCAGCGAGAGCAGGTACAGCGCCCCGGATACGCCGAGGACCATCTCTCGCCTGACACCCGGCGTCGAATCAAAAGCGTTCATCATTTCGCGAATCCATTAGACGTCGCTTCAATCATCACGCGTGCGTTCAATCCGTCTGGCCGGCCGGCGTCACAACCTTCTCGCCGCGCGCGCGCATCGCCGCGCGTTGCGCCTTCGGATCGAGCGGCGGCCACGGCGCGCCGGCCGTTACGATCTTTCGGCGGATATCTTCGATGCGCGTACGCGCCGCGGAATCCGCAGTCGTATGGTTCTTCAACTCGTTCTGCAGCACCCACCCGTACGACACGCCGAGCTGGCTGGCAATCTTCGGATCCGCGCCGTGCGAGAGCAGGTAGTCGACGACGTCCCACTGCTGAATCATCGTCGCCTCGAAGAGTGCGGTCTTTCCGAGCGAATCGCGGGCATTCACGTTCGCCTTGTGCTCAATCAGCAGCTTCAGCTGGGGCAGCAGCCGGTTCTCTGCAACTGCAAAAATCATCGGCGTGTCGCCGTTGTATTGCCAGTTGGGATCGAGCCCACTGTTCAACAACACGCGCAGGAGGTTGGGCGTATCGGCCCGCAATGCGACATCGACTACCGATCCGCCGCTGGCACCGACCGGCGCCTTGGGATCTGCGCCGTTCTTCACGAGCACCGAAATGATCTGGTAGCGCGGATTGGACGCGTCGTTCTTGACAGGGACGATTTCCTGCACGGCATACGACAGCAGCGTCGTATTCTTCGCGCCCGGCGCATTCAGATCGGTCTTAGGCGCAAGCTGCTGAACGCGAGTGAGATCGCCGTCATGAATGGCCTGAGCCAACGTGAGTTGCTGCCCCGAAAAGAAATCTTCCGGTGCGTAACGCTTGAAGCCAGTCATGTTCGTCCCTTGGGCTTGAGTAGGCCACCAGAGCGGCGAGGACACTCCAACGAGTGCGGCAATCGCGCCGGCGGTTATCGCTTTTTTGTATCGCATCAGTGAGATGAATTCAGTTGGGAGACCAAGTCGAGCTGATCCTTCGCGACCTGCTGGTTGATCCCGTTCGTCACGTCACCCATCAGGTGACGGCCGACCGTGGTCACGCTCTCACCATCGAGCGTGACGGGGCTACCAACCGCCTTGGGCATCAGCGCCGCCGTACCATCGCTGATCGGCCCGAGCCGGCCTTCCTGCAGGCCGGTCAGGATATCGCCGTCGACGCGGTAGGCCGTGATGTTGGCCGGCTGGGCGGTCCCGCCGTATTGTGCGACGGTCTCCGGATTGAGGCCGGCAGCATTGAAGGTCACCGCCGAACCGCCGCTGGCCTCGGCTGCAGCAGACGCCAAGCCACCGCCGAGCGAATGCCCGGTGAAATCGACGCCGGCCGACGCGCCCGTGGTCTCGATGTTCTTGCCGATCGTGACCGCATTGCGGTAATACGGCGCATCGGCACCGAGCCCTTGCGCCATGTTGTTGCTCATGTCTTCGCCGAAGAGCTGCTGCGTCCCCTTGAACGCGACCGTCGGCTTCATGCTGTCGCCGAAAACATTCGGATCCGGGATATACATCTGCGACCCGAAGTTGCTACCGCTTTTCTCGAAGTCGCTCGGCTTGAGCCCGAACGCCTTCAACGCCTCCGGATCGTTCGTCGCCATCTTCCACCCGGTCGGCGGCGGATCGTTCGGGTGATACACGTGATCCGCGAGCTTCGCCAGTTGCTGCGCCTTCAACGAGCTCGCCAGTTTGGCCGCCGCCGCGCGCGTCGCCGGATCGGGGCTCGCCAGCCCCTTCGCGATCGTCGCCTGCTCTGCCGCCCATTCGAGCGCAAGCGCCTGTTCCGCGGATTGCGCACTGCCGCGATTCAGATGGATGACCGGCCCGTCGAGATAGATGCCGTTCGCGTTGATGACGATCGTTGACGGACCGAAGGTCAGCTTGATGCTGTCCGGCGTCATCGTCACGACGCCATCGCCGACACGATGCTCGATGCCGTCGCTCGCCTGATGGCTTTGCATGCCGGGCCCGGCCTTGCTTGCGATGGCCTTCGTATTGATCACGTTCGCCGTGGTGTCGCGCGTCAGCGCGATGGTTTCCTTCAATCCGCCCTGCGCGATCTGCTTCGTCTCGCTGCCCTTGAGCAGCGACACCGTGCGCCCGCCGGCTTCGACCGTATGCGTTTCCGAATCCTTGATAACCGTGTTCATGTCTTTCTGCGCGTGCAGAAAGACCTCTTGCGCGCCGTTCACATCGGAGAACCGCAGTTCGTTCGAGCCGGCGCCCTTGTGCGTCTGGCTCTTGATCCCCATGGTCTGCCCGGCAGCCCCGTGATAAGGATTGCCCTGCTCGCCGTTGTAGACGCGGCCCACAATGACCGGATTGTCGGGGTCCCCTTGATTAAACGCGACCAAGACCTCCTGATTGATCCGTGGGATGGCGGCCGCCCCCCACCCGTCGCCCGCCCAAGGTTGGGACACGCGGATCCACATCGAATCCGAGCCGTCCAACTTGCCGCGGCGATCCCACAGGAAGTGCACCTTCACGGCACTGCCGTTCGTGTGAATTTCTTCGCCCTTTGGGCCGACCACGATTGCCGACTGCGTGCCGTGAATGACGGGCTTCGGCGTATTTCTGGGCGAACGATACGGAAACTTCTTTGGAAGCAGAGAAAATGTATTGCGGTACGGCAGTTTGGCGTTGTGTTCCGTGTAATCGTTCACGGCCTCGTGACGAACGTGCAGGACTGCGTATTCCTGATTGTTGGCCATCACTGGATGGTTGGTCACCGTCACGCTGCCTGCAGCGCTCATCCGCCACGCATAGCCGCTGCCCGTATACCGATGTGCGCTCGCTTCTTCTGCTTGCATCGCAATGCGTGCGTAACGGTCACCGTCATCGCCGTGGTCGAACAACGACTGATGTTCGAAACGCTCTGTCGTTTCGAGCCCCGCATGCCGGAGATTCTCCGGCTCGGCCTGCGCCAGCATCAGCGGCGACGACGGATTCTGGTGATTGAAGTCGCGAAAGGCGATCTTGCCGACGCCAAAACGCCGGCCTTCATGCAACTGGTCGATACCGTTGTCTTCACTCGCCGCGCTGGCGTTATACGGCAAGTTGGCCAGCCCGTCGATCGGGCGGAAAACGAAATTCGTATCGCCGATGACAAGGAAGTGCTTTTCCTTCTCGAAGCGGTGCGTCCAGATCAGGCCTTCCTGCTCCATCAGACGCGCACAGAAGTTGTAATAAGACTCCTGGTACATCACGATGTATTCGAGCGGCTTCTGCGCGGTCCGGATGTCGAACTCGAAATCGGTGAACCCGTGATCCTGGAAAATCTCGGTGAGGATGTCCTGAGCGGTCTTGTTCTGGAAAATCCGGCAGTCGGTCGAGCGCGTCAAAAACCAGAACCACGGCGCCACCGTCATTTGATATTGCGTCACCTTGCCCGGGTTACCCGCCCGGTCGAACGACGTGACGTAGCCGTCGAAGTAACGGATGCTGTCTGCCCCGCCTGACGAGACGATGCGCTCAAGTGTGGACTGCCGCGCGCTCTGGTCGAATCGAATCTTGATCGGTTGCCCGATCAGCTGATCAGGCACCAGGTCATGCTGGTGTGACAGCAAATCGAGGTGAATCTCCGGCAACCGATTGACATGTTCGTCGATGACCGCGGTGCTGACCAGCAGCACGTCCGGACCAAGCGGCGAGTCGATGGTCACGTATCGATTTAGCTGAGTCAGCCGAGCAACGCCACCGGCCGCATTGTTGAGCGCGTCCGCAATCGCGGCCGGCGTTTTGTTCATCAGCGAGAAGCCGGTCTGCGCAAGCTGAACCGCGCGTTGCACGGTGTCGATATGACTTGCGACGCCGGCGAGCGGGCCAATCTGTCCTGCCACCGTGGATGCGACCGGCCCGGCAAGGCCGCCAAGCGCGCTCAGCGAGCCCAACAGATTTCCGCCGGAACCGGCCGGAATACCGCCATTCGGGGCGAAACTCATTTGAATTCCCTTTATTTTCGTCTCAGGTTCTGTCCCCAATTGGCTCACCAGCTTGAGGCCCCGCTACTGTAGGACAAAACGTTTGCAAGCGAAAGATACCTGAAATTCCTTTGCAATTTCCCTGCTGGCACCCTCTTCCGTCACCAGTCAAATAAGCGGTTGGGAACCGGCGCAGGGTTCGCCGCGTCGCAGTACCACACCGGTCTCTGCCGAGATCAACACGATTTGCACAAAGCTGGTGACTGGAACGTACGGGGAAAATAGTCGATCCATCACGCGCCCCAGTCCGGCGAGACTGAATTGGACGAAACGCTGCTCGTCGATCACGAGCCGGACCTCCAATCCTTGGACGAACGCTGAAGCGGGCTTGCCCGGCATCCAGCGCCGCATCCGTTCAGTCGAGAGGGACACGAGCGCGTCGAATCGCCGGCCGGCATCGGGCGCAAACATGCCGAAGCGGGCGCACAGCCGCTTGAGCTCATCGAGGCCTTCGGCGTTTAGCCGCGCTGCCTGCGGAACCAGCCACGACAGCAATTCCCACAGGTCGCCGCGGCGAAGAATCGGCGCGGGACTTGCACTGGGCTGAGCCAATAACTCGATCTCGTCACCCGAGTCCCCATCGCGCACGGCCAACTGGCGCTCGCGCATGTCCGCCAGGTTGCCATTTGTGCAAGACAGCACGATGTCGAGCTGGCGCTGCGCGGCCGGATCAACGGGCTCGCCGCGAGCGTTCACCAGCGCGAGTTCCAAGCCACGCAATCCGTCTGCGCGCGCTCCAGTTGCCTGTCCGCGCAGCGCTTCCTGTCCCGGCTTGCCGGGCTCGGAAGGCGGCTTCGGCGCGCGCCGGGCTTCGTCCCGCAAAACAACCCAATACGGGCCTGGCGCTGCGCCAAGCGCGTGCTGCAAGGATTCGAAGGGCGGCAGAAGCGCGGCGCCCTGGGCGGTCGTTATACGGACCTGATCAACTGACCAGATCTCGGTCGTGGCCGCGGTCTTCAGCGAAAACGGTTTCAGCGCATAGTACGCTTGCCCAGCCTTCGTTTCGATTGGCTCCGCATTGCTCGAGAACAAGTTGACTACTGGTGTGCAAAACAACCGGAGATTGTCGGCCGACGCTGCAATCAGTCGTTGGGCGCAACGTGAGTCAGGGTGGACGCCGGCAAGGGCCAAATGCAACGTGATACGGCGCGCACCGCCCGCCAACCGTTTCAACCGCGCCAAATCCAGATCGAGGTTGTCAAATCGAGCGGGAAACGCGCCGTACTCCCTCAACAAATGAAACGGAGCAGTCGTGTTGTCGCGAGGCGGCGGAAGCAGCGCGTCGGCATCGTCGAAACCTGCGGCCGCCAGCGGCATGTCCACCCGACGCCAGCGCCCGTTGCCGTCCAGTTCAACGAAGGCCCGCGTGGCGTGCATCAGCACGCCGTCGGCGAGCGCAGCCACCACCTCCCTCTCCCCCGCCAAATGCAACCGCACCGTATCTGGAGCGATGGAGAACTGGGCTGACGGTGCCGTGAGCTCAAGGGTGAAAGACAAAATCCCCGTAGTGTCGGCCGGCAGTGTGGTTTGCATCGGCGCGACGGTCGACGTCGCGTAACGTACACCGGAGACGGTCAACGGCACCAACGTGACGTCGGCGGCGGTGCGGAACACCAGGCGGCTATTCGGCGCCACCAGTTGCGTGCCGCGTGGAACAATCCGCGGCTCGGTCTGCTTGCTGTCTCGATCCACGCGGAATTGGGCCATCGCACAAGATGGAAACGGCCGCAGGAACGCTCCGTGGATTGTGTTAATCAACGCGTGCGTAAACTCCGGCACCTCATCTTCGAGTCGGATGTCGTGCCGAGCGCACATCAACGCGAACGATTGCAGCAGCCGTTCGACATGTGGGTCATCCGAGTGCTCACCTGACATTGCAAGGCGAGCTGCGATTTTGGGGTAAAGCTCGGCGAATGCGCGCGTCGAGCGGCGCAGCAGACCCAACTCACGCTCAAAATGCGGTAGAAGATCCTCGGGTTCGATGGCCATACGCGTTTCAGACGGTCACGCCGATCTGTCAATCAGTACCGTGCTCATGGGTAGACGCAGCGATTCTAACCGGGCGTCGCGCACGCTTATCTCGAATTCTATCGAGTCGGGAGCGAAGCAATCATAGTGTTTGAATACGCAAGCCATGGAGCATGCCGTGAAGCGAGGGCCGCCACTATGGCCCTCGTGACAGCCCTCTGGGCTTCGGGAGGTTCGGTTGCCCATCGCCAAGCGAGCAAAAGCGATGAGCACGCTCTCGAAACTTCTCGGCATCGTAGCAGAGCACGTTCGTTCGTCGAGACCGTTTAACGATTGTTCACCGATTGCCAGCGATGCGCTCAATATCGCCCGTCCGCGGGCACCGATCTCGAGAACGGTTTCCACCTCGACACAACTCTCCAGTTAGCCAAACGATCGCCGCAGCGCGTACGTCCCTGTTCCTCGCGCCTCCGACGGCCGACACTTTCGGCCAACGACTCGGTACGCAGAATATGCGCCGGACCGCAGCAGAAATGGTGTGCGCTTGCAGAACGACGCTCGCTCGCCTATACCGTACTCGATGCGGCACCGGAGGCCATCGTGATCGTCCCTTTTTTGATGCCACGCTTATTCTGTACGGCCTTCGAGTTGGCCGGCGCAATCTACGATGGCGAGGTGTTGGTCGATGCTCGCCGGGTTTCGAAAATTCGCAGGATGCTGATTTCGTTCTACGGTGCAGATCCTGGCCCTTACGAGCTTGCTCTCGCGACCGTCGCGACCGACGTGTTCTCGGACGAAAACACGCGGGCCTGTTTCCTCGAACGAGTCGATGCGTTCGACCGACTGCTCGGGAATAAAGGTTTAATTGAGGCGTGGGGAAAAACCGGCTGGGTGCGCCGCAATGCGATCGATGCAGATCGATTCGCTCCTGCTCGATTTGTTGTCGAGGCCGCAGCCATCTGCGCGTTGGACACGCGTCGCCGCGTATTCGACCTGCAGGATTTCCATCAAGCGGCGTACAAGCGAGCTGCTGCTAGGGGTGTCGAATTTTGGTAACCACCTAGCAACATGCGAGTGCGCTTTCGCATGTGAATCGTTAGGTGGCGCTGTTCCCCGCATGTTCCGACACACGCTTGCGATCACGGCTCCGTTTCCCCTGCGCTTTTTTAACAGCGGCTTTGCCAGTCGCAGCACGGACTTGCCAAAGCTCGCACGCCGAATTTACGGAGTCGTCGGGCCTCCCGCCAAAGCACCACGTCCCGCTGGGAAACCGTGCAACCGTCCAGAGTTTTTCGTTCATCGTCGTTTCCTAGTGGGACTGATTGAGAATTTCGAAGTCGAAATTCGGGTACGACATCCGCGTAGTCGTCATCGCGCGGCGCGCGCAAGCGCACGCACGCACGCTGCGCGACTACTTGGCCGCGCCGATGAGCTTGAGAAAACGCTTGCTGCACTGCTTGATGTGCTCGATCGACTGATGATCTCTCGGCGCATGAGGAACAGCCCAGTACTTCGATTCGTTCCATCCGTGCTCCCGTGTCTTGCCGGCCACGGTCTTCTGCGTCACGAAGCCCCAGAACCACAGATCATCCCATACCAGTAGTTCCCGATCGCGATACCCGAGGTCACGGTGGAAAAACCGCCCGACGTTCGATGCGGAGATTGCTTTCCCCCAATTGAGGTGCGGCGCGAGCGCCTCAAAGATCGTCAAGATCACCGCGTCGACCGGCAAGCGCAATTGGTCCCCCTCAAGGACACGCGTGTCGCGCCAGAACTTCGCGCGCAGGTTCGACGTCGATTCGATATACGCCAGGTTACGCACGAACAGCGCCGCCGTCTTCGTGCCCCAGCCCGGCTGCAAGGCAAGACCGTCGACCAGGCCCACGCTGCCCCCGACTGTAATGTGCTGGCGGAAGGCGGCGAAGTTTTCGGACGCGCCCCGATCCCTTATCTCGCGGAAAAACTGACAGATCGGGTCAAGCCTCGGTCTAGACTGGGTTTGCAATACGCGGTGCATCAACAACAACGCACGATCGTCGACGGTCGCCGGCGACAGCGACTCGCCGAGGAAGCCTTGTTGGATCGCTGCGTTGACGTGGTGGTGTTCGACCAAAAACGCATAGAGTTCCCTGATCGGCTTCGGCCGTGCTGTCATCGTGATTCCCCGTTCGTTGTGTGTATTTGAAGGCTCGCGTTTGGATCCGTAGAACCAAATAGACTTGTCACCGTTTGCGAAGCAACGTTGTCACTTCGCCAGTCGACGTCGACCAATCGTGCGGTCGTGATAGGAAATTTTATATTGCTCTACGGGGAGTCTTCGCGCCGACCCAGTCCGGCAGCTACGGGCGTCGCATGCCGTCGAGCGGCCGCGCAGCGCAATTGTGACTCCGCGCCCATTCTGGGTACAGGACATCGGCCGCGAATACAACAGCCGGAGCGATCTGAATCATCCGTATCAGCGGCAGGTTGAACGGGCACAGTGGCGCCCTAGCAGCGGCATCACCTGTCCCCCTTAATCAAAAATACTATCCCAAAGGGCGCTCGCAACACCGACGGCAAGACCGACACCAGCGGCCATTGCCACTACCGGAACACTCAACGGGACGGACATGATCCCCGCAGCGGCAGCACCTAGACCACCCGCAGCGGTAAAGCCGCTGGTAATCGCAGTGGCAGCGACCGGGGCCGACGAACTGAAGGCGGTGCTCACTGTGGGGGTCAGTGACGCGGCGGCCTTGACGGTGGTCGCCGCATTTGCCGCAGTCGACGCTTTGCTTCCCGCCCTTACCATCTGTGCGGCGACCCGGACCGTCGGGCCCATGGTCTTTTTCGTCGCCCATGTCTGGTACCATCGGTTCATCACCGCGGCGGCGGTCGCTCGCCCCGCGGTGCGAACCTTTCGGTTGACCTGTTCGCTGGTATGCTTGTCCTCGATGCACCACATCACGAAGTGCTCGCAGTTGTTGAACACGAGGTTGTACTCATCCTCCCCGATGCGTGCCCTCGCCCGCCCAACGCTGGCGCTACGGTTGTGCAAGCGGTTCGGGTGATCGACGAATCGGACTTTTCGGCCCTTCGCGAACGTCGATAGCAGGACCTCCTCGATCACCCCCGTCTCGAAGATCCCATCTTTCCCCGAATACTGAATTACCGTGTTGGACCCGGAGGCCAGCCCGTGATGCTCGTAGCCAGGGCGCTGCACCCACAAGTGGTCCCCGGCGCGAACCATGCGTTCGTCGCTCATGATGATCTTCCCGCCTGATCGTGTTGTTCGATTCCCGCTCTACGGCAGATCGTTGCTCAACTTTACAGTACCTCGGAAGCGCGCGGTGCAGCTGGCACACCAGCTGAGGCACGCCAAATCCGACAGACACTTTCGAGCTCGCCGGGCAAATTGGTCTGTCGCTGTAGGAGTTCACAATCAATGCTAGCCGTGCCCAAAGGAGTGCTAGCAATGTTCACTAATACTGCTAGCGTAATGTTTTGCTTATCTAAAAGTCGACGCCCATCTTCCACAACAGCACGACCCGCTTCCGTGAGTCTCGTCCGTCTGCCGCTGCGATCGAACAGCTCGACAAGGTACAGTCGACGTTCGAATGGCTGCTTGAGAGCGATTGCCTACGACTGTCGAGGCCGACTGCTGCCCGACATGAGCGGCAACAGCCGACCCACTGCTGCCGCCTGTATAAACGCTGCCTCGACGGCAGCTTTCAGGTGCGGAACGGACTTTCATTCAGTCACGCCTCTTGGGTGGCTCCATATCTGGGGGCGTGACCGGATGTCTATGACAGAAATCGGCTATTGCATGACGTACTTCGTCGTTGGCGCTCGAAATGGCATGCAGCCAACGAAACCATTGGTCCCGCCGGAATACCTCCGAAAACGGACTCATCAATTCGATGACTCTTCGCTGCTCGCGGTAATCCACGAACCGCCCTTTGTCTGGCATTACGAGCTGATGGACGTATGCATTCCGACAGTCATAGATGCCGAGCGCAGCATTAACGAATGCCTCCTGTGCACCCCCTCGGATCTGCGGCCACTCCTGTTTGCTCAGTTCCTCTAGTAGTTGCAGTCTCATACGATGTCCGAGTGATTTAACCCGGGATAGAACGCCATCGCAATCGTTCGCCGCAGTCTCGAGGGCAGCCGAAACACTCACCTCAAGAATTGAATTTATCAACACGAGTGCCTCCATGAGAAAGCCTCCTTCCATGAGCATGCGAAGGCGACTCAGCGAGCGTCGCATCGGATGAAGTGTCGGCGTCGTCCCGTCAGCTACTGACTCAAGCGCTCCGCTAAGATGCCATTCGCCCTTGAGGTTAAAACTATGTCCGGTGAATGATGAGTAGTGGCCGAGGCATTTCTGACCGGATCGCAACTTGTGGATAACTGTGAATCTTCGCTGTAGCGATGACGGCGACACATGAGCAATCGGGACCCCCCCGTATTCCTGCCAGAATGCCTCTATTACTCTGTTAGAGAAGTCCGCAAGAAACGGTTGAAGATAGTTGTTGGCCATTGCAACATGCCATGCAGTCGATGGTCCGTCGGTGGGCCTGCGCCCACTGCGCACTAGCTCCATATTGAACTGGTCACGTAGGAATTCATAGAGCGGATCGTCGGCGTCTGCCAACACACCACGCAGTATCTTTCTTAGGCGCCCCGCGGGTATTTCGACTTCGAACACCCCACCCACTGGCACCGCTGGCTGTGCTAGACCTTCCGGACTCTCAATGCCATGCGGACCCAACAACAGCTGCAGCGGATGCTCTCCAGACGGATCAGAGATATTCCGGATAGTGAATGAGAAAGGCTCTGGTTTAGCGTTCCGGTTGAATCGAATCGGCAACTGGCCGTGGTAAGGCCCGGCCAGATGCGCCCATGGTTGATCAAAAAGCACCAAAACGATGAGATCGGACACATAGTCTGACTCGTCAATCGACGCGACCTTCGGGTCCGCATCCTCAGCGAATTCACCGGTATTTAGTGAGTCCATCAAATACCCGTATAGTGCATTGCTTGGTTCAACGGGCACAAAGCCGAGGTTCGTGTGATAACCCGTATGCAAGCCGGACTCTGAGTATGTTCGCTTTGCGTACGAAAATTTTGGAGGCTGTGCGAACAGCTTATGTGATTCGATTTCCTCTCGAATCCGGGTGCAATCTGAATTACTGACATCATTCGGTACCCATTTGGGTGGAAATCCATCTTCATGAACCTTGTAGCCTTTCAGATTGCCCCGCCAGTCTAGGTCGAGTTCCACACTTTTCACTTCTCCGCTCCCATTCAATCGTCGAGTCTCTACTGCCCAGTGAACTGACGTTTCGCATTATTATGCGGGCTTTGAAGCATGGTTGACCAGTCGCATCGATAACCCGCACGATACGAGTCATTGCGCGGTCCGGTTGTACCTGCAACGTGCCCCCGCGACGCTGGTCGTCACGGAATGACGGCATAAGTCCGCTACTGATCGGGAGCCGCCGTTCAAACGGCAAATTGACCATTTGAGCTAATGACCGACTCTGGCCGAGAGCAGCCGGACGCAATCGACCACGAACGTCCCGCAACACTGCTTTCCCAGCATAGGTGCCCGAGCTTGAGGCAGAGAGAAGAGAGTTCTGCTTGAACTCAGCGCTTCGGCCGGCAGACCGGTGCGTCGACAATCGGTCTAGAAATCAGGACGTTACGGCCGGAACGCTTGGTCCGCAACGCGAATTGACAAATTTACTGCGGACGTAGGCGAATTGACGACATTATTTTGGAACGACCGTCAATAAAGTCGTCAACTCCGGGGCCGGATGCCTAGATCGGCGGGGATTCTGGAGTGGCAGATTTAATGTGCTCTACGGTCGGCGCTGTATCGATCGGCTGATGCACGTCAACTGGCGATGCCATGGGAGGTCAGGAACTGTTCAAGGCGGGCGAGCACGCGGGTTCCGAAGCTCTGCATCTCCACTTCGGTGCCATCCGGCCAGCGCACCCATCGCTCCTCGCTGGCGTTGAACGCCACGCTGTTGAATGCGGCGCTGCCCAAGGCGCCGCTCACGCGATGCGTGGCCGGGTCCGGCCGACCGCGATCGAGCCTCATGTGCTTGGCCTTGTTGGACACATCCCGACACAGCTGGATATCCGGCTCGGCCAGCAACGTGGATCGATCGGCCTCGGCGACGGTGCCTTTCAGGTAGTCGGTCGCGGAATGTGCGGTGACGAAGAAGTTGAACACGTGGTCGATCGACGGCTCGCCGGCCAGGCGGTCAAGCTCGCGCCGCGCCTTGCACACCATCGCCGCGGCGTCCGTCAGTTCGAAGAAGCCCATCGGTGCCCTCGCGGGGAGGCCCGCTCCTCGCGGGGCGGGCCAAGGTTGAACAACCTGCGGCGTGACCGTATCGGAGACCGGCACGGTGCGCCACAGGGACACGGTCGCGGCCGCTACGCCGCGGCGCTCACAGGGCGCTGCAGCCGCGCAGCTGCGCGAGCAGCAGCAGCAGGAGCATCAGGACGGATACCGCCCACCCCCGCACGTTATTGGGCATCGAACACTTCGCCACTTGGGTCCGTCCGGGTCGCCCGCCGGCCAGTCTCGGGGCAGGTCGCCCTTCACGGCCTGCCAGTCGTATAGCGCGCGGCTACGCGTCGGCAAGGTGAAATAATCTAGGTAGTTTCCCTAATGCTCTGCCCCGCTCGCTCAGGGCCAAACCGCACATTGGCGATTCAAGGGCATTAAACGCAATGCCGATAAGCGGAGTTATCGGCATTGACGGCGCGCCACAAAAACCCGGCCGCAGCCGGGTTGGTCGCCGCCTGCGCTCGCACCCATCCGTTCACGGTCCCAGGTCCGCACGGCCGACGGTCGACTCGGGTGGCTCCCCCCTAAGCGGATCGGCCAGCAGTCGCGCATACGTCTCGTGCTCGACGAAGGGCGTCGTGGTATAGGTGATACCCGCCCGGAGCGGCGCAAGTGCCTCAAACGAGAGAATGATTGCGCCCTGCCCGGGGTAACGGCGTGACGGATACCATGCCCCGTCCGGTCGCTGCGCCGGCGCGACCTGCTGCATCGCCTGGTGCAGCTGCGCACCGAACCATTGGCACCAGTCATGGGCCGGCGACGACAACTCATCGTAGATCCCTAGCAGGCTCGACGCGGGTGCACCCAGATCCCACACTCGAAGCGCCCGCGGAAACGTCAACGTCGCAATCAAGCCGTTACGTTCGGCCTCACCGCTCAAGTAAAACGTCCCCGGCCGGCAATCGTTGCGCGCGAAGCGCGCCTCCCAGACCGTCGTTTCGGGCTCGAGAGCCAAGTACAGCCAGCCGAACGGCGAAGTGCCATCCGCCGCGATCAAGGCCTTCGGCGGACCGAACCGGTACGGGTTCCACACGCGATCGGGTAACACCCCCGCCGGTGAATAAGCGGCCCGATGCAGCACCGGGCCGACAGTGCGCGTACTACGCTCCAGCGCTGCGACGAGCTGGTCCACCGACGGCATCGACTCTGCTATGTCCGGCGGCGGTATTACAAGTTGAGGTTTTCCCATTTCATGGCCGTTTTAGTAGGCCACGCTCTCCCCGGCTCGCGGGATCGCGTCGATTACGCGACGCTGGCGCTCGACGGGGGACAGGTTCAACAGCCGACGCTGACTCGCGTGCGGCGCCCCGCGCCCCTCGAAAAGCTTCCCGGCCAACAGTTCCGCAGGCGCGAGCTCATTGAGCTCGTCGCACGCAGTCACGAAGAAGGCGTGGACTTCCGTTTCCAACGCCCCTCGGAACTGGTCGAGCACTTTGGGCAGCAATTCCGGCACGAACTCCACAAACTGCCATGCTGGAAACACCCGTCCATTGGTCTGGCCTCGCGGCCGGACGCAGTAAAACCGACCCGCCTCCACTGATCGGTAGAGACTCGCGATTGACAGCGCCACCAACTTTCGCTCGACAACTTCCGAAGGCTTCAAGTTGGCAACAGGCAACGCATCCGATACCGTCCCGGACGCCCCTTCCACTTCCGGAATCAGCATCGTCGCCAAACGGCGTTCCAATGTATCCCGAACGAGCAAGTGGAGCGTTTCGGCGCGGACATCCAGCGAGATCCGACCACGGAGGGAGCCCTCGATATCCGTTGCAAACAGTTCGGCGACGTCACGTGCGATTTGGGCAGTGTTGAGATACTGCCCTTCGCTGGGCACCGCCCGGATTTTGAGGTCGGCTATCCGGCTGGTTTCGTCAATTGCCTGTGCCATTTTGAACTCCTTAGGCGAAATGGGGAGGCGCGCCAAGCGGGTTCAAGCGCTTGGCAATGGCAGCGGCACTGCCCGTCTCTGAAGGTTCATCAAGCATCCGCCGGGCGGCCAAGGTGCGAACGCTGGCGGCCGCCATGGAAAGTCTTTCCCGGTGAGCGGAAACGAAGGGAGCGGCGACCTCTTCAAAGAAAAAATCGCGCGCGATGCGCCGCGCGATCCCGCTCGCGAGATCCAGGCCGACCGCCCAAGCGAGCTCGGCTTCGGGATCAAACAGCACCCCGGCGTCGAGCAGCTCTTGAGCAAGTGCGAGCTGCGTGGGTACCGGGAGCACATCGGTGGGTCTCACGTCGATCAGGTGCTGCCAGATGCCCATCGCAGGGCTGGCGACGTGGGACTCGGCCGGCAAGGCTTGCGTTCGCAACTCTTCGCTTTGCCAAGCCTCGAGCTCGTAAAGCGTCATGTACAAGATCTGCAGGCGCAGACGAACGGTCGACTGACGGGAATCGAGGCGCCATTGCTGAATAAACTTGGCTCTCGATGCGGTCAAGCTATCGACATCTCGCTGCTCGACCTCCAATGCCCATACTTCGGCGGTGAGGGAGGCGATCTCGGCGCGAACATCGGCGATCCGTTTGAGTCGCCGTCCCTGCTCCTGCGCCCATTTCCGGACGTGTGCCTCCGCTTCCGCAAAACGATGCAGCGCGAGCGGATCCTCGATCGATTGCGTGCACGGAATCTGCACAAGCGTGCTCATATGGCACGGCGGCGGTCCCAGGAAGTCGGCTTCGATCATCGTCATGGCGATCTCCAAACAGTTACTCAGAGTTTATCAGTTTTCGCGTAGTTTGCAAGTTTATCGACTGCCGCATTTTTCTCGCCTAACCGGTCCCGACAAGAACAATTATCAGAAGTGAGATTTTCTCAATTTGTCTGAATAAAACCAGGGGCGCCCCTCCAGAAACCGCCACTGCGGCCGTCATTCGGGCTAGGCCCGGCGCACGTACGCCGGCTTTCTCCGTTCTTCAGGACACCCGCCCCATGGCACTCGTACCGATCCCCCAGCTGCCGCACATCCAGCCGCCCACCACCTACGTGGATCCCGACCAGATCATCGCGCTCTACACGCCGAAGCAGCACCCGGGCTGCGCCGAGTTGATCCTCAATCTGCGTGGTGCGGACGGCAAGGTGCGGAGTGTGTTCGCGGACCTGACCGTGGCGGCTGCCGTTCTCGCCTACGGGCCGTTCGTGCCGGTCGAGTTGCAACGGATCACGAACGACGTCGCGACTGACTACCATGTGCGTGCGAGCGCGATCATCGAGCTAGCACCGCGTCCGGACGGCCACGCCAACCTCTGGCTGACCAACGGCGATTGCAAGGCGATCACGCCGGCGGCCTATGCCGCGGTGGTGGGTGCGCTCGCCGGGCCGGCTGTCGCCGCAGCCGGCCACATCTGACGCCGAGGCACACCGAGGCGACGTCGGCTCATGCGAGGCTCGCCGCGCCCTCTCGCCACCTGAATCCTTCAAGAGATATTGATGACCCGACCACCCCGCAAACTCATCCCGGACGATCAGTGCATCGTCGTGTTCGACACCACGCCCGTGCGCGCGCTCGCCGAGCAACCCACACTGCCCTCGTGGGTGGCGACGTTCGCAAAGATGTCGAGAGACGGCTACTCGTTCTCGCTCGCCGACAACGCGCTCACCGAGCTGCTGAACCAGCGTATCAAGAACGGTCTGGATGACGCCGACTTGCGCACAATCGTTGGGGCACTCGCGCAATTCCTCAACCCGAATGTCCCGGTCCTGCCGGGCAAGCGGGACCTCATGAGCATGATCGGAGAATCCGACGATCCGGCCTGGTCCGAGGCCGAAGCCGCAGCGTTCGCCCAGGCGGGATGGACGGTCCTTAAGGACCCGACACTGCTCGACGACGACAGCCGCAAGAAACTCGCCAAGGCCTTGCAGGAAGATCGCGACGATTGGATCGAGACATTCGAGACTTTCGATGCTATTCGTTCGAAATGGCTGGACCAGGATCCGGAAGGCGAGGCTAAAAATCCGCTGGATCAATACAAGCATCCGATCCTGAGTGCCGCTCTCGCGGACATCGCTTCCCGCGGCAAGTCACAATCACCGACGATGGCGGAGCGCCAAGATCTCGTCATGCGATATCTCTGGCGCCAATGGGTGCGGACGCGCAAGTCCGTTCAACCTTACGATCCGAGTAACGACAGCAAGATCAACGACGGGATCGATTTCGATCTCTATCACTACCTGACGTTGCCGGCGTACGTCGTTGCGACCGAAAAAGGGTTCCACGGCGCAATCGAGGACATCAAGGTTCCTCAGCGTGACTGGTTCTGGAAGCCCGAGGAGCTTGCGGCCGCTTGGGAGCGCGGCGAGAGACCCCGTCCGACATGGAAGGATGAGCGTACCGATTCGAGCAAATGATTCGACACGGCTCTCAACCTCTGGGGCGCGCGAGCTCGTGAGGGTGAAAAAAGGGGCCGAAATGAACTGCACCCCAAAAGTTGGACACCCGTCCGACGTTTGGGGTGTTTCACATGACGAAGTACAACGAGCAGTTCAGACAACGCATCGTTGAAGAGTATCTTGCCGGTGGAATTGGCACCAAGTCGCTGGCCGCTCACGCAGCGGGCTCGCCGTCCGGCAGTTCGGGGTCCGGCAGGAACGACACCTGGCCTGGCGGGATGACGAAGCTCGGCAACCAGTCGTCGAGCGCCGTAGACACGTGCTCGTAGGCCGCGTCGAGCGCGGAACCCTCCGGTGCGTTCGGCTCGTCCGGAAACAGGCGCCGGCCGGTCTCGATCATGTCGTCGCAGAGGAAGCCGTACCGCCCCTCTTGCAGCATGGTCCACAGCGCATCGTAGCGCTCGGCCTCGAGGGACATCAGACCGACCGACATCGCGTCGGCGATCCGGAATTTCATGTAGCCGATGCACCACTCGAGGAACATCTGCTGGACAGCAGTCATAGGGGGTGTCACTTCACGATCCCTTTGCCGGGCCCGCGTATCGCCGGAATGCCCGTAGGATAGCGAGTCTCCCGACACTAGCGTGCGCGCCGCGCGGCAAGATGCCGGGCTTCAGGTGCAACAATACCTGGGTGCTCGACGCGCGCACGTTATCGGCCTCCGATCCGCGCTGAGCGCAGCCACGCCACGTGCAGCGCGCGCTCCTACGGCGGCGCTGCACGCGATCAACGTCCCGGCGGTCGCCAGCTGTTGAAGTCCGAAGTTTGTGCTAATGGCGTCCGCTGCAACGCTAATCGTGTCCGTTAATTCTGCTAACACAGCCATCTGCGGTCCTTGAACACTCGTTTCTCGCGATAACGGCTGATCGCGCGCAGCGCGGCAGCAAAGTGACCCGACAGCCGAAAGACAGAGGCGGGGACTGTTTCCAAAACCGTGTGATGCACGCTACAGAATTCGGCTGTCGGATCGAGCCACTCACGTTTCCAGCGAGGCACTGAAACGTCCGCGTCGTTCAGCACGAGGCATCTGAAGCAGTACGGCACGCAGCGCCAGTTGAAGAGCCAGTCCGATGGCGTCTGGATGTGCCTCAATCTGTCTTCATCAAGGCGTGCGAGCGTTGAGAATCGTTGAAGCGCTGGCTGAGAAATCGGAGGAAAAAGAATCCATCCAGCAGTCCCAAGCGAGGGCAGCGGCTCGCTCGAGCTCATCTGCCACAGCATCGCAACGCTCACCTGATATCGCGTCGCGACACGGCCTAACCAGCCACCAAAGGCCTCCTCGTAGAAGGGCCTGGGGGCAATCGGCCATGGAACGACGTTACTGCTCGACTCGGCAGACATGCTCGAGATGCGTAATGCCGATAAATTCGTCGCCGCTGCGAATTGATAGTTCGGCGGCATTGTTCAGCAACGTGGATATCTCACCGGTAAGTCCGCCGCTCGCGCTCAGAACAAACTGAACGATCTCGCGTCGTGCGAGATCCGATGGCTTGCGCAGTGGCAGCACGCGTTCGAAGGCCGCGAGAAGCCGCCGTAGACCATCGCTCTCCCGCCACCGTGGTATTTCGAACGGCACATACCGACTAATCATCTGGGTATCGGTTTGAAGCGCCAGCACCGCGTCGCGGGTGCCGAGCAGAACCATGCTGATCTGAAGGTCGTTAGCCAGAAATTTCAGCAGGTTCAGCGACGCGCGCTGCTCGCGATAAGAGCCCGCAAGTAGGTGATGCACCTCATCAACGACCAGCATGCGCGGTGACATCCGCCTGAGAATCTCGCGTGCTAAACGTTCAAGGGCTGCCAAGCCGGAAGCGGCATTGTGCGGAACACCTAGCTCGACCAGTAAGCCTGAATAGAATCGATGCTGATCAGGGGTCGGTGGCATCTGCATCGCGACGACCGGACAACGTTCGACCCCGCTTTTCTCGTCAAACTCGCTTGGATGTGCGCGGCGAAATTTGGCCGTTATTTTCGTCTTGCCAATATTTGAATCACCGTGCAACAGCAGGCACGGCATACGTTCGCGGCGGGGCGTCTCAAAGAGGCGCTCAAGTTGCTGCAGGGCTTGCGTCGCGCGGGGATAGTCGATCCAGCGGTCTCGAAGAAGTCCGAGGATTCGTTCGTCGTTCCCTAACTCGGCTTGCTGTCTGGCAGCCGGTAGCAGATGCGCAAGTGCCCCACCCTTCATGTTTCACCTCACCATTGCTCCACATCGAAGGCCTGAACTGACGTCGCGTAGTCGACCGCCTCAGCCTCCTGCTCCTTCACGTCATGTCTGTACGGGACAATCCTGTCGCGCAACTCTTCCAATGGGACGATCTTTTTGCGTGACCGTCGACGTGCACGGGCCGTTGTCTGTTTGGCTCTGGAAATTACATGCCGTTGCTCTTCTATTGTCCTGAAGATCAGCGACTCAGAAACAGTTTGTTGTCCTTCCAACCTAATGGAATGCAACGCTGCCCGGTGTTCAAAACGAGAGATCGCCGGCCGCCGCATGTCTGCGTAACGGACTTCGAGATAGTTGCCGCTCCCTGCTGTCACAAAAACCCGCGAGAGGTCCTCCGGATGATACCGAACGGTGACCGCCCGCCGCGTCTGGCGCCAGGCGACGAAAATCGGATGCCAATAACGAACATGGAAGAGCGTCAGTCCGTCAGCCTGGATTTTCCTCTGCACTACGGGCAAAAACCGAATCAGGAACCTGAGCTCAGCGTCGCTGGAAGCGGGAAGCTGCCGCGAATCAAGGCTAAGGGCAAGCATCCGCCACGTGTCAGCTGGCGTCGCTCCAAGCAGCCCGCGATGCGGAACGTGGTGGTAGCGTCTGGCGATCTCGATCGCGAGCCATTGCTCGAATTCTCGAAGCGTCAACGAGGCCGTCTTTTCAGACTCTCGCGCCTTCCGTCCTTTGGGAGACGATCCAGTCGCCCCCGGTAAGCCCCGGACACGCTCCATCAGGGTGCGGTTCAGGCGTTCAATATGGCCGCCAAAATGAGGCCGCCCGACTGGACGATACATCAGGTGGATACCGTATTCCCGACATCCACTGCGAAGCGCCCTGCTCTTGAACTCGGCAGCGTTGTCCAGATGTAGAACGTTCGGAATCCCACGCATTGGCCACTCTGCGTCCGCCTCGATCTTCGCGAGCCAGGGGTTAATAGGATGGTCAGCCCGATCCTCACTCAGTGGACTACGCTGAGTGAGGATTTTGTCCTTCTGGAGGACCATCATGGACACGGTATCGCTGATCGGAGTCGATCTCGGCAAACACTGCTTCCACCTGCATGGGCAGGATGCGTCAGGCAGGATGGTGTTCCGTAAGAAGCTCACGCGCAGCCAGATGTTTACGCTGCTGGGCAATTTCCCGAGTTGTACGGTGGTCATGGAGGCCTGCGCGGGTGCTCACTGGATCGCCCGCCGACTTCAGACGCTGGGCCACGAGGCCAAGCTGATTTCCCCTCAGTTCGTCAAACCGTTCCGGCAAGGCAACAAGAACGATTTCGCGGACGCCCAGGCGATCTGCGAAGCAGCTTCGCGTCCGAGCATGCGTTTCGCGAGTCCGCACAACGAAGCTCAGCAGATCGTTTCAGCCTTGCACCGCGTGCGCGAGGGCCTTGTGCGTCAGCGCACCTGCACGATCAATCAGATTCATGCGTTTCTGTTGGAGTTCGGCATCAGCTTGCCGCGCGGTATGGCGGTGATCCGACGGCTGCCCGCCGTGCTGGAGGCAGAATCGTTGCCGCCGAGACTGGTGAGCGTGCTCGAACGTCTGCACGCGCACTTCAAGTATCTGGACGAGCAGATCCATCAGCTCGAACATGAGTTGCTTTCCCAGTTACACGAGGACGAACGCAGCGAACGGCTGCTCGAGATTCCGGGCATTGGCCCCATGACTGCCAGCGTGTTGATGTCGGAGTTGGGCGATGCGCGTCAATATGGTTCGGCAAGGCAGTTTGCGGCGTCGGTCGGGCTGGTGCCGCGGCAGTACAGCACCGGCGGCAAACCAACGCTACTCGGCATCAGCAAGCGCGGGGACAAGGAATTGCGGCGGCTGCTGGTGCAATGTGCGCGGACCATCATGCAGCGCATCGAGCACCGCACGGATGCATTGGGCGTCTGGATTCGCAGCCTGTTGGCGCGACGACATTCGAACGTAGTGGCCTGTGCCTTGGCCAATAAATTGGCGAGGATCGCGTCGGCCATCCTCGCCAAAGGGACACACTACCGAAGCATCGAGGCTGTTCCTGCAGTCTGACGCTTCCTGTCGCTTACTGCTTCAGTTGCAGTAGTCACACCAGGTTTTGCGACGCGAGATACGTGAAGGCATAAACGACTCAACGGCCGGGCAAGTAACCTGACACAAAAAACAGCATCTCAATGCTGAGGGGTTTTTGAGGTTTGCCCGGCGCGGCTCCCATCATGGGGCGGGATCTTTCCCATCCGCGACCCCGGATAGATTCGAGCAAGTCCACTTTAGGTCAACACCACCTCGCTTGCAAAAATCGGGCTGACCATAGATTTTTGGCAGTGCCGCCCTGGTCAGCAGCAAACCAACGGTAGCCGCTCCCGGACGCTCCATGCCAACGTAAAAACTCAACACGCACCTGGTTGCAACGTCCAGAGCGATAGTCAGCCACGGGCGGCCAATCACCTGTCTGTCATATTCGCTAACCAAAACCACGTCCGCCTGGGTATGGTCGACCTGAACGATTTCCAGAGGATACTTTGCGACAAGTGAACCTGGCGCTGCCAGCGCGCTGGGAAGGGCCGCGCGCTGCAGGGCGTCCGCCTCGCGATGCTGAGCCCACCGCCGGCCTATGGTGGTTCGGCCTGGTGGTTGCAGTCCGGCAAGCTCACATCTGCGTCGAACCTCCAGCACGAGATCGGTTGCAGGATGCGCCAAATGTCGTTGAGTGGGCAGCCAGACGTGCACTACTTCGTCAATCACTGCATCAACGGCCCCTCCCAATCGATGGCTGCTCTCAGATGGGCCTCGTCGTTTCGGAATGACCGCGCTCGCTACCGGGTTTGCCAGAAATTTCCGCCGCAGACGATAAACAGTAGTCCAGTGGACGCCCAGCAGATTGGCAGCCGAAACCGCGCGCTTCTTCGAAAGCGGTCCTCGCCCCAATGGCCGGAGAACATCTGCTACTTTTTCCGCTCTGCTAACTGCTTCCTCGGAAACCGTCATTGCCGCTCCTAATCGAGCCTCGTCAGACGCGTTAGCGGAATTAAAGGACACGTATAACGCGTTAGCAAAATAAACGGACATCCGATCGTGCGCGCGTTGCCAAAACGCAACGCATGAAAAGACGCGCGAGACGGCAGCAATGCCTTATCTCGCGGGGCCGTGGCCGTGTCTTACATTAGCGTAATCTATGGACACGATTAGCAGTTTTTAAGGGCTTCAACACCTACACACCTGATCGCCGCGGCGAGCATCCGCAGCGGCATCTTGCTCACTTCGCCGGTGTGCTGCAGGCCGACGCGTTCGCCGGCTACGCCGAGCTGTATCGCGGCGGCACCATCCAGGAAGCCGCGTGTATGGCGCACGCGCGCAGGAAGATCCATGATCTGCATGCCGTGCGTCCCAACGCCGTGACGGAGGAGGCGCTGCGTCGGATCGGCGCACTCTACGAGATCGAAGAGCAGATCCGCGGCAAGCCACCCGACGAACGGCACAGCATGCGCCAAGCGCGAGCGATACCGCTGCTCGACGACATGAAGCGGTGGTTCGATGCGACACTTACCACGCTCTCCGCGAAGTCGGACACGACCAAGGCGATTCAGTACGCGCTGAACCGCTGCCGGCGCTCGTCTTCTACTGTAGCGATGGGCGTGCGGAAATCGACAACCTGATCGCGGAGCGAGCGCTGCGAGGTGTCGCGTTGGGCCGTCGCAATTACTTGTTCGTTGGCGCGGACTCGGGCGGAGAACGTGCCGCTGCGATGTATAGCCTGATCGGCACAGCACGCCTGAACGGCCTCGATCCCGAGGCCTATCTGCACTACGCCATCGAACGTATTGCGGATCACCCTGTCAATCGCATCGACGAATTCCTGCCATGGAACGTTGCGGCTCACCTTCCGTTGACCGCAAGAGTCACACCGGTACGATAATGATCGGACATTAACCGATCAACGTGAGGCAGTAATGGAACGGATCGAGTTGGATATCCGCGGTGACATGGAGAATGGCAAGGCAGTCCTCTTCTACGAAGAGGATGATGAAAATTGCCAGGTGAAACTCGAGTACAAGGCGTTAAGTCTGTCGGGGGACGGACCGGACTTCTTCGAAGCCTTATCCGCAGTTCGTCAGAGGTTGGAAGCACATGGACTCCTCCTTGGCTGTTATGGCGCGAGCCTCAATGTGTTTCCTTCGCCCATGGCTAGGCAAATGGGCAGCGGGCTCAAGGCCTATAGACTAACGCTAGGACAGCAGGCAAAGAGACAGGACCTGGTTCGTATCTTTGATACAGGCCCGGACGTTCGACCGGCTTCAGTTGCCGCACAACGAGAATACTTCGATACGTGGCAAAAGAGCCTTGAGTAGCGTCCGGAAACGTATGCGATAGCTTCCCGCTGTCAATACGGCCCAAACCGAACGCTTACCTGCGGGCCTGCACGCGGTCGATAACTTCCAGCATCCACTCCCAAGCCGAACAAGCGGGTGAAACACGCACGTCACTGGCCTCCGGTCGGCGCCGGGTGCAGCCACGCAGTGCGCCGCGCGATCCAGCCGAGCCCCCAGCTGGCAATCGCCAGGCCGGCGAAGCCGAGACCAAGATGCACGGCCACCATCGCCGGCGCCTCGTGCACGCGAGGCGCGTGATAGAGCTTCCAAATGACGTCGAGAAACACCCAGAATCCCGACCCCGCGACGGCAGTACACCACTGCGGTGCCGCGAGCGCCGCGCGGGCGACCTGCTGACGGTAGATCAGCGGCACGAGCACGTACGCTGCAGTGATCCCTCCCATCAGCACACGCGTGCCCGGATACATCACGGACCCCACGCCGTAGCTCAGGGCGGCTGCGGCGAGCGCGAGGATCGCCCATTGCCACGCGATGAACGGTTCGGCGAACGGCTCGGCGGACCGGTCGCGCCCCGGCACGAGCACCGCATAGCCGACCTGCAGGATCCCGAAGCCGATCAGCGCGCAGCCGGCGCCGGTGGCCGCGTGCTCGAGCGCGGACAGCGCATCGTGATGCCCGACGGCCGCGCGGACCCATGCGCGCGCGGCGCGCGCGGTTGGATCGCCGCGTTCCGCCGCCTTGCGCCATGCGGAGCCGGCGGTCTCGCAGCGGAATGCGATCAGGATGAGCAGGCAGCCCAGCAATCCGTGATAGAGGGCGTGCAGCAGTTCCGGCCAGGTTTCGATCGACCGCCAGCGACGCGACGCACGCATTTCGTTCATGCGTCACCTCCGGTTGCCGCTCACTGCAGCGCATCTTCACGAGCGAATCCATGTGCATCAGCGCGTCACGCTCGAACACCGGCACCGCACGCTGCGGGCGTCCAGGCCGAAGCCGCGTTCTCGCCCTCGCCCGAGCACATCCGGACGGAAGGTGGACAGAACAGCTCTCCATGTCGCCCGTGGCAACACCTTCCGGGTGACTCCGAGCGTCGCGGCGTTCCTCCCAACTGCGCGACTGCATGTTCTCCCTGCACGAGACAGGCGACGGCCGTCACCATTTCCCAGTAGCGGCCTCGCAGGACACCCTGCTTCGGCATAGCAACGATGACGGGATCCTAATCGGTCGAACACAGCCAAGCACATACTGAACGCAAATGCCGACACGAACTGAACCGTTCGGTTTAAAATGTCCGCATCTCATCGCGCGGTGTTCCGAAATGGGCAGACCCAAAAAATTCAGCCGAGACGGCGTGTTGGAAAAGACGCTGCCCGTCTTTTGGAAATACGGCTTCGCCGGGACATCGCTCCAGCAGCTGGAACAAGCAACCGGGGTCAACAAGTCCGGGCTCTATTCGGAGTTCGAGGACAAGGAAGACCTGTTCCTGCATAGCCTCCTCTATTACTACGAGCATCGGGGTGCGCAGCAGATCCTCACCGCAGAGCCAAAGGGCTACGGCAACATCGAGCGCTTTCTTCGGCTCGGCGATCCGCAAGACAACGGCTGCGTGGGCTGTTTCTCAGTCAATTCGATCCGCGAATTCCCGTCGCTGTCTGAGCGTGTACGCGAGATCGTCGGCGCGTACCACCACCGACTGATGCCGCAGATCATCGAAAACATCGAGGCGGAACCTCACCGGCTCCCTGCCGCCACCATCGCCACGATCGTCACGGTGTTCTTTGCCGGTTATTGCATCGAACGTAATCTGCCCGAACTGGCGGAAAGCGACGCGGTCGGCTCTTTTATGCAAGCGCTGCGCGTTCTCTGAAGCACCATCGCTCGGTTGCTAGTCGATAGGGCGGACTTTCCGAACCGATTGGTTTTTTTAATTGGCGTCGTGACCTCGGCTTCTCCATACTGAACCAATCGGTTCAATAAAGTGCCGATCCAAACGGAGAGCAGCCATGGCCTTGAAGATCCATCCCATCAACTTCGGCAACATGTCGCTCGATTCGAGCGGCCTCGTGCTGTTTCGCGAACCCGGCAAGCAGGTAACGATCCCCGTGCTGGGCTTCCTGATCACCGGCGGCACTCACCCGGTCCTCGTCGATACGGGCTCGCGCAATGTCGAGCAGTACGCGGCGTTCGGCCTGCCGTACGAGGTGACGCCTGAGATGACGATCGAACATCACCTTGCCCAGCACGGGCTGAAGATGAGCGACATCCGTCACATCGTGCATACGCACGCCCACATCGATCACGTCGGCATGACCGACCGGTTCCCGATGACGACCACCGTAGGGATCTCACGTCGCGAACTCGAATTCGCCGCGTCAGGGATCATGGGCCCGCTGATGTACACCGCCGCCGATACCAAGCATCTGATCGACCGCCTGCACACGCGCGGCGCGATCCGTCTGTTCGACGTCGACGGTACGTTCGAGGAGGAGGTCATTCCGGGCGTCGCTATCCGCCTTTCCGGTGCCCATACGCCGGGTTCTCTGTCGGTGCTCGTCGAAACCGACGAAGGCATCGCTAACATCAGCGGCGACATTGCATACAACCTGAAGGACCAACTGATCGATCCGATCCTCGATCAGGCGGCGCACGAGCCCACGATTACCGCTAATCGTGCGATGTCAACGCTCGACGAAAAACGTGCGATCAAGCGCGCGCTCGCAACGAGCCGGTTTCTGCTGCCGAGTCACGATGCGCCGGCGCTCGTGAGTGGCGGAAAGATCGTCGGGGTGATGGAAAACGCGATCTCGAATCCGCAGGCCGACGTCACGAAGGCAGCCAATTACACGCTCCTGACGGCTGGCTGACGCCCTATGTCGCGCCCACTACGTCGAGCGCTCGGCCTGCTGATCTGCGCTGCGGGCGCATGGCACGTCGCGACCGAGCTGGTTCTGCATGCACTCGGTGGTTGACCGGTTGAACCGCGTGCGTCCCGCGGGCTTGCCGGGGCGCGCGCTTCCCAAGACTCGAAAGGACCACACATGGCTAAGCCCTTTTCACCGCGCACAACAAGCGCGCTTCGCATTCTGAGCCTCGCATACTTCGTACAGGCAACGGGGGCGCTCTCCGTCGTCGGCAGCCTCGATGCGATCTCGCGTCAGTGGGGACTCGCGGATTCGCAGAGTGTTTACCTCGTTACCGTGTTTGGAGTGACGTTCGCGTTTGCCGCGCCGCTGCTGCAGGTCGGCTTTGGCCACCTGCGGCGCCGTCGCCAGGTACTGCTCGGCCTGACAATGTTCAGTGCCGCGGCGCTTCTGCTGGCAGCCGCGCCGAATTATCCGGTACTGCTGCTGTCGCGTGTACTGATGGGCCTTGGCGCGGGCTTCATCGGCCCGGTGCTTGGTGCATTGGGCTCCAGCCTCGTCGAACCCGACGAACAGGGCAGCGCGATCGCTGTCGTGCTGCTTGGCCTGAGCGTTGCCGGCCTGGTGGGCATGCCATTGTCCGCATGGATCGCGCACGCATGGGGCGCACGAGCGCTCTTTCTCGTCATTGGACTCGCCGGCGCGGCGACCGCCGCGCTCATTGTCGCCGCCATACCCGACACGAGCCAGGGAGAAAACATCGAATTTGCAACGGTTGCGTCGCTGCTGACGCGCACCGATACGCTCAGTGCGTTCCTGGTCGTATTCTTCATCGCGGCTGGCGTCTACTCGACGTATGCCTTCATCGCGCCCATCATTCGCGATGTGTTCCACGCGGGTGCCGATACGGTATCGACCGCGCTCGTTGTGCTGGGCGTCGCAGGCATCGCCGGCAACCTGTTCGTGACTCGCGCCGCGCGCCGCTATAGCGCCGAAGCGATGCTGTTCGCCGGTCTCGCATTGCTTGCGCTCGACCTCGTATTTCTTCGCTTCACGCCCCCGAACCTGCGGCTGCTGTTCGTCGCGCTGCTCGCATGGGCGTTCGCGACCGACCTGCTGTGGCCGTCGCAGCAGCGGCGCATCGTCGAACTCGTGCCGCAATGGCGAGGCATCGCGCTGGCGTTGACGGCGTCGTTCGTGTTTTGCGGTATCGGCGTCGGCTCGGCCGTCGCTGGGTGGGTCTATCCCGCGTTCGGCCTGACAGGCACGATCGGCAGTTCGCTGGCATTCCTGGCGCTGGCGACCGGCAGCCTGCTCGTGTCGCGCGCATCGGTTAAGGCGCAGCGCGGCGTCGATGTGTGCCGCGCTTCGCTTCAACCATGACATCGTCAAAACCTCTCACGCATCGGCGTTGCGTCGTGGGACGCGCGGACCCCGCGCCCACGTCGCAGCAATCGGCCGCCCCCCACCACAATGGCGGGCAACCGGCTGGCTGGGGTCGGCAGCCCCATTTTCTGTCTATTGCAGAAACTGCTTCTCGCCATCTCGAGCTACTCGTCGGCCGAGCGACGTACGACAATCCCGATGACTGCTCTGATTGCATGAACGCGCGTTTCGCGCCCCTTCCACGGCATATCCATCATGTTGAATGCGTTGTCGATACTTCTCGTCAGCCAGCTCGTCGGCGAGCTACTCGCGCAACTGACGCATGCGCCGATTCCGGGCCCCTTGATCGGCATGCTGTTGCTGCTCGGTGTTCTGATGTGGAAGGGCGGGCCATCGCAGGAACTCGAAGGATTCGGCAAAAGCCTGTTGTCGTGGCTCGCGATGCTGTTCGTGCCCGCGGCCACGGGCCTGATAACCGAGTTCGATCGGTTGGCGGCGGACTGGTGGCGCATCGCCGCCGCCATATTCGTGTCGACGTTGCTCGGCCTCGCGACGACCGGATGGGCCATGGAGCGACTCAGCAAAACGCTCGCTGCTGAAACGGAGTCGGAACATGACGTCTGATCTCGCCTCTGCGTGGGCCGCGTTGCAACACCAACCGCTTTGGGGGTTGCTCGCGACACTGGCCGCATATCGGATCGGGCAGGTCGTGAATCGGGCGGCTCACGGACACGTGCTCGCTCACCCTGTTCTCGTCGCAGTGCTGATGCTCGTCGGTTTTCTGTCGATCACGCATGTGCAATACAGCGATTACCTGCTGGGCGCGCAGTATTTGCACTTTCTGCTCGGGCCGGCGACCGTCGCGCTCGCGATTCCGATGTTCCGCAATTTGCACCACATTCGCAGAACCGCCCGCGCGCTGGTCCCGGCACTCGCGATCGGTTCGATCGTATCGGCAGGCAGCGCCGCATTCATCAGCAAGGCGCTGGGTGCAGCGCCGGTGGTGACGGCGTCGCTGATCGCACATTCGGCGACCACGCCCATCGCAATGAGTATCTCTCGCGACATCGGCGGCGACCCGTCGCTGACCGCAACGTTCACGCTGGTTACCGGCATTGCGGCCGTGTTGCAGATCGGCGTGACCATGAAGGTGATGCGCATCGTCGACGCCCGTGCGCACGGTCTCGCGGCCGGAACCGCAGGCCACGGGCTGGCCACCGCGCGAATGCTGAGTATCAGCGAAACGGCGGGCGCGTTCGGCGGGCTCGCGATCGGAATGAGTGGCATCCTGACCGCACTCGTCGCGCCATTGCTGGCCGTGCTGACCAGATGAGCGACTCGGCGCACGGTCAGCGTGGTTCCGTCGCGCGAAAAAAACTGCGGCGGCTGGGATTCCCCTAAGCCGCCGCCTCTTTCAGAGCCGATATCCGCACGTTCAAATAATCTTCTCGAGCAGCGCGACGTCGAGTGTAGCCTTGCCGTCAAGCGCACGCGCAAGCGCCAGGAAAGCTGGCGCTTCGCCATGCACCTTGAGCGCGTGCTCGTCCCGCCATCGTTCGATCATCGTGAAGCGATGAGAAGCGCCGCGGTGTTGGTGCAGATCGTACTGCTCGCATCCATCCTCGGTCCGGACGGCGGGAACGGCCGCCAACAGCGCCGCTTCCACCTCCGCGGCGTGCCGCGGGTCTGCCGTAATCGTGGCAACCACATACTGCTTGGACATTGATACCTCCATTCTCGATTGGATCGTTCGGGCGCGAGCTGGCCGGTTGCCCGATCGCGGCCGCCTTCGTTGCGTGGCTTCAAACAGTATCGACCGCGTGCCGTCCACGTGACATGCAGATTTGTCGACATGAGGGGCCGCACCGACTCGTAAACCCGGCGTCGCGCCGTGAGAACGATCGGACACGGACATGCTCAGTCGACCGCTGGAAAATCCAGCGTCGTATCATTCACGCGGTTCACCAGGTTCGTGAACGTGATCGACGTGATGACAAGGATCGTCTCGATCACTTGGCGTTCCGAAAACCCGGCTGCCAGGACTGCGTCGAGAACGGCAGCGGGCACCGTATCGCGGCTGGTCACGATCGAGCGTACAAACGCGAGCAATGCGTCGCGGCGGGTATCGCCGGATGGCAGCCCGGCGCGAATGTGCTTCATCGCATCCGGCGCGAGGCCGGCCATCTTGCCGATCATCGTATGCGCCGCCAGGCAGTAATCGCAGCCGGAAAGCGCGCTTACGGCGAGGCGCACCGCTTCGACATCAGCCTGCTCGAGCGAACTCGCCGCAATAGCGGCGTCCACGTGCAGCATCGCCGCGAGACCGGCGGGACTGTGTGTGCCGATGGTCGCATAGGCATTCGGGACTTTGCCGATCGCGGTCTTGATCTGGTCGAACACGACTGCGGTTTCGCCGGTCGCTTCCGACGGCTTCAAGGTGGTCAAGCGTGTCATGTATCTCTCACTGATGTGGATAATCGGGCGCCGGCCAGCAAAGGTCGGCGCGATAGCGGGCGCACGAATCAATTCCCGCGTTCCCGGCTTTACTGCGGATCAAACGAGGCAAGAAGCGGATCGGCACAGCCGCGCATCGAACGCGATCCCCTGCGGCCCCTTTTTCCCTTCATCCTGTAGCGCTGAAATGAATGTCGCCCTCGACGTTACACGCGCGCTCAAAACGCCGTTCAAATGGCGACTCGCAGGCGACAATGCACGACGCGCGGTTCTCACGGCACGAATGCAACGGATAACCGTTGAACCGATCTCGCGCACCTCGGCGTGCATGAGAACCGAAGTGCGCGAGCAACATCACCGACCCGGCTCTCCGGGCACCAGATTGTTGACGACGGACGTTACGCCCGCGACGCGCGACGCGCTGTCGGCTGCGAGCTGCACCTGCTCACTGTCTGGTACGTAGCCGGTAAGCGTCACCGTCCCATGGCGGACGAACACCCTCGCGTTGATCGCCTCCAGCCCTTTCGTTTTCGACAGGGCCCATACGATTTTGCGCGACAGCGCCCGATCGGCGGAGCGTTCCGCCTTCCTCTCGGCCTTCTTCACTTCCTTCCGGCTGACGACGGCGTCGGAGGACGGCCCTGAGTCCTGCGCTGCTGCATGGGCGGAAACGCCGAAAGCCAAATACGTTACGTACAGAACCGACGCAATAATTTTCTTCATCACAGGCTCTTTAAAAGACGTTAATGGAAATTCGAAAAGGGGTGAAACCGGATCGAATGGTAGACAGGCGGCTACCTACGCTCAATGGCGCATTTCCGAAAACAGCTTTCAAGCCGCGGCGATGATCGTCCCCTCGCTGCCGCCCGCCACACGGCCTATACCGGCGTATAGGTGCATTCAATATTTCCGGCTAGTGCGAATACCCGACGAGACGATTTTCCGGATGCTCCGGCAACGGCACAGTACCGCCACGTGCTGCATGGTATTCCGCAATACGGGAAATTCTGCCAAGTCACGACAGAGCTGCCGCAGCTTAATCTGACGAGTTTCGGGGCGCCCCGCCCCGCACTGGAGTGAAAAGCCGATGATCGCCACTTTGCAGGAGCTTCGGTATTCGCCACAGGACACACGCGGCCACACGGTGAATCCGTGCACGCTACTCGGTCGCGTCGCCCGTGTAGTCGCGCATCGCGGCGATCATTGGCGCGATCCGTTCGCGCAGATGCGCATGGAGATATCTGACCGCGGGCGAGAACTGACGACGATGCGGGCACACAAGGCTCAGTGGAGCCGCCTCGCCCCGCTGTTCGGGCAGCAATACGTTCAGTCGTCCCGCGCAGACATCGTCATGGACATCGAGCCAGGACTTGTATGCGATTCCGCGGCCTTCGACGGCCCAGCGCCTCGCGATCTCGGCATCGTCGCAAAGCAGTACGCCCTTCACCGTGACCTGACGTCGGACGCCGCTGGCCGGGAAAACCCAGCGATCGTACACACGTCCGCTGAGCACGAAAGGCAGACAGTCGTGCAGCACCAACTCGTCGAGCGATGCCGGTGCACCGTACCGCTTCACATATCCGGGAGACGCTACGAGCACGCGGCGATTGTCTTCCGCGAGCGGCAATGCGACGTAGCTCGCGGCCTCCGGTGCGCCGTAGCGTATCGCCACATCGACGGGATCGCGAAACACGTCGGTCACGTGGTCCGACAACGACAGCCTCAGCACGAGCTTCGGGTGCGCGTCGCGGAACACGCCGAGCCACGACAGCAACGCGTTGCGCCCGATATCCGACGGTGCCGCGATTCGCAACGTACCTTGAAGCGCCTGTTTGTCTCCATGCAAACGCTCGCGCCCCTCGTGGATCGTCGACAGCACTTCTTCCGCATAGGGAAGGTATTGCTCGCCTTCCGCGGTGAGCTTGAGGCTGCGCGTCGAACGGGCAAAGAGGCGCGTGTCGAGCTCCCGTTCCAGTCTTTGTATGGCGGCACTTACCTGACCGGGCAACAGATCGGCTTCCCTCGCTGCGCTCGAGAAGCTGCCCAGCGCCGCCGTTCTCACGAACAGTTGGAGATCCTCTAGCCGCACCATTTTCATTCCCGGAGTGAAGGTCCTGCCTAATGTAACGCGTTTCTCCGATAGATGCGGTCGCGCAGAATTGCATCCACATGCCGGGACCGGCGCGCAACCCGACGCCGGCGACGGCTCGAACACGACACGGAGTTCATCGATGAAAGCAGTTGTCTATACCCAGCACGGCCTGCCCGCCGACCATCCGGAATCGCTCATCGATGCCGACGTACCGAAGCCCGAAGCAGGACCGCAGGACCTGCTGGTGAAGGTCGACGCGATCGCGGTCAATCCGGTTGACACGAAGGTTCGTATGGGTTCGCCCACCGGCCAGCCGCGCATCCTCGGCTGGGACGCCGCGGGCACCGTCGAAGCGGTCGGCAGCGCCGTGTCGATGTTCGCGCCCGGCGACAAGGTGTTCTTCGCCGGCTCGATCGCGCGGCCCGGCGCCTATGCGCAGTACGTCGCCGTCGACGAGCGCATCGTCGGCCGCAAGCCCGCGACGCTGTCCGACGCGCAAGCCGCAGCATTGCCGCTCACGTCGCTCACTGCGTGGGAGCTGCTGTTCGATCGCCTCGGCATCGCCGAAGGCGGCGGCGCCGGCGACGCGTTGCTGATCGTCGGCGCGGCCGGCGGCGTCGGGTCGATGCTCACGCAACTGGCGCGTCGGTTGACCGGACTTCGCGTGATCGGCACCGCATCGCGCCCGGAAACGCGCGCATGGGCGCAAGCGCTGGGCGCACACGACGTCATCGACCATACCGGGCCGCTGCTCGAAGGGCTGCGCAGCATCGGCGCACCGCAGGTGCGCTACGTTGCGAGCCTCACGCAGACGGACATCCACTACGCGCAACTCGTCGAGGCGCTCGCGCCGCAGGGCCGGCTCGCCGTCATCGACGATCCCGACACCCTCGACGCCGTGCCGCTGAAGCGCAAGTCGATCTCGCTCCATTGGGAGCTGATGTTCACCCGCTCCCTGTTCGAATCCGCCGACATGGTCAGGCAGCACGAAATCCTCGACCGCGTCGCCGCGCTGATCGACGACGGCGTGTTGCGCACGACCATGGCCGATCACTTCGGCACCATCAACGCCGCGAATCTGCGTCGTGCCCACGCGCTGATCGAGAGCGGGCGCTCGCGCGGCAAGATCGTCCTCGAAGGATTCTGACGCGCGCCCACCCATGCCGCATCGCCATTCCGAACTCATCGCATCCGACCGGAGAACCACCATGCGCTACCCGCATCCGCAACTCGTCCGCTTCCGTTCCCTCCGCCGCCACGCAGCCGCACTCGCGGCCGGCATGGCATTCGGCCTGCTCGTCGGCCCGGCCTTCGCGCAAGCGCCGGCGCACGACACGCTGCCTGCAGGACAGGCGACCGAGCGCACCGTCGGCGCCATCGACATGGTCGCGACGTTTTCCGGCGCGATGCCCACCGGCGTGACGGTAACCGAGCACGGCCGCATCTTCGTGAACTTCCCGCGTTGGGGCGACACGGTACCGTTCACGGTCGGCGAACTGCGCGACGGTCGCGTCGTCGCCTATCCGAACGCAGAGATCAACCGCGCCGATGCGTCCCACGCGGCCACCCACTTCCTGAGCGTGCAGAGCGTCGTTGCCGACGGCCACGGCCGGCTGTGGGTGCTCGATACCGCGGCGCCGAATTTTTCGGAGCCGGTCGCCGGCGGCGCGAAACTCGTCGCGATCGATCTCGCCACGAACCGCGTCGTCAAGACCATCGTGTTTCCAGCCAACGTGATGCGCGCGCAAACCTATGTGAACGACGTGCGCTTCGACTTTCGCGTCGGCAAGGCGGGCATCGCTTACGTGACGGACTCGTCGCTGTCCGGAGTCGGCGGCCTGATCGTCATGGATCTCGACAGCGGGAAGGCGGTACGCCGCCTCACCGGCGACGTGTCGACGTCCGCGGACCCAGCCTTCGTGCCGGTCGTCGAAGGGCAGACGCTGAAGATCCGCGATGCGAATGGGACGAGCAAGCCGTTCACCGTGGCCTCCGACGGCATCGCACTGTCCGCCGACGGCGAGACGCTCTATTACTGCCCGCTGTCGAGCCGTCATCTGTACGCGATCTCGACCGCGATGCTGCGCGACCCGTCGATCAGCGACGCGCAACTCGCTGCGGCCGTGAAGGATCTCGGCGAGAAGGGCGCGTCCGACGGCCTCGAGAGCGATGCGAACGGGAACGTCTATGCAGGCGATTACGAGCACGATTCGATCCGCCGCCTTCAGCCGGGCGGCGAATGGCAGACCATCGTGCACGACCCGCGCGTGCTGTGGCCGGACACGCTGTCGGTCGGCCCCGACGGCTATCTGTACTTCACCGCGAATCAGCTCCATCGCCAGCCGGTGTTCCACGGCGGCAAGGACGAGCGCCAGAAGCCGTATGCGCTGTTTCGCGTGCGCATCGACGCAGGCCCCGCGCCGACGCGCTGATCCCTCTACCCATCACCGACCACCGGAATTTCCACCATGAACCTCGCCGACGCCATCCATGCCCGCCACACCGTGAAGGCCTTCGAAAGCGGCAAGTCGCTGCCGCAGACGCAGATCGAGACGCTGCTCGCCCTGCTCCACCAGTCGCCGTCTTCGGTGAATTCGCAGCCGTGGCACTTCGTCGTGGCCGCGACGCCGGAAGGACGTGCGCGCATCGCGGCGGCAACGACCGGCAGCTACGCATACAACGAGCCCAAGGTCGTCAATGCGTCGCACGTGATCGCGATGTGCATGCGAATCGACATGGACGACGCGCATTTGCACGCCATCCTTGAGCGCGAGTCCGCCGACGGCCGATTCAGAACCGCCGAGATGCGCGCCGGGCAAGACAAGAGCCGCCGCTCGTACGTCGACATGCACAAGTACGAGCTGCGCGATACGGCGCAGTGGATGGAAAAGCAGGTCTACCTCGCGCTGGGCGGACTGCTGCTCGGCGCGGCCGTGCTCGGCGTCGACGCGACCCCGATGGAAGGCTTCGACAGCCGCGCGCTCGACGCGAGCCTCGGCCTGCGCGAGCAAGGCTTGACGAGCGTCGTGCTGGTGTCGCTCGGATTCCGCAGCGACCAGGACTTCAACGCGGATCTGCCCAAATCGAGGCTGCCGCGCGAGCGGATCTTCACCTTCATCTGATCGTTCGATGCGCGCGTGTCGTGTCGTCGAGGCACGGCAGCGCGCGGCTGCATCACTTCGAGGAGCGTCATCATGTCCGAGCTCGTTCGTATGGACACGCAGCGCAGCACGACGGCTGCGTCGTCGTCCAGATATGGCGGTGCGTTGTTATTGAGCGCAGCCATCTTCCTGTGGGGCGCCAACTGGCCGGCGATGAAGCTGGGCCTCGCGCACGTCACGCCGCTGTGGCTGTCGGCGACACGCTTCGCATCCGGCGCGCTGTGCCTGTTCGCCGTGCAGGCCGCGACCGGCACGCTGCGGGTGCCCAAGCGCGGCGATCTGCCGTTCCTGGCCAGCATCGGCGTCCTTCAGATGCTCGCGTTCACCGCATTGAGCGCGGTTGCACTGCATCACGTCGGCGCCGGCCGCTCGGCCGTGCTCGCTTATACGACGCCGATCTGGGTCACGCCGGTGTCGGTCCTCGCGTTCCGCGAGCGGCTGTCCGCTCGCGCCGCCTTCGGCACGGCGCTCGGTGTGGCCGGCGTGCTGCTGTTCAGTCCGCTCGACGTGGACTGGCACGACCATCGCGCCGTGCTCGCGAACCTCATGCTGCTCGCGGCCTCGCTGTGCTGGGCCGTGTGCATCCTGCACCTGCGGCATTTCCGCAGCGCATCGAGCGCCTATGCACTCGCACCGTGGCAGATGCTCGTCGCCGCCGCGCCGCTGGTCGCGCTCGCCGCGATCGTCGAAGGGCCGTACACCGGCGACGGCAGCGTCGCGCTGACGTCGGCGCTGGTCTACATCGGCCCGATCGCGACGGCGTTCTGCTTCTGCGCGGTGAATGCGGCGAACACGCGCATGTCGAGCACGAGCATGGCGACTGCGATGCTCGGCGTTCCGGTCGTCGGGCTCGTCACGTCGGTGCTCTGGCTTCACGAGCATCTCACCACGGGTCTCGCGACCAGCGTCGTCCTCATCGTCGCCGGCATCGCGCTTTCCGTTACATCGCGCTGAACGCGTTCGTCTACCCAGGAGCATCCCATGATCGACCCCATCCCGACGCCATCCAGCCTCACGCTGGTTACCATCGACCTGTCGTTTCATCGTGCGGCGTCCGCCGTCGTGCGACGCATTCTCAACGCGCACGGCATCGCGGTCGACGAGTGCTTCGCGCCGCACGAACAAGCGTTCCAGATGCTGCGCGAAGGCCAGGCCGACATGCTCAGCAGCGCGTGGCTGCCGAGCAGCCACAGCATTTATCTCGCGCCGTTTGAGCATGACGTCGAGAAAATCACCGTTCTTTATCGGCCATACGCGTTGTGGGGCGTGCCGGATTATGTTCCGGCCAGCGCAGTGCGCGCGATTCCCGATCTGAAGCGGCCCGATGTCGCCGCCCGGATGGTCAAGCGGATTCAAGGCATCAATCCAGGCGCGGGCATCAGCCGCTTTTCGCGCGAAATCGTTACGCAGTATGGTCTGGACGACGCGGGCTATCACTTCGAGAACGGCACGCTCGATGACTGCGTTGGCGCCTTCGAACAGGCGGTCGCCGAGCGTCGCTGGGTCGTCGTTCCGCTGTGGACACCGCAGTATCTGCATGAGCAATACACGATCCGCGAACTCGACGATCCAAAGGGTCTGCTGGGCGGCACGGACGACGCCACGCTGATCGTGAGGAAGGCATCGCTGCACGCTATCGCCCCCGCCGCGCTGGCCGAACTGCGCGCGCTGAACCTCGGCAATCGCGAGACGAGCCGGCTCGACTACCTGCTGTCACGCACCGGTGCGACGCAGCCGAGCTGACGCGCGACGATCGGCGCCGCCAGACGCCAGTTCGCCGATCGAGTATTCATGCTGGATGAATTGAGTTTATGGGTGGGGCTCGTTGATCGACCTGTCATGCGACCAATACACTGCATCGCACTACGCCGACACGACCGAGGAAGCGCATGCAGCACCGAGCCACCGGCATCACGCAAGCGGTTCGTGGACTTCCCCGACAGTGTCGATCACTTCGTCACCCTCATCGGAGCAACAGCATGACGCAAGCACATCAAGGCACCGCACTCATCACCGGCGCATCGTCGGGCATCGGCGCGATCTATGCCCAACGACTCGCACGCCGCGGCTTCGATCTCGTCCTCGTTGCCCGCAACCGCGACCGGCTCAACGACTTCGCGAAGCGCATCACCGACGACACGCAGCGCAATGTAGACGTGATCGCCGCCGACCTCGGCGATCCGCATGCGCTCGCCGAGATCGAAGCAAAGCTGCGCACGGACGCGAGCATCACGCTGCTCGTGAACAACGCCGGCGTCGGCACGCACAAGCCGCTGCTCGAAAGCGATGTCGACGCCATGACGCGCATGATCGACCTCAACGTGACGGCGCTGACGCGCTTGACCTATGCGGCCGTACCGGGCTTCGTCGCGCGCGGCCGCGGCGCGGTCATCAACATCTCGTCGATCGTCGCAATCGGCCCCGAGCTGCTGAACGGCGTGTACGGCGGCAGCAAGGCGTTCACCCTCGCCTTCACGCAGTCGCTTCATCACGAGCTGGCGGACAAGGGCGTGCAGGTGCAGGCCGTTCTGCCGGGCGCGACGGCCACGGAGTTCTGGGACATCGGCGGGCTCCCGCTCGACAATCTGCCGAAGGAGATCGTGATGTCGGCGTCCGACCTGGTCGATGCGGCACTCAGCGGTTTCGACCGTCGGGAAGTCGTCACGATTCCGTCGCTTCACGCAGCGGAAGAATGGGACGCCTACGATGCCGCGCGTCGCGTCATGCTTCCTCATCTGTCGAACAGCGTCGTCGCTGCCCGTTACGCGGTCACGCATTGACCGTCGCCATCCATTTTCGTAGCAGCTCCCGTCACACACTCAAAGGAACGTCGATCATGAAACTCACCGGAAACACCATCTTCATCACCGGCGGCACGTCGGGCATCGGCCGCGCGCTCGCGGAAAACCTGCATCGTCGCGGCAACAAGGTCATCGTCGCCGGGCGTCGCAAGGCGCTGCTCGACGAAATCGCACGCGCGAATCCGGGCATCGACACCGTGGAGCTGGACGTGGGCGACGCGCAGCAGATCGAGCGCGTCGCACGCAAGCTGATCGCCGACTATCCGACGCTGAACGTCGTCGTCAATAACGCGGGCATCATGCCGTTCGACGATGCCGGCGGCGCGCTCGACGACGCCCAGGCCGTGCGGCTCGTGACCACCAACCTGCTCGGACCGGTTCGCGTCAGCGCGGCGCTCGTCGAGCATCTGAAAGCGCAACCCGAGTCGTACATCATCAACAACAGCTCCGTTCTCGCATTCGTGCCGCTCGCGGGCACCGCGCTCTATTCGGCGACGAAGGCGGCCGTTCACTCGTACACGCTGTCGCAGCGCTTTGCGTTGCGAAACACGAGCGTGCGTGTTCTCGAGATCGCACCGCCGTGGGTCGATACGGACCTAATCCACAAGAGCGGCGATCCGCGCGCAATGCCGCTCGACGCATTCATCGCGGAGACGCTCAAGCGTCTCGAAACCGCGACGACGGAAGTCGTGGTCGAGGCGGCGCAGCCGCTGCGCAGCAACGTCGGCCCGAACGAGCATGCGTTCGTCGAGCAGTTCAATCAGGCGCTCGTCGACAACCCGATTCCGGTTGCATGAGTCGTTGCGGATCAACGTATGGACAACTGGAGGAGTCGCATTATGGAAAGCCCCAGACATTACGAGTACCTGTTCCTTGGCGGCGGCAAGGGCGGCAAGTCGCTGGCGATGGATCTCGCGCGTAGCGGCAAGCGCGTGGCTGTCATCGAGCGCGGGATGATCGGTGGTTCGTGCATCAACGTCGCGTGCATTCCGAGCAAAACGTTGATCCAGAACGCACGCAACATGCACGCGTGGCGCACCGCCGCTGCGCCGGCGCGCCCCGTTGCCGACATGGCGCGCGTTCATGCGAACGTTCGCGGCGTCGTCGAAGGGATGGTGGATATCAACCGCCGCGCGTTCGAGCAGTCCGGCCTCGAGCTAGTCATCGGCTCCGGCCGCTTCGTCGCGCCGCGGCGGATCGCCGTACGTGCTGCCGACGGCAGCGAGCAGGTGTTCGAAGGCGAGAACGTCTACATCAACACCGGCACCGTCGCGACGATTCCCGACGTACCGGGGCTACGCGACGCCGGCCCGCTGACCCACGTCGAGGCGCTCGACCTCGACGTGCTACCCGAAAAACTGATCGTCATCGGCGGCGGCTACGTCGGCCTCGAGATGGCGCAGGCGTTCCGGCGTCTCGGCAGCGAGGTCGTCGTCGTTCATGACGCGCCGCGCGTCGCAGCCCGCGAGGACGAAGACGTCAGCATCGCGATCCAGCAGGCGTTCGAAAGCGACGGGATCACGCTGAAACTGTCCGCCCGCGTGGCACGCGTGGACGGCCGGTCGGGCGCCGGCGTCACGGTCGCGCTCGGCGACGGCACTACGGTCGAAGGCAGTCATCTGCTCGTGGCGACCGGCCGGCGGCCGGTCACGGACGGCATCGGCCTCGAGCTGGCCGGGGTCGAGCGCGACGAGCGCGGCTTCATCAAGGTCGACGACACGCTCGCGACCACAGCGGAACGGACCTGGGCCATCGGCGAAGTAGCCGGCACGCCGATGTTCACGCACGCGTCGTTCGACGATTATCGCGTGCTTAAGGCCGGCATCGAAGGCCGTCGCGGCAGCACGGCGTCGCGCGTGATTCCGTACGCGTTGTTCACCGACCCGGAGCTGGCGCGCATCGGCCTGAACGAAGCGGAAGCCAAAGCGCGGAACACGCCGGTCATTGTCGCGAAACTGCCGATGGCGGCCGTACCGAGAGCGCGCACCAACGGCACCACCACAGGGTTCATGAAGGCGCTCGTCGCGCCGGACACCGGCCGGATTCTCGGCTTCACGATGGTCGGTGCGGGCGCTGGCGAAGTGATGTCGGCCGTGCAGATCGCGATGATCGGCAAGTTGCCCTACACGTCGGTGCGCGACGCGATTCTTGCCCATCCGCTTCTCGCCGAAGGCCTCAACCTGCTTTTCGCAACGATCAAGTAAGCCGCCGCTCGCGCAGATTGCCGGTTTTTCCCGGCCGGTCGCGCGGGCCGGGCCGGCCGCTCGCGCCGTCGCGACGCCTGATGCGTCGCGACGGCGCCGGCACTTCCGCACGCGTGTCGCAGCCGACATAAAAATGACTGCACTTGGCGTACTCGCGTCGCCACTATCCGGTAAAATCCGCGGGCAAGTTCGAATGGCGCGTCGCTCCTGTCAACGTACACGGGCTGCGCCGCAGTCGCGAGCTTCGAGAAAAACATGCGTTCGTCGATACCGGCGCCCCGCCGCGGGCGTGTGGGCATCGACCGTGGGTAAAGTCGCCGTTCTTCCACTTGCATCGAGCATCCCGCTGCGCTTCGTTAGCGAGCGAACGACGTGCACGCGTAGATGTGGGTCGCGGCGTGGAAACATGAATTGCTGTTGGCATTCGATATCGACGAACACAGGCGTTGCCATGGACGAATCCGCGTGGCCTGGCTCGCCAAGCAACGGGGAAACCTCTTGGATCTGAACGCGACGCGCTCATCCGGTCATCCGGCCGGCAGCGACGACCCCAACGACGAAGCGCGCGAAAATCGGATTGCGCGGCATCTCGCGCTACGCATCCTGCCGATCTTCATGTTCGCGTACGTTGCCGCATACGTCGACCGCATCAACGTCAGCTTCGCGAAACTGCAGATGGGCGTCGACCTCGGTTTCACCGATGCGGTCTTCGGATTCGGAGCCGGCACGTTCGCGCTGGGCTACGTGGTGTTCGAGGTCCCGAGCAACATGATCCTGCAGCGGGTCGGAGCGAAGCGCTGGCTCACGCGCATCATCCTGTCATGGGCGATCGTGTCGGCGCTGACCACGTTCATCGCGACACCGAAGCAGTTCTATGTGATGCGCTATCTGCTGGGCGTCGCGGAAGCCGGGCTCGTACCGGGCATCGTCTATTACATCTCGCAGTCGTTCCCGCGATACCATCGCGCGCGGGTGCTGTCCACGTTCTACGCGGCGCTTCCGCTGTCCGGGCTGATCGGCTCGCCGCTGAGCGGCTTCATCATGGAATACTTCGACGGCATCGGCGGCCTCGTCGGCTGGAAATGGATGCTGGTCGTCGAGGCGCTGCCGGCCTTCGTCGCCGCGCTGCTTTGCTGGAGATATCTCGAGGACGACGTCACCCAGAGCGTCCACGAAAGCGACGCCGATCGAGCGTATCTGAGCCGGACGCTCGCCGTAGACCGCGCGCTCGCCGCATCGGCGAACAACAACCAGATGTTCGGCAGCTGGATCTTCTGGACGTTCGGGGTGATCTACTTCCTCGACGTGTTCGGAATATACGGCTACACCCTGTGGGCGCCCACGATGATCAAATCGCTGGGCGTCGGAAGGGATCTCTTCATCGGATTGATTGCGGCCTTGCCGAATGCGGTCGCGATGATCGTGATGATCACGGTCGGCCAAAGTGCGGATCGCCGTCGCGAGCGACGCGTTCATACCGCCGTGCTGTTCCTGCTGGCAGCGACCGGACTGACGCTCGCGCTCGTCTGGCACGGCAACCTGTGGCTGACCGTGATCGCGCTGTGCATCGCCAATGCCGGGTTGCTGTCCGTGCCACCCGTGTTTTGGGGTATGCCGACGGCATTGCTCGGCCCGAGCAACGCGGCGAGCGGCATCGCATGGATCAGCGCGATCGGCAACATCGGCGGTTTTTTCGGCCCCTATGTCGTCGGCGTGCTGAAACAGTCGTCGGGCAGCTTCGTGCTTCCCGTGTCGTGCATGATCGTGTGTCTGCTGGCAGGCCTGTGTCTCACACTGACGCTGCCGAGGCACATCGTGAACCGATAGGCTGCCGGCAGCGCACGCGCCGCTGCGGCGCCGACACCGTCATTCCGATGCGGGATCCAGCCCCAGTGCTTGCGCGCCAAGCACGAATTCGGGCAGCGTTCGCGCGCCCATTTTGCGCATCGCATGGCCGCGATGGATCTTCACGGTGATTTCACTGAGCCCCATCTCCGCGGCAATCTGCTTGTTCAGCAGGCCGCTCACCACGTACTTCATCACTTCGCGCTCGCGCGGCGTCAACGTGCCGTAACGGCGGCGAACGTCGGCGAGACGACCGTCCGACTTGCGGCGCTTCTCGTCCTTCAGCAATGCATTCTGGACGACGTCCAGCATGTCCTGATCGCGGAACGGCTTGGACATGAAGTCCAATGCGCCGTTCTTCATCGCCTTCACCGACATGGCGACGTCGCCGTGCGCCGTGATGAAGATGATTGGCAACTGGAGATCGCCGGCAACGATCTGTTCCTGCAAGGCGAGGCCGCTTTGACCTTTGAGCCGGACGTCGAGAATCAGGCAGCTCGGCACATCGCGCTTGTCGAAATCGAGAAACTCCTGAGCCGAACCGAAGAGTTCCACGCCAAGACCGACAGAGCGAAACAGCCGGCCGAGCGCATTGCGCATCGAGTCGTCGTCGTCGACGACATATACGACGGAGTTCGTTGCGAGGAGATCGGAACCGTTGCTCATGGCTGCGTGATTCCTTCGACTGGTAGAACGAACTGCATCGATGTCCCCTCGTTTTCTTGTGATTCGGCCCAGATGCGGCCACCATGCCCTTCGACGATCGAACGGCAGATCGACAGGCCCATTCCCATGCCCTCCTTCTTGGTCGTGAAGAACGGCGTAAAGAGCGAATCGGCGTCTTGCCTTCTGATGCCGTGACCCGCGTCATCCACCCTCACCTGCACAGACGTGCCGTCAACGAGCCGCGTCGACACGGCCAGCGTGCGCCTGCGGTCCGTGACGCCGCTCATCGCCTGCACCGCGTTCATCAGCAGATTGATGATCACCTGCTGCAACTGAACACGATCGCCGCGCACCCACAGCGACGGCTGGCAGTTCTGCGCAACTTCGACGTCGTGGCTCTGCAGCTCGCGGCGCATCAGATCGATCGATTGCTCGACGATCGACGTCACGTCGACGCGCGCGTCGTCCCGGTCATTGCGCTTCGCCATCGCACGAATCTGCCGAATGATATCCGTCGCGCGCCGCGCGTCGTCGGTCATCTGTTCGATCGAATCCCGCACCTCGTCGAGATCCGGCACGTCGTGGTTGAGCCAACGAAGCCCGGCCTCGCCCGATGTGACGATCGCAGCCAACGGCTGCGTGACTTCGTGCGCGATCGACGCCGCCAGTTCGCCGAGCATCGTGACCCGCGTGACATGGGCCAGTTCCGCGCGCGACCGCTCGAGCGCCTGCTCGGCCTGCCGGCGCGCCTCGATGTCCGTATTGACGCCGTACCAGCGGCGAATCCGGCCGTCGCCGTCGCGCAACGGGGCGGCGCCGATGATCATGCAGCGATACTCGCCGCTGCCGAGCTGGACCCGCACCGTCACCTCGAACGGGCTGCCCGACGTAATCGCGTCGTGCCACGCCGCCTCAAGCGTTGCGATATCGTCGGGATGCACGATGTCGCGCCATACGTTCGTGCCGTCGCGCGTTCTCACGTCGTAATCGGTCCAGCGCCGATTGAGGTACAGCAGCCGGCCGTCTTCGGCGGTGCTCCATACCATTGCGGGGATCGCGTCGATCGTCGCTACCAGTTCTTCCTTCTGGCGGCGCAACTCGGCCTCAAGCGACTTCGCCTTCGTGATGTCGCTGTCGGTGGACAGAATCGCGATCGGCTGGCCCGACTTGTCGCGCGACACGATCCACCGGCTCGAAACCAGCACCGTCTCGCCGTTCTTGCGCGTGCGCGTAAGTTCGCCTTGCCAGCTACCGTCCCGGATCGTCGTGTCGATCAGTTCGGCGATCGGCGATACGGCTCCGGTGCGCGTCAGCTCGTGAAACGCCTCGCCGAACGCTTCCTGCGCGCGCCATCCGTACAGGCGCTCCGCGCCCTTGCTCCAGAAACGGACTCGCCCGTCGAGCCCGTACACCACGATTGCATCGTGCGTGAGATTCAGCAAATCGACCTGGTTTTGCAGCATTGCGCGGCTGCTCTGATTGCGCAGCGCCAATGCCGACACCGTCACGATCGCAATGACGCTAACGATACAGCGCGCGAGTGAACTCACCGCGATCTGATCGCTTTGCGCGAGCAAAAAACCGAGGAGGGTCAGCGACACGCACGCCCATGCCATGCCGACGGTGACCGTCGGGGACGCAACCGACGCGACCAGCAGCACCACGACGACATACAGCACGGCGACCGCGACGTCGACCGGTGCAAACGCATCGATGAGGAACACCGCTAAGCCCAGTGCAATCGCAACCGCATATACGACGTACGGGCTCGTGCGCAGTTGAGCGTCGATATTCGGGCCCAGCGCCGACGCGTGCACCGCCGCGAGCTCGGGCGGCGCAATGATGTGGTCCACACGTACGCCGCGACCCTCGCTCATCTGGCGATTGCTATCCATATCGTGACTCGGTAAAAACGATGTCCGGGTTACTGGGGGCCGCTGCTCGCGGCGACGTCCTCGAGGCGCTCCTGGATTCGCGCCGGATCCACCGGTTTGCTGAACACGCAGATCGCGCCAAGCTTCATCGCTCGCTCGCGCGTTGCTTCGGACGGGAAAGCCGTGATGAAGATCACAGGAGGAGCCGGCCCGCGCTCCAGCAGGGTTTCATACATCTCCAACCCCGTGATGCCCTTCATATGCACGTCCGAGATGATACACGCGACATCCAGTATCAGATCAGCGTCGAGGAACGCCTCCCCGGACTCGTAGACGCGCACGTCCCAGCCCAGCGAGCGCACGAGACTGCGCGTTGCCCGACGGATGGACCGGTCATCATCGACGATGGAAACAATACCTCGGTTCGGCATACCAGCGGGTCCTTGCCCTTCAATTCAAAAAAATGGCGAGATCGCGCCTTCGAGGTCCGCGGGCTCGACCGCATCCTATGCCGCCGGCATCGGCTCGCAAACTATACTTCGGTATAACGCCGCGCCCGATATGCATGCTGCCACCCAGTCTGTGCGTCTCACGCCGTAGCCGACAGCTGCTGGAAGCCCGTTGTAATGAACGGCCGCTCGCTGTTCGACGTCCAGTACGGTGCCGCGTCGCGCCTGCCGTTCGGCGCCGACGTGTGGTCGAAGCTGGCGATTTCCAGATCGCGAAGCTGGGTCTGCATCCAGTCGATGAACGCGCGTATCGACATCGGCACCTGACGTCGATCCGGATACAGCACCGAAATCGGCAGCGGCGGCGGGCCGTACTCGCCGAGAATGCTGACGAGCGTACCCGTCGCCAACTCTTCCGCGACCATCCGTTCGCTCACCTGCGCGATGCCGACGCCTTCGACCGCATATCGAACGGCCGAACGCACATCATTGACGGAAATCCGCTCCGCCAGCTTGAGCCGCGTCTCGGCGCCGTCCACGGTGTAACGGAACTCTCGGACCGGACCGAAGCGCCGCGGCGTGTAATGGATCACGTCGTGGCAATGGAGGCCGTCGGGGTCGACCGGCGTGCCGCGCGCTTTCAGATAGTCGGGACTCGCCACCGTCACCGCATGAAACTGCCCGACGCGCCGGCTGCGCAGCGACGAGTCCGCCAGCTGGCCGACCACGACCGCGCAGTCCACGCCGTTCGCGATCAGGCCGTCCGCGTCGCCGCCGACGTCGACCCGCAAGCCCACTTCCGGATGGTTCGCACGGAACACCGGCAGGAACGGCAACACCGAATGCGCGACTTCCTGATCGAGATCCACCGCCAACCGTCCGCGCGCGATCTTCCCGGCGCCGCTCAGTTGCTGCTGCATCAGTTCGATCTCGCCGAGAATGCGCTGGCAGTGCTCCTGATACTGCTCGCCCTCCGTCGTGAGCCTGACACAGCGGGTCGATCGCTGAAGCAACGTTACGCCGAGATATTCTTCCAGTCTGCGAACCAGCGTGCTGGCCGACGCTGCACTGATACCGAGCATATCAGCCGCTGCGGTGAAACTGCCGAGGCGGGCGACGTGACTAAACACTGACATCGCGTGCAGGGTACGGTCCATGCTGTTCTCCGGAAATCGTTGCGGTGGAAGGATTAACCGGAAGTCTAGAGAACAGTCGGTCTCCGCAATATCACCTCGTGGGAGTTCGGACCTTATACGATAGTGTTAGCCGCCACACCATCGACTCGGCGAAATCGCCCGGCGGTACGTGGAATTGAACGGGTGATCGCTGTTGGTCACGCGCAGCCCGGCGCAGGGTCGCCTGGCCGGCTACTGACACCCATGGATTTCCGATTCAGCACGTCGCCCAAGTCCGTTGGCCCGGAACGAAACTTTTGGACGTTCAGACGAGTTCGCTTCCGAGCGGGATGGTCGCCCCGATTCCATTCAACACTGATGTTGGGGTAAAGCGGTTCTTCCTTCAGGGAACGCTAATGCCGGGCGTGCGCCACAAGCGACGGCCCGGCTGTTCGAAAGAGCGCGGTTTGCGCCCCTCTCTCTTGCGACAGTTCAACGCTCCCATGTTGGTGCAGCCGGTGCCCCTCCTCTGGCGTAGCGCTCGAGCGCCGCCTTGAGCACGGTGCGCTCGATCGAACCCTCGTCCGCGAGCGCACCGAGCGCTGCAATCACGATCGAGATACGATCGACCTCGAAGAACTCGCGCAGGGCCGCGCGCGTGTCGCTACGGCCGAAGCCGTCGGTACCGAGCGTGACATAGCGCCGTGGCACGAAGGCACGAATCAGTTCGGGCACGGCGCGGACATAGTCCGTCGCCGCGACGACCGGACCACAAGTGGTGCCGAGAACCGACGTGACGTAGGCCGGCGTCGCCTCCGCCGCTGGGCTCAAGCGGCGATTCCGCTCGGCGGCAACGCCGTCTCGATGCAGTTCGGTGAAGCTCGTCACACTCCACACCGCTGCTTCGATGCCCCAGTCCTGCCTGAGCAGTCGGGCCGCCGCGAGCACTTCGCCGAGGATCGCGCCGGAGCCCAGTAACTGAATACTCGCCTCGCCGCTTTGTGCATCCGGAACCGGATGGATTCCTTTGAGCACCCCAACTCGCAGCGATTCGTAATCGCCGGTCGGTGCGGACGGTTGAGGATAATTCTCGTTGGTGACGGTCAGGTAGTAGAACACGTCCCGCTGACGCTCGACCATTTCGCGCATGCCTTCCTCCATGATCAGCGCGACCTCGTACGCGAACGCCGGATCATAGGCTCGGCAATTGGGCACCGTCGAGGCGGCGAGATGGCTTGTGCCGTCCTGATGCTGGAGTCCTTCTCCGCCAAGCGTTGTCTTGCCCGCCGTGGCGCCGATCAGAAAACCCCGCGCGCGCTGGTCTGCCGCCGCCCAGATCAGATCACCGATGCGCTGAAAACCGAACATCGAGTAGTAGATGTAGCAAGGCAGCATCGCCAGATCGTGAACGCTGTACGACGTCGCGGCCGCGATCCACGACGAGATGGCGCCGGCTTCCGAAATACCCTCTTCAAGGATTTGGCCACCTTTGTCCTCGCGGTAGTAAAGCATCGTGCCAAGGTCTTCGGGTTCGTACAACTGACCAAGCGGCGAATAGATTCCGACCTGGCGGAACAGATTGGCCATGCCGAAGGTACGAGCCTCGTCTGCGACGATAGGGACGACGCGTGGGCCGAGCGTTGGATCCTTCAGGAGACTGCCGAGCATGCGCACGACAGCCATTGTCGTGGACATTTCGCGGCAACTGGCATCAACGGAAAATTGCGCCCAGGAAGCGAAGTCAGGCAAGGCCGGTACCGAGGACGCCGCGCGGCGCCGCCGGGGCAGGTAGCCGCCGAGGGCCGTGCGCCGGTCGTGGAGATACTTCATCTCCGCACTCGTGGCGGCGGGCTTGTAGAAGCGCAATTGCTCGACGTCCTCATCGGACAACGGCAATCGAAACTTGTCGCGGAATATCTTGAGCTGTTCGACGTCGAGCTTTTTTTGCTGGTGCGTCGTCATCCGCCCCTGGCCGATCGGGCCCATGCCGAAGCCCTTCATGGTCTTTGCGAGGATGACGGTCGGCTGGCCGCGGTGCCGAACAGCTCGGAGATACGCGGCGTAGAGCTTGCGAACGTCGTGGCCGCCACGGCGCAGGCGGTCGATGTCGTCGTTGCTCAAATGAGCCGCCAAGGCAGCAAGTTCTGGACTCTGGTTGAAGAATCGTTCGCGATTGTACTGACCGTCGTTCGCGGAAAATGTCTGGAACTGGCCGTCCACCGTGTTGGAAAAGGCGCGCGGCAACGCGCCGGTACGATCGCGCTCGAGGAGATCATCCCAGTCCGAACCCCAGAGCACCTTTATGACGTTCCACCCGGCCCCCACAAATTGGGCTTCGAGTTCGTCGATGATACGGCTGTTGCTGCGCACCGGGCCGTCGAGCCGCTGAAGATTGCAGTTGATCACGAAGACCAGGTTATCGAGGCTCTCGCGGGCGGCAAGTGACAACGCGCCGATCGATTCTGGTTCGTCCATTTCGCCGTCGCCAAAGAATCCCCAGACCCTGCGTTCCTCGGTAGCCGACAGGCCGCGGTTTTGAAGATAGCGCATGAAACGCGCCTGATAGATGGCATTGATCGGACCGATGCCCATTGAGCCTGTAGGGAACTGCCAGAAGTCGGGCATCAGCCATGGGTGAGGGTACGAACACAAGCCCTGCCCCGCGATCTCGCGACGGTAGTGTTCAAGATGAGTGTCGTCGAGAAATCCTTCGAGATACGCCCGCGCATAAATGCCCGGCGACGAATGCGGCTGGAAGAACACCAGGTCGCCTCCGCCTGCGGCGTGCGCACCGCGAAAGAAATGGTTGAAGCCGACTTCGAACAGGTCGGCCGCGGACGCGTAGCTGGCGACGTGTCCTCCGAGTTCGCCATAGGCGCGGTTCGCGCGGACGACCATGGCGAGGGCGTTCCAGCGCAAAGCCGCCGAAAGACGTTCTTCAATTTCCAAGTCGCCCGGGTACGGGCCCTGTTCCTCGACTGGGATCGTGTTGACGTACGGCGTCTTGCTCGCGCGGGCCGATGCGATGCCGCGTGTCAGTGCATGGGCGGCGAGCCGGTCGAACAGATATTGTGCGCGATCGAGGCCCACGTGCTGAATGACGCCGTCCAGCGCGTCAAGCCACTCCGCAGTCTCGTGAGGATCATTATCTTCGTCGCTTCGGGCAAGGGCCTGCAGCGAGGCGTGGCCGCTCGATAAATCGGTCATGACGCAACTCCGGATAGGAAAACAGGGGTTTGATCTTGCTTGGGATCGCCGTATCAGCTTACGCGCCGAGTCGCAGAAAGTGCGTCTGTTTCCACTATCAAATCGCAATCAAGTAGTGTATAAATTCCCCAAACCCGCCACTAATCGGAATATGTGAACTATGGCTGCAGAGCAGAAATCCGGCGCCCGCCGGCTCGATCGCATCGACATCGCGATCTTGCAGCAATTGCAGAACGACGCCCGCATCACTAACGCCGAACTGGCGCGCGCCGTCAATCTGTCATCGACACCATGTTTCAACCGCGTACGAACGCTGGAGCGACTTGGGTTGTTTCGTCAGCAGGTCACGCTTCTGGACGCCGAAGCCCTGGGTCTGCATCTGAACGTATTCATCCAGGTAAGCCTGGAAAAGCAGGTAGAAGACGCGCTGAACCGCTTCGAAGATGCGATCGCGCAAAGACCCGAAGTCATGGAGTGCTATTTGATGACGGGCGATGCCGATTATCTGTTGCGCGTCGTGATGCCCGACATGCAGAGCCTCGAGCACTTCATTGTGCACTGGCTCACGAAAATTCCCGGCGTTTCGAATATCCGGTCGAGCTTTGCACTGAAGCAGGTTCGCTACAAGACTGCGCTGCCGTTGCCGGCAAGCGGAATGGAACTCCTGGCACGGCCACAGGCGCCGATCGAATGGACGTGAGCACGGAGGCGCGCGTGAGCAGTCTTGGCGTCTTTGCGCGCGATCACTCTAAAGCACGAGTGCCGGGCGGGTAAGAGTGCGCCCCGCGGCACGGTCACTCGTATCGCATTCCCCAAATGCCCACAGCGGTGACCGCATCGTCCCCGCCTGGCGCATGACGCACGTACAAGCGTTCCGCCATCGCAACGACGGCGGCGGCAGACTTACCCGAGGAGTTCCATGCGACGCTCCGGATCAAGCTGATGGGCACGATCATGTGTTCGCGCCATCCAGCGATTTCGGCGTTACGCACTGTCCGTCGACTGTGCCTGATCCTTTTGGGCCTCAAGGCTGGCGAGGCGTTCGCTGAGGGCCTTATGGATCATGTTGTATGAATCAGTGCCCAGCACGATCCGTCTTGGCGCTGGAGTTTCGTGCGCGCTGGCGATAATCAAGCGCACCATCTTCTCAAGATCGCCATTCGGCGCGAAAGCAGGATCGGCCAGCCGCGCGCGCAGTGCGCCGATTGGCGTGTCCTTGTAGGCCGGCAGGTCCGCACCCATCCGGGTGCCGGCCGTGCGTCGGAATGCCGTACGTACACTGCCGGGCTCGACGATCGTCACGCCGATATCGAAAAATGCGACCTCGGAGGCAAGCGATTCAAAAAAACCCTCTAGCCCCCACTTGCTCGCATGGTAGAGCGACGCGCCAGGATGTGCGGCCTGGCCACCGTACGTAGACATCGCGACGATTCGCCCGCCACCCTGCGCACGCAGGTGAGGAAGTACCGCACGTGTCACATGTATCGGACCAACCAGGTTGGTATCAATCTGGTCTCGGATTTGCTCATTCGTCAAACCTTCGGCCGGCCCGAACAGCCCATAGCCTGCATTATTCACCACGACATCGACCCTGCCGTATTCTGCAAACGCTCGCTGCACCACCTTGGGGATGGCTGCGACGTCGGTGACATCCAATGGGAGTCGCCGAAACGATTCCGGGTACCTCTCGTGCAGGTCTTCGACGGATTGCAGTTCACGTACCGTGCCAACGACACGGTCACCACGCGCGAGCAGTTGTTCGCTCATTTCGCGGCCAAAGCCGCTGTTCACAGCCGTAATGAACCAGGTATGGGTCATAACACGCTCCTTCGGTCGAATGGGAATTGGGCCATCACTGTATCCGCCGCTAAAGCAGGCGATAAGTGGTCTAATGCGGCATGTCTTGATGGCAAAAAACCATGAATAGCCGCCCCACATTGAATGAACTGAGAGCGCTCAGCGCGGTTGTCAGTCACCGCAGTTTTCGAAAGGCCGCCGAAGAACTCGAGCTGGCTGCCTCCACGCTTAGTCACATGATGCGCGACCTGGAAGAGCGAGTAGGCGTGCGCCTGCTTAACCGGACGACGCGCAGTGTCTCCCCCACACCAGCCGGGGAGCGCCTCGTCACGAAGCTTCATCCGATTTTGCAGGATCTCGATAGTGCGCTAGCCGAGATGGATGCGAACCGCGATCACCCTTCTGGCACATTGCGTCTCACTGCATCCGAGACGGTATCGATGTTGCTTGTTCAGAAGATCATCCCCGAATTCCTGAACCGCTACCCCGAAATGCGCGTGGACCTCGTCGCCGAACCGGCCTTTGTGGATATCGTTGCCGAAGGCTTCGATGCAGGCTTTCGGCTCGGGGAGGCAGTGCCTCAGGATATGGTCGCGGTCCATTTCGGCGGTCCGTCTCGAATGATTCCCGTCGCATCGAAAACATATCTCGCTGCCCGCAAACCGCCGCGCACGCCCGTTGACCTTGCCGAACACCAGTGCATTTGTTCTCGTACGCCGAACGGGCGACCGTACAAGTGGGAGTTCAAGCGCCGCGGTCACGCAGTTTCGATTGATGTTCCGGGCTCGCTGGTCTTGAACCGGACCGAATTGATGCTTGAGGCCGCACTACAAGGGCTCGGGGTAGCTTTCGTTCCCGAGCAGATGGCCAGGCCGTACCTCGATAATGGCTCACTGAGCGCGTTGCTGAGCGAGTGGTGCCCGACCTACCCCGGCTTGTATTTGTACTACCCCGGACACCGACAAGTTCCTGTTGGTTTGCGCGCTTTTGTCGGCGTTCTTAAGGAGCTCGACGCTACGCGGTCGCATCGCTGCAGTCCAAAGGCGCCCACCGAAACTCTGGCGAGGTAGCCGGCCTCAGCGCATTTGCGCCCGCGACAAGCGCACGGCCGGGCCCGCCTATGTTTAGCCATAGGTTACCGAGCTTTGCGCCGCAAAGACGGGGTTAGCTCGCCGTTACGCTGTTGTACCACCTGGCAGCTCCTGTCACTAGTTGAGCGAGTTGCGTGTTCGAGCGGACTAATAGTGCTGGCGTGATAAGGTTCCCTATCTTGCGGGCACGTTCTTCCCGGCGTCAGCGGTGGCACGCAACCGCGAATGGCGGTTCTGGCACGACGCGAACGACTCTGCACGCCCCGCTGCCGCCGGTCACCGTAGGGTGCACCCTACGGCTGCTTTTGAGCCAAAGCGATCGCAAGGTGCTCAAGCCGGTCGGCCGACCCAAGGCTTTTGCTCGTACGGTGAGACCGACGGCGGTGAGACTGCTGCAAAATGCTCCCCAATCATTTACTCCTGATTGGTGTCCAATGTGAACAGCCCTCAATTGTCCCGTTGAGCGGACCAACTTCAATACAGACCAATTTGTCGTTGCCGATCCGTCGACCATTGATTGGTAAGATAGGCGATGGGGTTGCGGCAACGTACGCCCATCTGCGGGCATCATATGACTACCTCATCCTAAATCGGCTTCGAAATCGAACATGGACGACGACAAAAACGATGCAGCAGAAATCGCCCCATCCGGAGAGACACGCCGCACTCAAACAGCTGATATGCCATTCGCTCGTGCAAAGGCGACACACTCTTTGCCGATTACCGCCGACGGGTTGAGAGAGCTTGTGGCGAAATTCTGCGGTACGACGGTCGGGCAGCGTTTCTTTGGGCCTGCGTGGGTGGGCGATGATGGCGTACCCTGCATAATCTTTATCGCGTACGATCCCGACGCTGTTAAACGCGTTCGTCGTGCAGGGGCATGTGCGGCAGTCGGGTGGAGATGGAATACCTCGCCATCGACGCTTTTTTCCTTGACGGTCATGACGCGCGCACAAAATCCGCGTCCACATGTGCGCTGGATGCGATCCGGCACGGACGCCGTCGTGGTGGCTCTTCGCCAGAAAGGCCGTTTCCTCATGACTGTCGCCACGCCAGACGGGCAGCATTCAGGCTGGATGGAAGCCGATCTGTACGCGGGCATGAGTAGTACCACGCCCTCAGTCCGCGCTATGGACGCTCAGTGGAAATTCCCAACGCCCGGAATTCCACGTTCCAACGTTCAGGAACGGTTCGATCCGTTTTGTCTCGATAGCGTCGCGAGCAGAGACGAGAGGGTCGAAATACCACTATGGCCGGATGCATCGTCAGACGTGTGGGCCGAACTCTCGTACCAGGGACCATGGGCAGACGATCTTCATGCAAAAGATCGGGCACGCGCCGCATGGGGTCGTCAGGCTCTCCGTAACCGCGGGCGGGCCGCCGGTTTCGTCCAAGCGATTCTTGATCGCCAAGCGCTCGACGGTGTCCGGCCTGTGGTCGATGCCGACGGCATGTGGCTAGAGCCCGGGCCATTGCAACAGCGCGCGATTACGCTGGTGAAGCGCGCTCCGCTTATTGGTCGCTGGCTTGCCGAAATGGCTGGACCGGAACCGAGTGCGCAAGCTGCGTACGAGGCCTGTTTCGCGGTTCTTAACGACCCATACTCGCTCTTCTGCTTGCTAGACAAACTGATGCCGATCTTGCTCGATGCGGCAGATGACGTACTGGCTGAGGCGGCAAAAGGCACGTTCGAAGCCGCGTTGCTCGACACCAGAATCACCAAATCAGGTTCTCATCGGCCTTGGATGGCCAACACGTCGGACTATGGTCTCGAGATGAAGGCCGCAGCCATCGACATGGAAGCGCCGCTCGGCGACATCGAGGAACTCTGGCGTAGCGGCCTGGAAATCATTGATCTATTGGATGCCGGTTTGCGACTGACCCCGCACGATTTCCCAGTGCCGTTGGCGGATATCTGCGAGTCATTGCGGAATGTGGCGCTCGAAGGCTCTTATGACGAGGCAGAGGCTGCTATCGAGAGGATGCTGCGTGAAGCCCAGGAAGCCAGGCAGTGGCCGATCCCTTGGGGTGCGCGCGTCGAGGTGGCTTTCGGCCCCTTCGTTGCAGCAAGAATATTCGAGACCAATGGGGAATTTTCCTGCCATTTTCTAGACTCATCCGAACGATATCACCACGTCGCCATAGGCATCACAGGCGATCCGCCAAGAGCGGTATCGGCACACCTAATTCGTCCACGCAACGACGACGGCGAGGCCGTCTGGAACTCTGACGCGGAGCTTAGCCTAAAGCTAATCGCCGCGGCGATCGTTCGCGACTTTCTAGTCGTCGAGGAGCGGGAACGCCTTTTCAACGTGCGCCCGATGCGTCGTCGGATTCGAGGGAGAGACGTGCGAACCGTTATCTATCTTCCGCGGGTGCGTTATTCGGCCCCCCACTCCGACCGCTTGGCCGTCGGCGAACTGAGCGCAGGCCGCCCAAAGCATTCAGTGGCACCGCATCTTAGACGAGCAGGCACTGCGTCCGCCGCGCAGCGGTTCCTGGCCCAAAGATATGGTATGCATATTCCGGAAGGATTCACTTTCGTTCGTCCGCACGAGAGGGGGCACGCTGGCGACGAGGAGCGGATAAGGATCTATCGGAGTAGGTCGGCGTCACGGATGATCTTCGACGAGGTATCGACTGCCCCGGCCGGATCTCGACCAGCGTGGTTCGACTTCGAAAAGGACTGTCTTCGTCTGTTGACGCGCCGAGGGCTGCGAGTCGTCCATCAGTCGGCAAACAGGGACGGCGATGGCGGTGTCGATCTCTATGCTGTGGGCGAGGACAATCAATCGTGGATCGCTCAGTGCAAATGTTGGGCACAGCATCGCACCGTGGGGCCAGAGGTCGTGCGCGAACTTTACGGCGCCATCGCCCTTGCGGATAAAGGGGCGTCGTCAAAAAGTCGCGGCATCCTGATCACCACAAGTAGGTTCTCGGCGGACGCTATAGCGACTGCGGCAGAGTTCGGCTTCGAGCTTATCGACGGTGAGCTGTTTCCAAGTCTGCTGAGCGATGGCGACTAGGCTCGTCTGTCCAGCGCTATGTGCCAGTGACGTCAATAGTCCTATGACGACCTCAGGTTCCGATGACTGCTGGCGTCAAGTTGCGCATACGCTCGCCGGTGAACGCCGCGTAAAGGTCCGTTGTCTATGCGTAGCTGACGCAAGAGCGTCCACTTCAGCTCCCCCAACGAACGGCCCAAGATGGCCGAACGCGCGCGGATGCCACTCTGCACCGTGCAACCGTCTCGGATCGACCCTGTTCCGCCATTCGTTTCTGGTAATGCGCTATGTTCCTTCGAAGACTCAGCGGTCAATCACCCGTGTTTCCATCGTGGGCAGATCGCCGGCCTTCTGCCACTCCTGCGGATCCGATGGAACTCCGACCAAGGATACTTGCAACCGTTCGGAAAGGCCGGAAAATCTTATCGCTCACATAGGCGGCGCAGCCTACATGCGGATGCGAATGGGCTGGTTGTCTCTCAGGACTATGCCCGATGGACTGACCTTTATAATAATATTCTGAATGGTATGTCAGTCACGTCCGGGCGGGCGGATTAGAACCGGGAATACGGGGGAATCAAATTGAACGGTGACGGTCAATTGCGCATTCAATGCGCGATGGTGATATATGAATTCGAACGTAGTCTGGGACGCTATATTCTCGAATCAAACACGAACATCGCCTCCGTCCCTGTGGGGAGGGAAATACTGAACCGAATAGGTCGCTCCATCGTCGGGGATCTGCAAGAGACTTGTTCGATCATTATCGAAAACAGTTACTTCGCAGAAGTCCTGCAGCTTGCCGTCGAAGTAGCAGAGGGCTCGTCAGAGTCCGCACACGCTAAGCGACTGATGGCGCTTTGCAATGCTCTTGAGGTGTTCGACATCCGCAATGCGGTCAGCCATCCCAACAGGCCGTTCCCGCACTGCTACTGGTACCGGTGCTGCGCTCTAGCCAGTGACCCCGCGATTGACTCGCTGCACCTATATGATGTCTCTGCGGCGCTGGCAAGCGCAATTGCCGGCGACCTCAAGGAACCGCCAGAAGAATGGTTGAACCAGCCGCGATGGTGTGTCCCCACGAATTTGCCCACAGAGTTCGAACACTCGTCCACGGGCTTGATCGGGCGAAATCGGGATGTCGCAAGATTTCAGAAGGAACTGAGGAATGCTCGGTCGCCTCTTGTCTCGATTGTAGCTAGAGGTGGCATCGGCAAAACGAGTTTAGTACTGCAGGTGCTAGCCGATTTTTGCGTTTCGCCGGAGGCACCGCAGCTAACCGATGGCGTACTCTTTATCTCGCTCAAACAGGAAAAGTTGACCGAGCGTGGCATCGAGACGCTCAACGCCCCGCAGACCATTGCCGGCGTTCGTGACCATCTCACCGCCTCATTGAACGCTATGTTCGGCTGGGACTGGCCCGACTTTTCTGCCGCGCTGAGGGCTTGTGACGACAGACGGATATGGCTATTTGTTGACAACTTAGAAACTCTGCTGCGCGATGAGCCGCTCGTCTTTGATGGCCTCATGGATGAGTTGCCGCAAAACTGGAAGGTGATTGTCACAAGTCGGGTACCGCTCGACGGGGCGAAAAACATCCCGTTGCCATCTCTCGATGATGGCGGAGCAATGGCGCTCGCGCGTGCCTACCTAGCTGCGAAAGGCGCGGCGGCCCTCGACGCCGTTACACTCCAGCGCATCATTGATACTTGCCACAGCAACCCACTCGCAATACGTCTAACGGTAGACTACTACGTCGCAGGCCGAGACATCAACGAGAGCCTAGAATCGTCGCAAGTCGATGTTACCGAGTTTTCCTTTTCGAATTTGCTCGAAACATTGTCCCCGGCAGCAAACGAAGTACTTGAAGCGCTATTCGTGTTGGAACAGCCATCTCGAGGTCGCCTCTGCGAAGCGTTGAACTTGGACGTCGACACGATTTCGGCGGCAATTGCCAGCCTTGGTAAGACTTCCCTTATTACACGGGAAACCACAGATGCGGGCGAGGTTTACGCGTTGGGCACATCAATCCGGGAACTGTTGCGTGTACAGCCCAGAAATCTGAAAGTGCGGGCCTCGCTGCTTGATTGGCAGCGAAAGAGCGAGGCCGCCGTCGCTTCCGCGCTCAAACTGCAGGCCGAGCGCGGGCTTTCCCCGCTCGATCCATTTTTCATCCCTGAAGGTACACCGGCTTCGACGATTGCGCTCTCAAGACAGGTTGCAGGCGCATGCGCTGCCGAGAGTCCTTTGGCATGTGCACCACTTCTGACGCGCGTACGGCAGCAAATCGATAACCAAGGAGGTTCGGCATTTCTATATCGCCTGCAAGCCAAGTTGCTCCTGAGATTGAATGATCCGAGGGACGCAGAGTCTGCACTGAGGTTTGCAATCCAGCAGGATAGTGCCGATCCTGCTGCCAAGCTCATGCTTGCAGCGCTGGCAATGCGTGCAAACAACCACGAAGAGGCGGAGACCCTATGTCAGGTTCTTATCGACGCAGGATGGGGTAATGCGTCAGAAGATGTAGAGCATGCCGTCCTGCGGCTGTGGAGCATCTATCTGTCCGCACTAAATTTCCAGGAGAAGCTGGGAACCGTTTATTCGCTGACGCAGGATTGGAAGGTGTCTGGACCGTTAATGGCGACACACGGTGCAGCACGTGTGTCAGCATATCGCCGACAGGCTGATCTTGAGTTCCGGCGAGGTGTCGCTGGGCACGGGCGTGTATGGAAGCTAATTGGCCATGGCATTGACGCCGCAGCTTTCTTGCTAAAGCGATACGGTATGTCTCGCACACTTGCGCACGAGCTACGAAAACTGTGCGGCGATATCGCGTTCTATCTGCGCAAGCCCGACCTCGGAAAGCCCTCCGACCCACAGGCCGACTCAATCCGCCGCCTTATTGATGACTATTTGCCCGAACTGCAACGCGCCGGCGCTGACGAATCGGACCTGCGGCTGGTCGCGGCAACGTTGGGTATCGCGCTGCCGCCGAAAATCGGCATCGCCGAGATCGCGCCAGCGGTCGGAGAATCGCTCCAAGGGGCGACCGAAACGCTCGGGGCTGAGGGCTATACCCTTGTTTGCGTCAGCAACGTGCCCGCTGCCGATGGGTTTCCAAGTTATGTGTTCGCAAAGGACGACGATGGCCAATCGTATTTCCTGCATTCATCTGCGTTCGAGAACCGGAATACGCACCGATGGACACATATTGGAGCCGGTACGCGACTGGCGATCAAGCATGAGGCCGACACAAATGGCCGGCGCTCGCGACGCGCGACGGCAATTATGTATCTCGGTTAAGTGTCTCTGCCGCCTCGCCCTTGAATCCAAGCGGCGAGGCGGCTGACGCGATACGCCCGCCGCGATTTTACTTGCGTCCGCATTGGACATAGCGACCGGTTTCAAGCGGCAGCACGAGGCAAACATTTGGATGCGCACCGTCCAGGCCCTGAGCAAGGGGCCGGTAGTGAGTGCAGAGCAGACGCTTGAAGGTTCGTGCGATAACGCCTACGAACGATGCTTCCTGGTCGAGAGCCGACGGATTCAGTCGGCCTCGGATGCCTCACAATACAGCCCTTGACCCGGCCACCATCGGCGGGCTTAGCTAAAACAAAGAGCGTCCAGCCTGAACACCGTGTCGTGATGGACTGCATCGTGCGTCAAGAATCGATCAAGAAATCAGGGGATTACCGCGGGAAGTCGAGGTCTGCTACGAGAGTAGACGACATTATTTTGGTGAGATTTTCAATAAAGCCGTCAACTCGTGTCCCGAGTGCCTTGGTCTACGGGGATTCTGGAGTGACGGAATTATTTTGATGTCTACGCCGGGACGTGGAGTACGGCGTCAACCCGATATCCCACCCGGAGATTCGAATAGCCCCGCCATCCGCCCCCGCCGTTGCGCGAGTTCGGACATCTGTTCGGCCGTGGGCAGATAGACCGCAATCTCTCTGGCCCAGCGCCCCAGCCCCTGAATCTCCAGTTCGAGCCGAATCGGCAGCCGCTGATTTGTCGGCGCTTCCGCGAGCAATTCAAGCTGACGTACCCGCGTCACGCAGCGCAGCGGCGTAGTTTCCCGTTTACCGAGGGGATCGCTGTAAGGCACCGAGGCCTGGCGCACCACCTCGAGTTTGAGCAGCAGGTCGAGCCACGGCGATCCGCGATAGGCCTGGAAGTATTCGAAGAAACGCACCCCGAACGACGGATGCAGCGGGCTCTCGCCTTGTTGCATCGACAACACCTCGCGCACACGCTGCGGCAGATAGTCCACGCCGCTGACGCGGGCAATCGCGCCGCGGTCGTCGAGATACAGATCGTCGGTTTCCGCGTGCAGGGCCCACCCGCTGCCGAGGTCGCTCACGTCTACGCGCGCCGCACCGGGCGCCACCGTGCACCGAAGGTGGTAACCGGCGTCCTGTTTCGCGAGGACCGGCGCCGCGGCGAGAACACGGCCGTCGCCCAGTTCGTTGCTGAGCACATAGCGATCCTCGGGAGACAGGCGTCCGAACCGGTCGATGTAGTCGACGACCCCTTGGAGATCGCCGATCAGGAAATGCCCGAGCCGCAGCGTCCATCCACTCGCGTCGACCTGTGTCAAATCGCCCGTGCAGACGATCTCGGGGCCGATCGCAAGCAGCCCCGCCGCGACCAGCGCGGGCTGCCCGGTGCGCACGGCCCGCTTGCAGGCGTCCTCGTGAGCCTGTTTCATCGCGCGCAGCCGCGGTGCGGTATAGGTGACGCTGTCGCGGTCGATCAACCGAGCATGGTCGACGCAGAGCCAGATCGCGTTGTCGATGCCGCTACGCGCTTCCGGCGTCATCGTCGCATCGTAGCGCCGGCCGCCCGGCGCGGCGGCATGGATATGGGCGGCCTCGCCGATCGTGGTGCTTCTGTCGGCCCCTTCGTCGCTCGGCCCGACCGTCAGCTTGCCGCAGCCGGTGAACGCGCAGTGCCAGCCGGCATTCGCCGCGACCGCCTGCCGCACTTTCTTGCTGAAATCGTCCCGCTGGCTCATCCGCGCCTCCCGCGCATCGTTATCCGGATCGGCCCTCTCGCCGCCGACGCGCCCTCATGCGCCCCAATCGTCCCAATACGCCAGGGTCGCCGCGAGAAAGGCCTCGCATTGCGCCGGGGCCCAGCAGGTCGGCGCGTTATCGCGCAACAGGTAGTACTGCCGGTTGGCGCACACCAGCTGAGTCTTATCCGCCTCGGTCACCAGCCAGTTGTAGACGTTGACGAACGTATCCCCATAGCTGCCGACGAACTTGTCCACCGGCACGTTGTACAGCAGGCCCTCGAGATAGTAGGACGGCGCGGCGCCAGCCTCGATCGCGGCCGCCTCGACCAGCGCGCTGCGCAGGTTCTTCCAGATCCGCACCATCGGCTTGAGCCGCTGCTGGGTGGCCTGATGCTGGGCGGTAAGGTTCTCAGCGTGTTGCTTGGGATAGTTGGCGATCCGCGTCCCCGCCGCGTCGTAGAAACAAATGCCTTCGTCGTAGGACTGGTCGCGCAGGCCGTTGAAGCGGTAGTAGCGCCGGTAGCCAATCGCCGCGATCACATCCGCCTTGCGGCGCACGCCGCGCGCGGCGATGGCGATCGCCTTGTCGCCGACCGTGACGTCACCGCCGTAGGCATCCCTCAGGACCGACACCACGTCCTTCTTGAAATCCCGGTGCGCATACACCGCATCGTGATACGCCGCCCTCCAAGCGGTTTTCTGCTCCTCGCTCAACGCCTTCAGGTCCTGCTGGAAGCAGTCCTTCAGCAGGATCACCACGTCGACATCGCTCTCGGCGTAGATATTCGTGGCGTTGCCGTAGGAGCCCTGCAGGAATACCTCGATGTTCTTGCCCGCATAGGGACTGTCCGCGTTCTCCAGCGTGGATTTGATCGCCTGATAGGTCAGGCTCGACCCACGGATGGCCCCCTGGTGCGACCAGGTTTCCAATTGCGCTTCGGAAATGGACATACGGTCTCCTTACCGCATGAATGCTCGCAACGCCGCCTCGCGGGTGGCGAAGGATTCGCTGCCGCGCTGGCGCAGCAGGTTGAGCTTGGCGAGGTCGTGCTCCAGCAGGTCGGTGGCCATCTCTGGACGCTCGAACACGTCGCTGATGCGGATCGTGGGCACGTCCTTGAACAGCACCTCGCGCAACTGGTCCATCGACTGCGTGTTGATTTCTAGGGTCTTCTGCAGCAGTTGCACGCTGAGCAGGTATTTCTTGGCGAGCCGCATCGTCCAGCTTCGCTTAGGCTCCGGGTAGACGCCCACGCCGATGCTGACCACGCGCAGATCCTCGTGTGCGCGCCCCAACGCGACGACCGCGTCGGCGATCGCATACAAGGTGGGATTGTTGGCGCAGTAACCACCGTCGACCAGCTCGACATGATCCCCGGCCGCGGTGGTCACGAAGGTGCGCTCGAAGAATGGAAAGGCCGAACAGGACGCCTGCACGGCCTTGGCCAGGGTCACGCCAAAGCCCGGCACGAAGGTGGCCGCGCGCCCGTGGGCCTGGGCCGCGCTGCCCTTGAAGATCATCGGCTTCTCGGTCATCCAGCGGGTCGCCACGACGCCGATGCCGGTCTTCACGTCAGCGAAGGTGCGCTCCTGGAATACCTCGGTGGCGAGCGCTTCCAGCGCGGCCGTGCGATCCCTCGCCCGGCGTTGCGCCATGACCGTCGGCACATGCCGCTGGTAGAGCGCGTGAATCACCTCGACCTCGTAGCCCAGGGCGAGCAGGCTGGCGATAATGGAGCCGGTGCTGGTGCCGAAGATCAGGTCGAAGCACTGGCACAGCGGCCGCCCCGCCATCGCCTCGATCTCGCGCAGCACGCCCAGCGTGTAAAACCCCTTGGCGCCGCCACCGTCCAGCGAAAGAATCCTGCATGGCCTCCTGACCGCAGCCGCCGGCACGTCGCGTCCTGCGCTTGTCTCGCTCATGTAACGCCCCCCGTCTCCGCGCCAGTGTAGCAGCAACAATACGGTGCGCCGGCCGCTCGCCTTAATTTGCTGGTTGTGAAGCGTCTAGAGCTTGTTTCTCGATGCGGGAGGTCTAGCCATCGGCACTTTGCCGCCGATGGCGTTACGAGCTCGATGCCAGTTGTAGTGGTGCTGCCAACTGGCCCAGGCTTCGTTGCGATGGGCCGAGCTTTGGTATGTCGATGCGCAGCCCCACTCACGTGAAGCTGACCGGATGAAGCGTTCAAGGCACTGTCATCACGACTCGCGTTTATCATCAAGTCGGGCACGTGCCGCGGCGATCGATTGGTGCAGCTTCGCCTGCAGCGTCTCGCGCGGCGGTAGCACCGTGAGGTACTCAGCGACGTGAATGCCGCTTTTGCCAAGCTCAAGCAATTCGATCTGTTCTTGCTTCTTTCCCGCACATAGGATGATGCCGATCGGCGGCGCTTCATCCGGCTCCTGCTCGTGCTTGGCGAGCCAGCGCAAGTACAGCTCCATCTGACTCTTGTACTCGGCCTTGAAGGAACCGAGCTTCAGTTCGATCGCGACGAGGCGTTTGAGCTTGCGGTTGTAGAACAACAGGTCGAGATAAAAGTCGTCGTCGTCGATCAACAACCGCTTCTGGCGCGCAACGAATGTAAAGCCGGCGCCGAGTTCCAGGAGAAACTGTTCCATCTCGCGCAGGATCGCATCCTCGAGATCGCGCTCGAGATAGTGATCGTTGAGGCCAAGAAAATCGAGGATGTACGGATCTTTCAGCACGAGATCGGGCGTCATCTGCTGCGCGTCACGCAGGTGCGCCACTTCGCGCCGGATCACTTCGTCGGGCTGGCGCGATAGCGCGCTGCGCTCGAACAACATCGACTGCATCCGCTCCTGCAACTGCCGCGACGACCAGCGCTCTAGGCGACAGAGTTCAATGTAGAAGTCGCGCTTGAGCGGGTCTTCGACGTACATCAACATCTTCAGATGGGTCCAGCTCAATTCTCTCCGCAGTGCGGAGAGAATTGACTCGTCCGGAAACACCTCGGCCGCGCGGACGCAATGGCGCAATTGCTGCTCGCTCCAACCCCGGCCGTATTCGGCTCTCAGTTGCCGGGCGAGCGCGGGGACGATCTGCTGTCCATAGCCCGCGCGCTCACCGCCCAGCACGTCATCCCGGATGCGGCAACCAACTTGCCAATAAAGTAGGGTCAGTTCAGCATTGACGGCCGCCGCCGCTCGGGCGCGCGCCGAATCAATCATGCTGCGGATGTCGGTCAATAGGGATGCGGGGACGAGTTCGGTCATCTGGTCTTGAATGGAGGACTCGGCGGGCCGGCGCGCGCCAATAGGGGCCACGTTACCGGAATCTCAGCCACGGCGGAACCCTGCTGGGCGCTCTTCCCAATTCTCTCCGCACCGCGGAGAGAATTCAGCCCCCGGCCAGCTGAGGCCCTCGTCTGCCACCGAGCGAAATGTGAGCGCGCGCAATTGAGCTTCAGCACCCCCTGAGATGAAGTCGCCTCGCCAACAGCCCCACCCGGATCGAAGAACCTCCCGGCCCGCATGCGACGCCATGCCCAATGAACCCGCCCACCGGCACGTCGTCGCCCGCGCCAGAAATACTGGGGGGCCGAAACGGTGACGGCACCGCTTTTCGCTCGCCGCCGCGCGAGCGCTCAATGCCCCCTCGGACAGGGTGCCGCGCACGCGGGGGCATCGCTTATGTCCCGAAATGAAGGGTAACATAGTCCTTACTATGTTCCCCTTCATTCCGCCGGATCCTGCCTCGAAAGGGACCACCTCGGCGGAGCGCATTTGCGCCCCTCTTTCACTGCACAACCGGGCACGTCCTAACTCGCCCGCTGAAGTTGCTACGAAAAAAACTGTCAAACTTCCGCGTCCACATGCGCATCACACGCTCGGCGTGATGCATGACCGCAGTCAAACAACACTCGTGTCCCTGTCCGATTCGACCGGCAAGCCAAAGTCCGGATTCGCCGCGCCTCTCGACGAACGCTAAAAAGACACTAAAAATCACGGCGCGAACAAGTGCTCGGTAAACATCGGCGGCTCACCCGCTCGAAGGCCCTTGCCAGCCGGAGCTTCGACGGATTCCGGCCCACCTCGACGGAACATCCCAACCTTCACAATTCATTTAACTTTCCGTGAGGACTTCGACACCGGCCGCTGCCTACGATGGGCGCATGTTTTCAGGACCTGCTTCCAGGAGCCCATCATGCCCACCCGCAGACATCTGCTGTTCGCCGGCGCCACCGGTCTCGCCACGCTCGCGGCGCTGTCGTCCGCCGGCCGCCGCGCGCTGGTCGGCCGCGCGTTCGCCGCGCCGCCCGCCGGCTCGCCCAAGGCCGCCCCGTTCGAGATCACGCTCAGCGACGCCGAATGGCATCGCCGGCTCACGCCCGCCCAATACACGGTCCTGCGCGAAGCCGGCACCGAGCGGCCGTACAGCAGCCCGCTGAACGCCGAGCACCGGCCCGGCACGTTCGCGTGCGCCGGCTGCGACCTCGCGCTGTTCTCGTCGGCCACCAAGTTCGACAGCCATACGGGCTGGCCGAGCTTCTGGAAACCGCTCGACCACGCGGTCGGCACCGACACCGACGCGTCGTTCG
>FTHQ01000458.1_pt1 | contig 77959 bp, 77 predicted proteins | sample 1641001 | NCBI WGS metagenome assembly FTHQ01 (sample SAMEA3914872, study PRJEB12502) | metagenome | biome: forest; material: soil | place: Canada | collected 2011-07-03 | depth 0.3 m | reverse complement strand
CGGCGCGGCGCCGTATGGTGGTCGGGCGCGGCGTTCGCGGGCGTCGGCCTGGCCGGCGCGCTCGCGGGGGCGGTGGCCGTGTCGATGCTGATGCTCGGCAGCGCGTCGCCGGCGCAGCACGAGCCGGGCTATCTGACGACGACGTTTGGCGGTCCGAGCGTGGACGGGAGTGACGAATGACCGAACGCGGCTGGAAATTCACCCTCGTCGGCTCGGTCGTGCTGAACGTGTTCATGCTCGGCGCGATCGGCGGCGGCGCGTATCAATGGTTCTCGACTCACCGCGACGGGCACGCGGCGGGCGCGCCCGCATCGCGCACCGCGTTGCGTTTCGCGGCGGACGGCTTGCCCGATGCGCGGCAGCGCGAATTCGCCGCGGCGCTGAAGGCGGCTCGCAAGAGCGGTCGCGACTTCGCGCGCGAAGGGCGCGACGGCCGGATCACCGTGCTGGACCTGCTCGCCGCGCCGCAACTCGATCGCGCGGCGATCGATGCGGCGCTCGACCGCACGCGCGCGGCCGACACTGCGATGCGTGCGCAGGTCGAGCGCAGCGTCGTCGATTTCGCGGCGACGCTGACGCCCGACGAGCGCGCGAAGTTCGTCGACGGGTTGCAGCACAGCGGCAACTGGCGTTTGCCGCCGAGGCTGCAGAAGAAACCGGACGCCTCGACGAGCGAGTAAGCCGCGCGTGGGCGGCGCGCGATCTGCGCGCCGCTCGTGCGTCATGCGTGCGCCGGTTCCGGCGAATCGCGCGGTCGTTGTCCGCTGACGATCCACGCCGCCGTGTTGCGCGATTTCCGCCCGGCGCTTCCACAGCAAAAAATATTTTCCCGCCCCGCGACGGATTTCCCGGCGTGCTTGCGTTGAACGTGAATACGCACTGCAAGAGAGCCCGTCATGGAGCACCCGAACGACGCCACGCCGGCCGCGATCGCGCTGAACCGCTTCGGTCTCGGCGCGCGCGCCGACGAAGCCCCGCCCGCCGACCCGAAGGCCGCATTGCTCGCCCAGTTCGACCGCTACGATGCGCGACCCGCCGCATGGGCCGGCGAGCCGGACGCGGTCACGCTCGCCACGCGCTTCGCGAACACCCGCAACGCGACGACGGGCGACGACGCGGCCGCGAAGCGTGCCACCGCGCAATCGATCCGCCGCGACGGCTACGACGCGTATCGCGGCGCCGTCGCCGCGCGCATGAACAGCGCGCTGAACACGTCCACGCCGTTCGTCGAGCGTCTCGTGCATTTCTGGGCGAATCATTTCGCGGTGTCGGTCGACAAGGGGCAGGTGGCCGCTTACGCGGGCGCATTCGAACGCGACGCGATCCGTCCGCACGTGCTCGGCCGTTTCGAGGACATGCTCGTCGCCGTCGAGCAGCATCCCGCGATGCAGGTGTTCCTCGACCAGGCGCGCTCGGTCGGTCCCGACAGCCCGGCCGCACTGCGTGCGCAGGCACGCGATCCGTCCGCGAAGCGCGGGCTCAACGAGAACCTCGCACGCGAAATCATGGAGCTGCACACGCTCGGCGTGCGCACCGGTTACACGCAGGCCGACGTGACGGAATTCGCCCGCGCACTGACCGGCTGGAGCATCGCCGGCAGGCGCGGGGCGCAACCGGGCGATGCGGCGCCGGGCGCATTCGTGTTCCGGCCGAATCTGCACGAACCCGGCACGCGCACGGTGATGGGCCGCACCTACGATCAACCGGGTGAAGCGCAGGCGCGCGCGATCCTGCGCGACCTCGCGCGATCGTCGGCGACCGGCCGACACATCGCGTTCCAGCTCGCCCGTCATGTCGTCGCCGACAATCCGCCGCCCGCGCTGACCGAGCGGCTCGCGCGCGCCTTCGATGCGAGCGGCGGCGACCTGCCGACCGTCTATCGCGCGCTCGTCGACGCGCCCGACGCGTGGTCGCCGGTCAACCGCAAGTTCAAGACGCCGTGGGAGTGGGCCGTGTCGTCGCTGCGCGGGCTCGGCTGGCGCGACACCGGTGATCTCAAGGCCGCGCCGCTGCTCGCCCAGCTCGGCCAGCCGGTGTGGCGGCCGGGTTCGCCGGCCGGCTACGACGACGTCGCCGCGAGCTGGGCCGCGCCCGATGCGCTGGTGCGCCGCGTCGAGATCGCGCAGCGTCTGGCCGCACGCACGGGCGACCGGCTCGATCCGCGCACGCTCGGCAACACGCTGCTCGCCGGTTCGCTGAGCGCGCCGACCGCGACCGCGCTCGCGCGCGCCGAAAGCGCGACGACGTCGCTCGCACTGCTGCTCGTTTCGCCCGATTTCCAACGGAGATGACCATGGCACTGTCCCGCCGACGATTCCTCAGTGTGGCCGCGGCCGGCGCGGGCGCGATGCTCGTCGCGCCGCGGCTCGTGTTCGCGAATGTCGAGACCGACCGGCGCTTCGTGTTCGTGATCCAGCGCGGCGCGGCCGACGGCCTGAACATCGTCGTCCCGTATGCGGAGCCCGCGTATGCGTCGCTGCGCGGCCCGCTCGCGATCGACACGACGGCCGCGACGCGGCTCGACGGCACGTTCGCGCTGCATCCGTCGCTCGCGCAAACCGCGCAGATGTACCGCGACGGTCAGGCGCTGTTCGTCCATGCGATCGCGTCGCCGTATCGCGACCGCTCGCATTTCGACGGCCAGAACGTGCTCGAAACGGGCGGCCGGGCACCGTACCAGGTCAAGGACGGCTGGCTGAACCGGCTCGCCGCGCTGCTGCCGGCGACGCGCGACGACGCAATCGCGTTCGCGCCGACCGTACCGCTCGCGCTGCGCGGCGCGGTGCAGGCCGCGTCGTATGCGCCATCCGGTTTGCCGGCCGCGCCGGACGATCTGCTCACGCGCGTGTCGGCGCTCTACGAAGCCGATGCGCAGCTCGGCCCGTTGTGGCAATCCGCGATGGAAGCACGCGGCCTCGCCGGCGACGCGCATGCGCGACAGGACCCGGCCGGCGTCGGCAAGCTCGCCGCGACGTTTCTCGCGCGCGACGACGGCCCGCGGATCGCGATGATCGAGACGGGCGGCTGGGATACCCATAGCGCGCAGAACGCGCGGCTCGCGAATCAGTTGAAGGCGCTCGACACGATGCTCGCCGCGCTGCGCGACGGCCTCGGGCCCGCGTGGCAGCAGACCACGGTGCTGGTCGCGACCGAGTTCGGCCGCACGGCCGCGGTGAACGGCACGGGCGGCACCGATCACGGGCAGGCGTCGGTCGCGATGCTCGCGGGCGGCGCGGTGGCAGGCGGCCGCGTGATCGCCGACTGGCCGGGGCTACGGCCGGGCGACCTGTACGAAGGGCGCGACCTGAAGCCGACTGCGTCGCTCGATGCGCTGATCGCGGGCGCCGCCGCCGACAGCCTGCGGCTCGACCCGCGCCGCACCGCATCCGCGCTGTTCGCGGAAAGCGGTGCGGCACGGCCGATGAGCGGCCTGATTCGCGCAGCCGCGTGACGCGTCGTGTCGCCGCGATCGGCCGACAACCGATGACACAACAGGGAGCATCGACAATGAAGATCCGGTCTGTTTCGCTCGCCATGCTGGTGAGCGCGAGCGCCGTGCTGATGTCCGCGTGCGTGGTCGAGCCCGTGCGGCCGCCGCAGCCCGCGCCCGTCGCCGAGGTGGCGCCGCCGCCGCCCGCACCCGGCTATCGCTGGGCCAGGGGGCATTACCGGTGGGCCGGCAATCACTGGGCGTGGGTGCCCGGGCACTGGGTGGCGGTGTACTGACACGGCAAGCGTGTCGACGTGTCACGCGGCGGGATCGACGCGCCGGAGCAAGCGGCGATGCGAAGTGCCGCTTGCTCCGGCGGATCTCGGCGGGATCGACCTCGTCCGTCGAGCGGCGCAACGCAGTCTAGTCCCACCCGATCCGGTGCTTCGCTTGCGTCTCGCGATGGCGCCAGTCGTCGTCCGCGTGAAGATACTGGCTCGTCGTCGTGAGCGACACATGGCCGAGGTTGTCGCGCACGAGCCGCAGATCGACGCGGCCGTCGGCCATGTGCGAGCCCGCGCTGTGACGCAGCCAGTGCGCGGACGCCTGTTCGAGCACGCGCGCCGCGTGCTCGCCGGCTTCGCCGTTCGCGCGCAGCCGGTCGGCCGCGTGCCGGAACACCTGCTTCACGATCCGGTGCAGCGCCGCACGCGTGAGCGGCTTGCGCGCCTGGCCGACCGGCAGCACGAGCGGCGTCGGCTCGCCGTCGACCGGCAGCGCGGGCAGGCCGTGCGCACGCCGGTAGCGCGCCAGCTCGGTCATCATCTCGTCGGTGGCCGGCACGAGCCGCTGCCGGCCGCCTTTGCCCGTCACGTCGAGCCACCAGCGTTCGTGCCCGTCCGCATCGCGGCGGCAGAAGAACCGGCCCATCGTCGCATCGGCCGCTTCGGTGATGCGCAGCCCGCCGAGATACAGCAACGTGAACAGCCAGCGCGCGCGATCCGCATGGAAGCGGGCGCGCGCATCGTCGCGCGGCATCGCGGCGATCGCATCCTTCACCGCTTGCCACAGCGGCTGCCCGAGATGGCGCGTGACGCGCGGCGCGGGCCGGCGTTGCCGCTGCCGCGACAACGCGAGCGGATTGCCGGCCAGATAGCCGGCCTGCACGAGCCACGAGAACATCACGTTCAGGATCACCAGCGCCTGCCGCTGGCTGGCTGCCGACAGCGGCCCGTAAAACGGCCGCCAGCGCGGATCGTCGCGCGGATGCTTGCGGCCGCCGTTCGCGCACCACAGCTCGGCCGGCGCGGGCGCGAGCAGGAATTGCCGGTACACGACGAGATCCTCGTGCGTGAGCGACGACAGCGGCTTGCCGCACGCGATCACGGCCCACAGCAGCAGGCGCTCGGCTTCCTTGCGGTAGTTCTGGAACGTGGCCGGCGTATCGACGAAGCGCGCGAGCCAGGCGCGCACGGCGTCGAGGTCATGGGTCGCGGCGATCTGCGGGTGCGCGCTGCCCGAGCGGTTGGTGCCCGTGCGTCCGTCGAGCGCGGCCGGCACGGCCAGCGTATCGATCGGCAGCGGGCGCAGCGCGGTGTCGTCGGACGAAGCGGATGAGGTCATGCGAAGGAAACGCGCTGCGCGAACCGCGCGGGCGTGGCCGGGCGGACGAAGGCAGCGCGCCAAAGCGTATCGGGAAGCGCCGATGGTACACGATCACCACACGGTGAAGCCGCCGTCGACGGCGATCGCCTGGCCGGTCACGAAGCGTGCGGCGGGCGAGCACAGCCACATCACCGTTTCCGCGACGTCGCGCGGCTCGCCGAGCCGTGTCATCGGCGTGGCCTGCATCAGCCGCGCCATGTCGGCGCGGTTGTCCGGCCGGTCGGTGATCGCCGTGTTCGCGATGCCGCCGGGGCACACGGCGTTCACGCGAATGCCGCGGCTCGCATAGTCGAGCGCCACCGCTTTCGTGAGGCCGACGACACCGCTTTTCGACGCCGAATACGCGGCGAGCCCGGGGCCGCTGACGAGCCCCATGATCGACGACGTGTTGACGATCGCGCCGCCGCCCGATTGCAGCATGTGCCGGCATTCGTGCCGGATGCACAGCCACACGCCTTTCAGGTTGACCGCGATCGTGCGGTCCCATTCGTCCTCGTCGAATTCGGCGGCCGGTGCGCCGCGCGGCGCGATGCCCGCGTTGTTGAACGCGAGGTCGAGGCGGCCGAAGGTGTCGACCGTCGTGTCGATCGCATGGCGCACGTCGGCGTCGCGCGACACGTCGGTGCGCAGCACGATCGCCTTCGCGCCGAGGCGCTCGATCTCGTGCGCGGTGTCTTCCGCGGTCGCCACGGCGGTGTCCAGCAGCGCGACCTGCGCGCCGGCTTCGGCGAAGCACAGCGCGGCCTGGCGTCCGATGCCGGTCGCCGCGCCGGTCACGACGGCGACTTGTCCTGCGAAGCGTTCCATTCCTGTCTCCTGAAGCGCGGGTCGGACGGACAGGTTAGGCGGGCTGCGCCGATGCTTCGACGTTGAAACGGACTAGGCGGATTCGGCGGTGGCGGCATTGCGGCGAACGCTTCACCCCAGCGACAGCACGCTGTTCAACAACAGCCGCACCAGCGTCGCCTGCCGCGTGACACCCGTCTTCGAAAAGATCGCACGCAGATGCGAGCGCGCGGTGTTCTTGCTGATCGCCAGCTCGTCGGCCGCTTCCTCGAGCGTCTGTCCGTTGACGAGCGCGAGCGCCAGCGCGGTCTCGGCCGGCGTCAGGTCGAACAGCTTGCGCACGATCTCGTGCGACGCCTGCGACTTGCGCTCGGCATCGCGGATGAAGATCGCGCACGCCGGCCGGCGCGGATTGTCCTCCGACCACTCGCTGAGCGGCACCGCGCGGATCAGCACGCCGAGCCGCGGCTTGCCGGACGGGCGCGGCACCGCGATCGCGTGCGCGACCGACGGCGTGCTGCCCGTGCGTTCCGCGAGCACCTGGCGGATCAGCTTCTGCAGCTTGCGGTCCTCCAGCGGATACGACGCTTCGAGCGCGCCGCCGCGCACGCGCAGGCCGTCGCATTCGGCGAAGATCTCGTCGGCGACGGAATTGGTCTTCATGATCGCGCCGCGCTCGTCGAGGATCGCGGTGCCGACGAGCATGCGGTCGATCGTGCTGGCATACAGCGTGCGCTCGGATTCGACCATCCCGAACTTCGCGTGCAGCCGCACCGCGCGCTTCAGGTGCGGCAGCAGCGCGTTGCACACGGCCTTGTCGGTCGCCGAGAACGCGTGGTCGCGATGCGAACGGCACACGCGAAAGCGGCACTCGACGCCGTCGTGCGTGCGCAGGTCGGCGCCCATCAGATGGCCGACGTCGAGCGGCTTCAGGAATTCGGCATACATCGCGCTGTTGCGCCAGACGCCGGCGCCGAGCAACTCGTCGACCGTGACGACGCGATCGGTCGGCAGGTTCACGAACGGGTCGAGCGCGTAGTAGTAGCTGTTGTACGACGCGACGCCCGGCAGCGGCGCGCTGTTTTCCGACGCATTGATCATCAGCCCCGCATGGCCGCTGGCGGGCCAGCGCAGGATCATCGTCGCGTAGTTCGCGTGCAGATGCACGCGGATCTGTTCGAGCGCGCCGCCCCACGGGACGTCCTCGAGCGGGCCTTCGTAGATCTTCGTGAGCAAGGCGTCGAACTGCTCGAGCGTCAGTTTCGACTGGGCAAGATGCGGCGGCAGGGCCGCGGTCGCCGTGGTCATTCGGGTTGTCTCCTGTTGCGGCCGCCGGGTCGCGATGCGCTCGGCGTGCACGTGCGGACCGCCGGCGGCTGCGCAGAGCGGAACCGGAACACGGTAACGTATCGGCGCGCGCGCGACATCCCATAAATGAGGGTGGTCGAACCGGTTTTGTAAGGTAGTTGTGAACTTTCGCGCCGGGCGGCTCGTCTAATCGGCCCTCCAACGCTCCCAGAGGAACATCAGATGATTCGCCCCTCCCGAACGCTGCTTGGCGCGGCCATCCTTGCCGGCAGCACGCTCCTCGCCGGATGCCAGACCGATATGGCGGCCACCGCGCCGGCCGCGGCCCGCCCGGCCGACGGCAAGCCCGTGACCCGGACCGTCTACGTCGCGCCGCAGTCCGCGCGCTGCACGGGCGTCGCGCCGATGGAGTGCCTGCAGGTGCGCAGCAGCCCGGGCGAGCCGTGGAGCCTGTGGTACGCGGGTATCGAAGGCTTTGCGTACCAGCCCGGCTACCTGTACACGCTCGAAGTCGACGAATATCGCGTCGCGCAGCCGCCGGCCGACGGTTCGTCGATCCGCTGGGTGCTCAAGCGCATCGTCGAGCGCCGCCCGGTGAACTGACGGCCGCGATCACGCGGAGGGGCGCGCCGCCGCATGGGCCGGCGGCGCGGCCGTATCGATCCGCCGGAACACGACGGACGACAGCAGCGTCACGGCGCCCATGCACGCGAACGACAGCATGAACCCGTGCGCCATCGAGCCGCGATAGGCGGCGAACAGGTTGACGAGCCCGCCGCCGATCGAGACGCCCAGACCCATCGCGAGCATCTGCATCATCGTGAACAGGCTGTTGCCGCTGCCGGCGTCGGCATGCGACAGCCCCTTGAGCGTCACGCCGTTCATCGCCGCGAACTGCATCGAATTCGCCGCGCCGAACACGATCAGCAGCACGCCTTCCAGCACCGGCGCGGGCCGCGCCGACACCAGCGCGAACCCCGCGATCGCGCAGCCGACGATCCCCGTATTCACGACCAGAAACGTCGCATAGCCGAAGCGCTTCACGAGCGGCGCGATCCACCGTTTCGCGACGACGCCCGCGATCGCGGCCGGCAGCATCATCAGCCCCGACTGCAGCGGCGTATAGCCGAGCTGCACCTGCATCAACAGCGGCAGCATGAACGGCACCGAACTCGTGCCGATCCGGCACAGCAGGTTGCCGAGCAGCCCGGACCCGAAGTTCGGCTCGCGGAACAGCCCGAGCCGGAACAGCGGCTGCGCGCGTCGCCGCGCGTGCGGCAGGTACGCGAGCGCGCTTGCCAGCCCGAGCGCCGCGAGCGCGGCCGCCCACGCGGCGCGGTGCGCGGACATCGGCGGGTCGATCGCGAGCGACAGCGCGATCATCGCGGCCGACAGCAGCGCGCAGCCGACGAAGTCGAACGGCGGCGGCTGCGTCGCCTGGTCGTGCGGCAGGTAGCGCTGCACGGCGATGAAGCCGACCACGCCGACCGGCACGTTGACGATGAACACCCAGTGCCACGAAATCGCCTGCGTGAGCCAGCCGCCGAGCGTCGGCCCGACGATCGGGCCGAGCTGGCCGGCGATCGACACGAACGCGATCGCCGCGACGTACTGTTCGCCCGGCACGCGACGCAGCACGGCGAGCCGCCCGATCGGCAGCAGCATCGAGCCGCCGATGCCCTGCACGGCGCGCGCGACGACCAACTGGCCGAGCGTATGCGACGCCGCGCAGCCGATCGACGCGAGCACGAACACGAGGATCGCGACCGAGAACACGCGGCGCGTGCCGAACCGGTCGGCGAGCCAGCCGGACGCCGGCGTGAGCATCGCCATCGTCAGCGTGTAGACGACCACGACGGGCTGCATCGCGAGCGGCGACGCCTGCAGGCTTTGGGCGATCGACGGCAGCGCGGTGTTGACGATCGTCGTGTCGAGCGACTGCATGAAGAACGCAGCGGCGACGATCCAGAGCAGCGCGGAGTGTGTGGGTTCCCGGGACATGGCGAAATCGGTGGGGCGAAGGTCCGGCAGGCGGCGCCGCTGCGCGGTCGCGCGGCGCGTGCCGGACGTCGAGCGCTCGATGGTACCGATTCCGCTGGTCATCGGGAAGCCGCCTCAAGGCATTGACTGTCATCGGAAATGACGATGACAATGCGGGATGCTCAATCCCGTCTGGCTCAAGACGTTCGCGACCGTCACGAACTGCCGCAGCTTCACCGAAGCGGGCCGGCAGCTCGGGCTCAACCAGTCGAGCGTCAGCGAACACATCCGTCGCCTCGAAGAGAGCGTCGGCCGCCGGCTGTTCGTGCGCGATACCCATTCGATCGCGATGACGGCCGACGGCGAGGCGCTGCTCGTGCATGCGAACGTGATCCTGCAGGCGCTGAACCGCGCCGAATCGCAATTTCGCAAACCGCGGCTGCAGGGGCGCGTGCGGCTTGGCGCGTCGGACGATCTCGCGCTCGTCGCGCTGCCGGAGGTGCTGGCCGGGTTCCGCGCCGCGCATCCCGATGTCGCGCTGGAAATCACCACCGGCATGACGAGCCGGCTCTACGCACTGATGGACGCGGGCGCGCTCGACCTGATGATCGGCAAGCGGCGGCTCGGCGAACGGCGCGGCACGCCGCTGCTGCGCGCGCGGCTCGAATGGGTCGCGCGGCCGGGCACCGTCGTCGATCTGGAGCGCCCGCTGCCGCTCGTGCTGGTGGCCGAGCCGAGCGTCACGCGCGCGGTGGTGCTGAACGCGCTCGCGGAAAAGGGCATCGGCTGGGAAGTCGTGTGTTCGAGCAGCAGCCAGCCGGGCTGCATCGCGGCCGCGCGCGCGGGGCTCGGGCTGACCGCGACGTCGCAGTACCTGTCCGCGCGGGGGCTGGCGCCGCCCGTGAACGGCGACGGGCTGCCCGCGCTGCCCGACGTCGAATTCATCGCGCTGGCCGCGAAGCGGCTCAGCCAGCCGGCCGGCACGTTGCTCGAGCTGCTGGAAACCAGCGATCTGCGCGCGTCGGGCGCGGACGCGTGACGCCGGCTACGCCCGCGCGGCATCCGGCGCGCGGGCATCCGGCGACCGCGCCGCGCATCGTCATGCCGACCGTTTCTGCGAAATCACCAGCAACGCGCCGTTCCTGTCCTCCAGCACCGCGCGGTATTCGTGCGGTCCGGCCTGCACGGGCACGCGCACCGATGCGCCGGCCTTCACGACCCGCGCCATCGCCGCATACAGGTCGTCGTCCTCGTCGACGCGCAGCGTGAGCGCCGCGCGCTCGACGATCTGCTCGTCGCCCGCGACCAGCGCGATCGTCAGCGGGCCGCCGTCGAGCGCGCAATAACGGTCGCCGTCGCGAAACTTCACGTTCAGGCCGAGCCCGTCGACGAACAGCGGCAACGCCGTGTCGATGTCGTCGACCGGATACAGCAGCATCGATACCTTCATCCCGGTTCTCCCTTGTCTTGATGTGGGCGGCGTGCAGTGCGCCGTCGTCCGATGCTAGCGCGCCGCTCGCGCGCTCACGCAGTCCGATCGGATGACCGTGAAACCCCTCTGTCGCCGCGGGCGTCCGGCTACTCCGAACAGATGATGCCCGCGCCAGCCGGCGCGCCGACACTCCCATTCGTGGACCGTCGCTATTCGTCCGTATCGTGCGGGCGGCCTGCGCGACCCCGATTCGTCCAACAGACATGGAGACGCACGCAATGAAGTTTTCCCTCATCTACGAAGCCCAGACCACCGACGCGTCGCGCGAGGGCGACCACCGGGTGTTCAAGGAAACGGTCGAACAGGCGCTGCTCGCCGAGCAGGTCGGTTTCGACACGATCTGGTGCGTGGAACACACGTCGCTGACCAACTATGCGCACATGAGCGCGCCGGAAACCTTCCTCGCGTACCTGGCCGGCCGCACGACGCGCATCGGCCTCGGCCACGGCGTCGTGTGCCTGCCGCCGGCGATGAATCACCCGATCAAGGTGGCCGAGCGGGTCGCGCTGCTCGACATCCTGTCGGGTGGCCGCGTGCATTTCGGCGTCGGCAAGGGCGGCAGCCAGCAGGAAGCCGGCGCGTTCGGCTACGACCTCGACGCGCTGCAGCCGATGATCGACGAATCGATGTACCTCGTGCCGAAGATGTTCGTGCAGGACGAGATCGAGCACGACGGCCAGTACATCAAGATTCCGAAGCGCCCGATCCACCCGAAGCCGTTCCAGGACCCGCACCCGCCGATGTACCTCGCATGCACCAACACCGACGCGCTGCTGCGCGCCGGCCAGCGCGGGATGGGCGCGCTGGTGCTCGGCTTCGGCGGCCCCGACGAAGTCGCGAAGAAGAACGCGGTGTACCGCGACGCATGGGCGAACCGCAAGCCGGAAGACCAGGTCGGCTTCCGCCCGACGCAGCACCTCGCCGCGCTGTGCCCGACGGTCGTGATGGCGGACGGCCAGGCGGCCCGCAAGATCGGTATCCGCGGCCAGCGCTACTTCATGGAATCGCTCGCGTACTGGTACACGGGCGGCGAGCGGCCGGACCCGGCGAAGTGGGGCGACGACCTCGTGCAGGCCGACACCGGCGAGATGGTGATCCGCTCGCGCTTCGCGTCGGAGGAAGTCGTCGTGAACTTCGCCGACCCGGCGCTCGCGATGATGAACCCGAACCACGCGTACGGCACGGTGGACGACTGCATCGGCTATGTCGGCCGCCTGCAGGCAGCCGGTGTCGACGAAGTGCTGTTCCTGTGCCAGATGGGTACGGTGCCGCACGAAGCGCAGATGGAGACGATCCGCAACATCGGCGAGCACGTGATCCCGTTCTTCAATCGCGAGAAGGAACGGGCCTGCGCGTGATGCACCGGGCCGCGCCCGTCGTCCGGTCGGACGATGCGGCGCGCTCGCGCGAAGCCGACCATCGGTGGTGGCGAGCATCGCCCGCGGCCAGGCCGCGCCGAACAACTTTGAACGGGAGCGGGGCGGGCGCCGCGGCGCCGCCCCCGTTCCACAGGAGACATTCGTGCATCGCGACAACGATTCGAACGCATTGGCCGCCACGCTGATCGCCCGGGCCGAGGCGCTGGCGCCGACGCTGGCCGGCCGCGCCGCGCACGCGCAAGCGCAGGGCCGCATCCCGGCCGAGACGATCGCCGACATGCAGGCCGCCGGCTTCTTCAAGGTGCTGCAGCCGAAGCGTTACGGCGGCTACGAGCTCGATCCGCAGACCTTCTTCGAGATCCAGATGGCGCTCGCGCGCGGCTGCATGTCGACCGCGTGGGTGTACGGCGTCGTCGGCGTGCATAACTGGCAGCTCGCGCTGTTCGACGAACGCGCGCAGCAGGACGTGTGGGGCAACGATCCGGCGACGCTGATCGCGTCGACCTACATGCCGGTCGGCCGCGTGACGCCGGTGGACGGCGGCTTCCGGCTGTCGGGCCACTGGAAGTTCTCGAGCGGCAGCGAACTGTGCGAATGGGTGTTCCTCGGCGCGCTGGTGCCGCCGGCCGAGGCCGGCCAGCCGCCCGAATACCGCACCTTCCTGCTGCCGAAAGCCGACTACCGGATCGAGCAGGACTGGGACGTGCTCGGCCTGCGCGCGACGGGCAGCCACGACATCGTCGTCGACGACGCGTTCGTGCCCGCGTACCGCACGCACAAGGCGATCGACGGGATGATGGGCACGAGCCCCGGGCTGGCGGTCAACGACGCGCCGCTGTTCAAGCTGCCGTTCGCGCAGATTTTCGTGCGTGCGGTGTGCACGTCGTGCATCGGCGCGCTGCAGGGTGCGCTCGACGATTTCACCGGCTATGCGGCGACGCGCGTGTCCGCCAACAGCGGCGCGAAGACGACCGACGATCCGGGCGCGCAGCACGCATGCGCGAGCGCGGCGGTGGCGATCGACGAGATGAAGGTGCTGCTCCAGCGCAATTTCGCGGAACTGATGGCGTCGGTGACCGGCGGCCCGGCGGTGTCGATCGAGCGCCGCGTGCATTTCCGCTACCAGTCCGCGCAGGTCGCCGAACGCTGCGCGCAGGCCGCGAACGCGCTGCTGCGCTATGCGGGCGGCAACGGCATCTATCACCGCAATCCGCTGGTGCGCCGCTTCCTCGACCTGCATGCGGCCCGCGCGCACTACGCGAACAACGTGGACCGCTTCGGCCAGAACCTCGGCGCGGTGATGCTCGGCCGCGAGAACACCGACTTCTTCATCTGACGGGGCCAGGATGAACGGCACGCAAGCACGGCAATACGCGTTCGACGTGGTGGTCGTCGGCTCGGGCGCGGGCGCGCTGCTCGCCGCGTGCCGCGCGGCCGACCACGGGCTGTCCGTCGTGGTGATCGAGAAGACGGCGCGGTACGGCGGCACGTCGGCGGTATCGGGCGGCGGCATCTGGGTGCCGTGCAATCACCATATCGCCGAACTCGGCGCGACCGACTCGCGCGACGCCGCGCGCCGCTATCTCGACGCGTGCACGGCCGGCGCCTCGACGCCCGACAAGCTCGATGCGTATCTCGACCGCGCGCCGGAGATGCTGCGTTATCTGGAATCGAAGACGCCCGTGCGCTATCAGGCGCTGCCGATGTATGCGGACTATTTCCAGAAGCTGCCGGGCGCGATGCCGGGGTATCGCGCGCTCGATCCGCTGCCATTCGACGGCGGGCTGCTCGGCGACGAGTTCGAGCGGCTGCGGCCGCCGTCGCCCGGCACGCTGATCGGCGGGCGCGTCGCGGTGACGTCGAAGGAAGCGCATACGTTGTTCTCGCGCGGCCCCGGTTTCATGCGGCTCGCGATCGCGCAGTTTGGCCGCTACTGGCTCGATGTCGGCATGCGCCGCCGCACGCGGCGCGACCGGCGCCTGACGCTCGGCAATGCGCTGATCGGCGGGCTGCGTCGCGCACTGCTCGACCGTCACGTGCCCGTGTGGCTCGAGACGCCGATGCGCGACCTGCTCGAGGTGGACGGCCGCGTGACGGGCGTACGCGTGCAGCGCTTCGGACAGCCGGTGACGATCGCCGCGCGGCGCGGCGTGATCCTCGGCGCGGGCGGTTTCGAGCGCAACCAGCCGATGCGCGAACGTTACCTGCCGCAGCCGACCCGGACGCAGTGGAGCGCGACGCCGCCGTCCAACACGGGCGATGCGATTGCCGAAGGCCACCGGCTCGGCGGCGCGCTGGCGCTGATGGAGCACGTGTGGGGTGCGCCGACCGTCGGCGTCGCGGGTGAGGAGAAGCAGCGCGCGCTGTTCGTCGAACGCAACCTGCCGGGCTGCGTGATCGTCAACGGCCTCGGCCGGCGCTTCGTCAACGAGGCCGCGCCGTATTCCGAATTCGTGCCCGCGATGTATCGCGATCATGCGCGCACCGGCGCGAGCGTGCCGGCATGGATGGTGTTCGACGCGCGCTTTCGCCGCAAGTATCCGTGCGGGCCGATCATGCCGGCGTCGATGATGCCCGATTCGAGGATCCCGGATGCGTTTCGCGACGTGCTCGTGAAGGCCGACACGATCGACGCGCTGGCTGCGCGGATCGGCGTCGACGCGGCGGGGTTGCACGCCACGCTGCGCGACATGGCGCGCTACGCGATCACCGGTGTCGACGAAGCGTTCGGCAAGGGCGACAACGCGTTCGACACGTATTACGGCGACCCGCGGAACCAGCCGAACCCGTGCCTGGGGCCGGTCGACCAGCCGCCGTTCTATGCGGTGCGGATCGACGCCGGCGACATCGGCACGAAGGGCGGGCTCGTCACCGACGCGCACGCCCGCGTGCTGCGCGCCGACGGCGAACCGATCGACGGCCTCTATGCGATCGGCAACACCAGCGCATCGATGATGGGCGCGAGCTACCCCGGCGCGGGCTCGACGCTCGGTCCGGCGATGACCTTCGGGTATCTCGCCGCCGATCACCTGGCCGCCCGCGCGGCCGACGCCGGCGGGCGGTCCGCCCGGCCATCCACGACAGAACCTGACGGAGTCCGATCATGAGCGATCTCACCCCCCATCCGCTGCGCACCGACATGCTGCTCGCGATGCGTCGCCTCGCGCGTTCGGTCACGGTCATCAGCAGCGCGCACGACGGCCGGCGCTACTCGATGTCCGCGACGGCGGTCGATTCGCTGTCGACCGATCCGCCGTCGCTGCTGATCTGCATCAACCGCACCGCGTCGCTGTATCCGCCGCTCGATGCGGGCGCGCCATTCTGCGTGAACGTGCTGTCCGCGCGCCACGAAGGCATCGCGATCGACTGCAGCGGCCGCCTGAAGGGCGAAGCGCGCTTCACGACCGGCGACTGGCACACGTCGCCGCACGGCGTGCCGTATCTGCGCGATTCGCAGGCGAGCCTCGTGTGCGAGCAGGACGGCCGCTTCGAATACGGCACGCATACGGTGTTCATCGGGCGCATCCGCGAGGTGCTGATGAGCGGCGACGTCGATCCGCTCGTCTATCTCGACGGCGCCTATACGACACCCGGCGCGCCGGTGGCCCATGCGGCCGCGTGACGCAAGGAACCGGCGATGAGCGATTCACGCTTCCATCGGCTGACCGTGGCCGACGTGATTGCCGAGAGCGACGACGCGTGCTCGTTCGTGTTCGACGTGCCGGCCGCGTTGCGCGACGCGTTCGCGTACCGGCCGGGGCAGTTCCTGACGCTGAACGTGCCGTGCGCGGATGCGAGCGTCGCGCGCTGCTATTCGCTGTCCAGCGCACCCGGCATCGATGCGGCGCCGAAGATCACCGTCAAGCGCGTGCGTGACGGTCGCGCATCGAACTGGCTGTGCGATCGCGTGAAGGCGGGCGACGCGCTCGACGTGCTGCCGCCGGCCGGCGTGTTCACGCCGCGCACGCTCGACGGCGATTTGCTGTTGTTCGCGGGCGGCAGCGGCATCACGCCCGTGCTGTCGATCCTGAAATCGGCGCTCGTGCACGGCCGCGGGATGCTGACGCTGATCTATGCGAATCGCGACGAGCGTGCGGTGATTTTCCGTGACGAACTGCAGCAGCTCGCGCAGCGCCATCCGGGCCGCCTGCGCGTGATGCACTGGCTCGACAGCGTGCAGGGCATTCCGCAACAGCGCCATCTCGAGGAACTCGCGCGGCCGTTCAGCCAGCAGGAGACGTTCATCTGCGGGCCCGCGCTGTTCATGGAGAACGCGCTGGCCGCGATGCTCGGCCTCGGGCTGCCGCGTGCGCGCGTGCACGTCGAGCGGTTCGCGTCGCTGCCCGATGCGCCGGCGCAGGCTGGCGGCGCGCCGGCGGACGCGGCGCCGGCAACGTCGACGTCCGGTGCAACTGCCGCGATCGAGACGGTGCTCGACGGCGACGCATTCGCGTTCGACGGCGCGCCCGGCGAAACGCTGCTCGACGCGATGCTGCGCGCGGGCGTCCCGGCGCCGAATTCGTGCCGGATGGGGCAATGCGGCGCGTGCATGTGCCGGATCGAGCGCGGCGCGGTCGCGCTCGACCGCAACCACGTGCTCGACGACGACGAGATCGCGGCCGGCTGGACGCTCGCCTGTTGCGCGCGGCCCGCGAGCGATGCGCTGCGCGTGGTGTTTCCTGACTGAGCCGTGGCGCGCCGGCGGCGCGCGCGGCAACCTGATCTATGACGATGGACAACGAAATCCTGACCACGCCCGCGCTGATCGCGCGGGCAGCCGCGCGCCACGGCGCGCATCCGGCGATCGAGTCGGAGCACGGCCGGCTGACCTACGCGGAACTCGACGCCGCGCGTATCGATGCGGCCCGCGCGCTGCTCGCGAGCGGCATCGATCCCGGCGACCGCATCGCGGTCTGGGCGCCGAACCTGCCGCAATGGATCGTCGCGGCGCTCGCGATCCATACCGTCGGCGCGGTCCTCGTGCCGGTCAATACGCGGATGAAGGGGATGGAGGTCGGCGGCGTCCTGCACGACGGCGGTGCGCGGCTGCTGTTCTGCTGCGGCACCTTCCTCGGCGAATCCTATCCGGCGATGCTCGCGCCGCATCGGCCGGCGACGCTCGAGCGCGTCGTCGTGTTCGACGGCGAACCGCCTTCGGGGGCGCACGACGAGACCTGGAACGCGTTTCTCGCGCGCGGCGCGGCGGTGCCGCTTGCCGCGGTGCGCGAACGCGAGGCGCAGGTCACGCCCGACACCGTGATGGACCTGATGTTCACCTCCGGCACGACGGGGCGCCCGAAAGGCGTGATGACCGCGCACGGCCAGAACCTGCGTGCCGCGCAGGCGTGGGCGGCGATCGCCGGCGTGCGCCCGGACGACCGTTACCTAATCGTCAATCCGTTCTTCCATACGTTCGGCTACAAGGCCGGCTGGCTCGCCGCGCTGTCGAGCGGCGCGACCGTGCTGCCGCATCTGGTGTTCCAGCCGGACGACGTGCTGCGGCGCGTCGCCGCGGACCGCGTGTCGGTGCTGCCCGGCCCGCCGACGCTGTACTACGCGCTGCTCGACGCGCCCGATCGCGCGACGCGCGATCTGTCGTCGCTGCGGATCGCGGTGACGGGGGCGGCTGCGATCGCGCCGAGCCTGATCGAGCGGATGCGCGCGGAGCTCGGTTTCGAGACGGTGCTGACCGGCTACGGGCTCACCGAGTCGTGCGGCTTCGCGACGCTGTGCCGCCCGGGCGACGATGCCGAGACGGTCGCCCGTACGTCGGGCCGGCCGATGCCGGACGTCGAGCTGCGCATCGCGGGGCCGGGCGGCGAGCCGCTCGGGCCGGACGAGACCGGCGAGATCTGGGTGCGCGGCTACAACGTGATGCGCGGCTACTTCAACCAGCCGGACGCCACGCGCGAGACCGTCGATGCGGCGGGCTGGCTGCATACGGGCGATCTCGGCTGCGTCGACGCGAACGGCAATCTGAAGATCACCGACCGTATCAAGGACATGTTCATCGTCGGCGGTTTCAACTGCTATCCGGCGGAGATCGAGCGGCTGCTCGCCGCGCATCCGGCGATCGCGCAGGTCGCGCTGGTCGGCGTGCCCGACACGCGGCTCGGCGAAGTCGGGCACGCCTATGTCGTGCTGCGGCCCGGCGCGCACGCCGATGCCGACGAACTGAACGACTGGGCGCGCCGCAACATGGCGAACTACAAGGTGCCGAGGTATTTCACGTTCGTCGCGCAATTGCCGACGAGCGCGGCCGGCAAGGTGCTGAAGTACCGGCTGCGCGCGGCGACCGAGGCGGCGGCCTGAGCGAAGAAGCCACCACCCTGAACGGGATGAACGCATGAACGACAACGGATTTCCGGCGGGCGCGGTACTCGTGTTCGGTGGCAGCGGCGGCATCGGGCAGGGCGTCGCGCTCGAGTTCGCGCGCGCCGGTGTGCCGGTCGCGGTCGGTTACCGCAGCAAGGCCGACGTCGCCGAGCGCGTGGCGCGCGATATTCGCGGCGAGGGCGTCGCGGCCACCACGCACTGCGTGGACGTGACCGATCCCGCGCAGGTCGATGCCGCGCTCGCGGCGGCGATCGACGCGCATGGGCGCGTGCATACGGTCGTCTGGGCGGCGGGGCCATTCGTGAACCAGCGCCATATCGGCGACATGACGCACGACGACTGGCGCCGCGCGATCGACGTCGAGACGATCGGCTTCTTCGTCGCCGCGAAAGCCGCGCTGCCGCATTTCCGTGCGTCGGGCGGTGGCTCGTTCGTGACGCTCGGCTCGGCCGGCCATCTGCGCTGGCCCGATCGCGACGGGCTGTCGGTCGCGCCGAAGGCGGCGAACGAGGCGCTGGTCAAGGGGCTGGCGCGCGAGGAAGGGCGCTACGACATTCGCGCGAATTCGATCCTGGTCGGCGTGATCGAGGCCGGGATGTTTCCGGTGCTGCTCGAGCAGGGGCAGTTCGACCCGGCGTGGATCGACGAGACGCGGAAGATGCTCGCGCTCAAGCGCTGGGGCAAGGCGCACGACGTGGGGCGCGCGGCGGTGTTTCTCGCGTCGGACCGGGCGGGTTACATCACCGGGCAGCAGTTGAACGTCTCGGGCGGGTACGGGTTGTAACCGCGTATCTCCGTTGCGCGTGACGCCGACCAGATGCATGCGCACGCATCGGTATTTGCCCTGCCTCGTCACGCACGAGCGCGCATCAGCGCCGCTTGCGACCGGCACGAGGTCGCACTTTTGCAACGCTTTTTCAACGTATTCCTCCGCGCACGAGTGATCGCAACGGCGATCCGCGTGCGCTGACGGCCGTCCGGCCTCGTTGTGCCTGCGTCGCGCGATCGGCGCGAGAGGCCGCCTTTCGCGTGTTTCGGCGCCGCTCGCCGAATACGGATACGTTCCTGAAACATTTCCCCTCGTTTGCGATCCGCGCCACGCCCCGTCCCGATGGGTAGCGCTTCTTCCGCTTCGGTCCGCGCCGCATGGCACGCCCTTTGCGGTTCCCCCGATGTCGCCCGCGCAGACGCATTTCGCCAGAACGATCCGCGCATCGGCGGCATGTAACGACATCGAAACAGACGGGGAATCGGATCGGGTCGCGCGCGCCGTGTGCCACGGCGCCTGCGCAGCGCATGTCGTATCGGTCATGCGCACCGCGCAACGCGTCCCCGATCCGTCGAACAGCAAGCGTGCTTGCAAGGTGTCGTGCCGGGGTTCGCATCGCGCATCGCGACGAAGGTCGCGTGTGCGTCGCGTCGCGCCCGGCACATGTCGGGGGAGACGCCCGTGAAAACGACAGCGAACCAATGGGCAGCGGTCGCGGTGATGTTCGTCGCGAGCGCGCACGCGCAGGAAATCTACCTGCAGGGCGGCACGCAGGGCGTCGGCATCGGCGCGGCCGTGAGCTTCAATTCGATGCTGGGCGCGCACGCGGATTTCAACGCGATCAATCTGACGCATGACTTCACGGTGGCCGGCAACCGCTATCAGGACGACCTGAAGCTGCGCCAGGGCGGCATCTATGCGGACATCTTCCCGTGGCGAGGCAGCGGCTTTCGCGCGACGCTCGGGCTGCGCTTCAACGACGACGAGCTTCACGGCGTGTCGGTGCCGACCAACGGAACCTACGTGTTCGGCGGCAAGCGCTATCCGGCGCTGCCGGGGATGTACGCGGTCGCGGAAGCGCGCTATCCGACCGTGATGCCGTATGTCGGGATCGGCTACGGACATCGACCGGCGTCGAAAGGGCTCGGGTTCGTCGCCGACATCGGCGTCGCGTACGGGATACCGAAATGTTCGTACACGCTGTCGCCGGAACTGGCGGCCGCGGCCGGACCGGCGAAGAGCCAGGTACTGGTCGCGAGCGGGCTCGACTCGCTGCGGCAGATGATGTCGCGCTACCGGTGGTATCCGGTCCTGCAGATCGGCATCTCGTACCGCTTCTGAACGCGCCCGGTCACGGCGCGACCGTTTGGTGCTCGCGAGCGGGCTCGGCCGCGCGGCGTGCCGCGCGTGCGTCGTTGCGCTTCGCGATGAACGGATGCTCGACGTAGCGGTAAGTGAGCAGCGAACACAGGACGGCAACCAGCGCGCAGACGAGCGCGAGCACCCAGATGCCCGAGTCGTCGGTCGAATTGATCGGGAACACGAACTTGTTGAATGCGTGAATGATCATGTAGACGATCACCATGTGGATCATGTAGATGCTGAAACTGGCGGTGCCGAGCAGCGCGAGCGGGCGGGTCTTGAGCACGCCGTAGAACGTGTTCCCGCATGCGATGCAGAAGAACACCGGAAGCAGCGGCAGCGCGCCTGCGATCGAATAGCGTTCGGCCGGCGACGGCGACATCGCGAGGATCAGCAGCGCGACGGTCGCCGCCGCCTTCGTGGCGAGTCGCGCGCGGATCGCGGGGTGCCGCGACACCTCGTAGGCCACGGCGCCGAACGCGAACAGCAGCGCCATCCCGCCGGGCGGCCCGAACAGCGCGGCGCAGGCGAGGACGATCGCGAGCGCGAGCAGCTTGCGCCATGCACGCGTGGCGACGAACCACGCGAGAAACGGAACGGCGACGTAGAACCGCCATTCGTACGCGAGGGTCCACCAGACGCCGCTCAGATAGGGCGTGCGCGCCGCTCCGTTGATCGGGAACGCGCCGAACCAGCCGAGCGAAACGGTCTTGAGCAGATCGGCCAGCAGCTGCCCCGGTGCGCCGACGGCGTTGCGGGGAAACCAGTAAAGCGTGCAGATGACGATGACGGCCGCGTAAAACAGATAGAGCGGCGCGAGGCGTCGCACGCGCCCGACGAAGAAGGTCCGCACGTCGAGCGTGCCTCTGCATGCGCGCTCCCAGAACAGCAGCCCGGTGACCATGAAGAACATCGCGACGGGAATCGTCCCGAGATTGCGCAGGAAATCGGTGCCGGCGCCCCAGACGCCGGTCGACAGCAATGCCTGGTTGCACGCGAAGTGATGGAACACCACGGAGGTGGCCAGGATGCCGCGGAAGCCGTCGAGATTGCGGTAGCGCATCGACAGCGATTTGTCGACGGCCGCCCGGTAGAACGGCACGTGCCGGGCGACGCGCCACGCGATGATCGCCACGGCCGCCAGGCATGCCGGGAAGTAGAGTTTGTCGGGTGTCGGGGAGAACAGGGTTTGCAGGGCAGGCGTAACAAGGTCCACTGAAGAGCGTCTCGTGTCTTGGATCGGGATTTCAGGCACGGAGGGTCCGCGTCGATGCAAGGTCTTCTGCGCGCTTCGCACGGCGTTCGATCGCCGGTCTTGTCGTTTGATGGTATCAAACGATGTGCGACGGTCGCGGCTCGTTGTGCAACATGATGTTTCAGCGCGAACCGGTGCGACGCGCGTATCGGTCGCCGATGTCGCCAACGGCGGATCGCGCCGCAAATTCCGTTCCTTGCCGCCGGACCTTCATCGTGGTCGACGCCACCCGACTGGCCATTTGGCCGGCTTCCGGATCGTCCCGCTCCGGCTTACCTTGAGCGACAGCAGTTCGATGCGTCGGGCCAGCGGCGGAAGGGGGACGAATTCCTGTCGTCCGCTGCCACGGGCTCACGCCGACTCCAGGGTCCGTCCGGTCAAGAAGGTGATAGCAATGCTTGCAATTTACCTTCATGACGCTATCATTGATAGCAAATCTGGATGGAGGTAATCATGGCAAATCTTCTGGTGCGTAACGTGGATGACACTCTCGTTCAAAGCCTGCGCGAGCAGGCTGCGGCCAACGGCAGGAGCGCCGAGGCCGAACATCGAGCCATTCTGGCCGAAGCGCTCGGCCGGCCGAAGCGGCGCACATTCGCGCAAGTGCTGATGAGCATGCCGGAGGTGGGCGAAGACGCGGATTTCCAACGTGTTCAGGATTCAGGCGAGGTCAGGCGTGTTTTTGATTGATACGAACGTCATCAGCGAAATCAGGAAGGGCAAGCGAACCAACCGCGGCGTGAGGGCGTTCTTCAGGCAGGCCGAAGCGGACGCGAGCCCGCTTTACCTGTCCGTCGTGACGGTGGCCGAGCTGCGGCGCGGTGTCGACCTGATCCGTCATCGCGGCGATCACAGCCAGGCGTCGGCGCTCGAGGCCTGGCTGACGATGATCCTGTCCGGCTATGCGCCGAACATCCTGCCGGTCGATGTCGAAACCGGCCAGATGTGGGGGCATTTGCGCGTGCCCGATCCGACGCACGAACTCGACAAGCTGATCGCGGCCACCGCATTGATCAACGATTTGACGGTCGTCACGCGCAACGTCGACGATTTCGCTCGCACCGGCGTCCGGTTGCTGAATCCGTTCGAGTAACGTCGCGGCAGGCGGCCTGCCGGTCGCGCGAAGCCGGGGCGGGCGGTGACCGCCCGGCAGGCGAACGCACCGCCCTGGCTGCCGTGACCGGCCGCCACCTTTCACCCGCCGAGCACCGAATCCTCCTGCGGCGCGCTTCCGCGCCGCCATCCCCGCCTTTTACCGCCCGTCCTCTCGTCCCAACAGACGATGTAACGCCACCCCCGACCGGCCAGAATCCTTTCACGAACAACGGATTCTGAACCAGGAGGAGGCCGACATGATCGATGTCCGTGCGCTGGGCTACGTCGTCGTCGAGGCGACGCGCGTCGATGCGTGGCGCCGCTACGCGGAAGACGTGCTGGGCATGCAGGCGCTCGACGCGCCCGACGGCGCGCTTTATCTGAAGATGGACGAGCGCGATTTCCGCTACGTGATCGTTCCCGGCGCGGCCGACCGCTATTTCGCATCGGGCTGGGAATTGTCCGACGGCGCCGCGTTCGACGCCGCGCTCGCGGCGCTGCAGCGCGCCGGCGTCGAGCCGGTGCGCGCCAGCCGCGACGAAGCCGCGTTGCGCCGCGTGCAGGCGATGGCGTGGTGCACCGATCCGTCCGGCAACCGCCACGAGCTGTACTGGGGCGCACGCTGCGACTTTCGCCGCTTCGTGTCGCCGCTGGGCGTCGCTCGTTTCGTCACCGGCGACATGGGGCTCGGCCACGCGGTGCTGCCCGCGCCGCAGTTCGACGCGACCGATGCGTTCGTGCGCGGCGTGCTCGGCTTCGAGCTGTCCGACATCTACCGCGTGAAGTTCACGCCGGACCCGGCCGAACCGGAAAAGCGCATCCATTTCATGCACTGCCGCAACGCGCGCCATCACAGCCTCGCGCTGTTCGAGATGGCCGTGCCGTCCGGCTGCGTGCACGTGATGGCCGAAGTCGATTCGATGGACGAAGTGGGCCGCGCGCTGGACCGCGTCGCCGCGCACGACGTGAAGATGTCCGCGACGCTCGGCCGGCACTGCAACGACCAGATGATCTCTTTCTACATGAAGACCCCCGGCGGCTTCGATCTCGAATACGGCTTCGGCGGCCTCACGGTCGACTGGTCGAAGCACGCGGTGTTCGAGGCCACGAAGGTGAGCCAGTGGGGCCACGATTTCAGCATCGGATACCGGTAAGCCAGCACGATGACGATGAAACCTCTCGACAAGACGATGTCCGCGCGCGACGTGATCGCGCAACTCGCCGACGGCATGACGATCGGCATCGGCGGCTGGGGGCCGCGGCGCAAGCCGATGGCGCTGGTGCGCGAAATCGCGCGCTCGAACCTGAAGGACCTCACGATCGTCGCGTACGGCGGCGCCGACGTGGGCCTGCTGTGCGCGGCGGGCAAGGTGCGCAAGGTGGTGTTCGGCTTCGTGTCGCTCGACGTGATCCCGCTCGAGCCGCATTTCCGCCGCGCCCGCGAGCAGGGCCGCGTCGACGTGCTCGAACTCGACGAAGGGATGCTGCAGCTCGGCCTGCGCGCGGCCGCCGCACGCCTGCCGTTCCTGCCGACGCGCGCCGGGCTCGGCACCGCGCTGCTCGATCACGCGCCGCAACTGCGCACGGTGCAGTCGCCGTACGACGACGGCGAGACGCTGCTCGCGATGCCGGCGATCGAACTCGACGTCGCGCTGCTGCACGTGAACGCGGCCGACCGGATGGGCAATACGCGTATCGACGGCCCCGATCCGTTCTTCGATGCGTGGATGGCGCGCGCCGCGCGGCGCTGCTACGTATCGGCGGAAACGGTCGATGCGTCGCTCGCGAGCGACGACCTCGACGCCGCGCGCCGCAATCCGTTCGAGCGCTCGCTCGTCACGGGCGTCGTGCACGCACCGGGTGGTGCGCATCCGACGTCGTGCGGGCCGGCCTACGGCTGGGACCTGCCGCACCTGCGCGCGTACTGCACCAGCGCGGAAGACGACGCCAGGACGGCGGCGTACCTGCGCGACGTGGTCGGCCAGGACGAACGTCAGTACCTCGAAGGCGTCGGCGGGCTGTCGCACGTGACGACGCTGCCGTTGCCGATTCTGTAAAGGAGCGCCTGTGAGCGAATCTCTCGACCATTCCCTTGCGGAACTGATGATCGTCGCGTCCGCGCGACTGTGGCGCGACGACGGCGAAGTGCTGGCGACCGGCATCGGCACGGGCCCGCGGCTCGCGGCCGGCCTCGCGCGGCTCGCGTACAACAACGGGTTGATGCTGACCGACGGCGAAGCGTATCTCGTCGAGGAGCCGGTGCCGCTCGGCCCGCGCCCCGACGGCTATCGCGTGAAGGCGAGCGGCTGGATGACCTACGAGCGCGTGTTCGACTGCCTGTGGCACGGGCGCCGCCATGCGCTGGTGATGCCGACGCAGATCGATCGCTTCGGCCAGGCCAACATTTCGTGGCTCGGCGACGACTACGCGCACCCGAAAACCCAGTTGCTCGGCGCACGCGGCTTCCCCGGCAACACGACGAACCACGCGAACTCGTTCTTCGTCAGCGGCCACGGCAAGCGCACGTTCGTCGAACGCGAAGTCGACATGGTGTGCACGGTCGGCTACAACCCGGCGCGCCGGCTGCCCGGGATGAAGACCTTCGTCGACCTGCGCAGCATCGTCACCGACCTGTGCGTGATGGATTTCGGCGGGCCCGACCACGCGATCCGCGTGCGCTCGCTGCACCCGGGCGTGAGCTTCGACGAGGTGCAGGACGCGACCGGTTTCCCGCTGCTTGCCTCGCCGGACATCGGCACGACGGCAGCGCCGAACGCGGAAGACCTGCGCATCGTGCGCGCGCTCGATCCGCACAACCTGCGCGCGACGATCGTGCGCAACAATCCGGCGCCGCGCCGGGGATGAGGGCCGACATGGAAGCGACCCGGATGACGTTCGGCGACGGTGTCGTCGACTACGCGCTCGAGGACGGCATCGCGACGATCACGATGAACCGCCCCGACTATCACAACGCGCAGAACTCGAAGATGACGTATGCGCTCGACGCGGCGTTCCGGCGCGCGGCGCACGACGACGCGGTGAAGGCGATCGTGCTCGCGGGCGCCGGCAAGCATTTCTCGGCCGGTCACGACATCGGCACGCCGGGCCGCGACATCCACGAGTCGTTCGAGCGCGCGTCGCTGTGGTACGACCACGTCGACAAGGCAGGCGGCGAATTCCTCTATGCGCGCGAGCAGGAGGTGTATCTCGGCATGTGCCGGCGCTGGCGCGACCTGCCGAAGCCGACGATCGCGATGGTGCAGGGCGCGTGCATCGCCGGCGGGCTGATGCTCGCGTGGGTGTGCGACCTGATCGTCGCGTCGGAGGATGCGTTCTTTGCCGATCCGGTCGTGCGGATGGGGATTCCGGGCGTCGAGTATTTCGCCCACGCGTACGAGCTGAATCCGCGCATCGCGAAGGAATTCCTGTTTCTCGGCGAGCGGATGCCGGCCGAGCGCGCGTACCAGATGGGGATGGTCAACCGCGTGGTGCCGCGCGAGCGGCTGCGCGACGCGACCTACGCGATCGCCGCGAAGATCGCGACGATGCCGCGCCTCGGGCTCACGCTGACCAAGCAGGCGCTGAATCACGTCGAGGAACTGCAAGGCAAGCGCGCGGCGATGGACGCGGCGTTCGCGTGGCATCACTTCGCGCATGCGCACAACGAGCTCGTGAGCGGCGACCGCCTCGGCGGTTACGACGCCCGCAGCATGGCCAGCTCGCAACGCCAGCCGAACGGCGCGGACCGCGCGGACGCGCCGGCACCGGTCGCCGTCAACGGAGCCGCCGCATGAGCACGACACTTCACGGCCCGCTGCATACGCCGCTGTGCGACCTGCTCGGCTGCCGCTACCCGATCGTGCAGACCGCGATGGGCTGGGTGGCCGACGCGCGGCTCGTCGCCGCCACGAGCAACGCCGGCGGATTCGGCTTCCTGGCCGGGGCGACGCTCGAACCGGAGCAGGTCGAGGCCGAGATCCTGAAGGTGAAGTCGCTGACGGATCGGCCGTTCGGCATCAACTTCCATATGTTCCAGAAGAACGCCGCGCAGGTGGTCGATCTCGCGATCGAGCACCGGCTGCGCGCGGTCAGCTACGGGCGCGGCCCCGATGCGAAGACGATCCGCCGTTTCAAGGATGCCGGCATCGTCTGCATGCCGACCGTCGGCGCGCCGAAGCATGCGGCGAAGGCCGTCGAACTCGGCGCGGACATCGTGACGGTGCAGGGCGCGGAAGGCGGCGGCCACACGGGCGCGGTGCCGACCACGCTGCTGCTGCCGAAGGTGCTCGACGCGGTGCGCGTGCCGGTCGTCGCGGCCGGTGGCTTCTTCGACGGGCGCGGACTGGCGGCCGCGCTCGCGTACGGCGCGGCCGGCATCGCAATGGGGACGCGCTTCCTGATGAGCGCGGAATCGCCGGTACCGCGCGCGACGCTCGAGCGCTACGTGGCGGTTGGCGACCCGGCGCGCATCCGCGTGTCGGACGCGCTCGACGGGCTGCCGCAACGAATGATCGACAACCCGTACCTGCTGAAGCTCGAACGCTTCGGCCCGCTGCGCCGCACGTGGTTCGCGCTGAAGACGGCCGACGCGTGGCGGCGCCAGAACGGGCTGAGCACGGCCGACATGCTCGGCCTCGCGATCAAGGCGCTGCGCTCGCACGAGTACACGGCCAGCCAGACGCTGATGGCCGCGAACGCGCCGTTCCTGATCCAGCGCGCGATCGTCGAAGGCCGCCCCGACGAAGGCGTGCTGCCGAGCGGCCAGGCGGCCGCGATGATCGGCGCGATCGAATCGTGCGATGCACTGATCGCGCGAATCGTCGCGGAAGCCGGCGAGCGGCTCGACGCACTGGCCGCGTTGCGCGGCGCGGCAGCGGCGCAGGCCGCATGACGAACATCACAGGGAGGCAATGGAGATGGCAGCAACCAATCAACCGGCCGGCGCGATGCCGTTCCGGATCGATCGCGCGGACGGCATCGCCGAGCTGGTGATCGCCCATCCGCCGGTGAACGCGCTCGACGCGCACGGCTGGCGGGCGCTGTCCCGCGCGCTCGACGCGCTCGGCGAGGACGACGACGTGCGCGTGATCGTCGTGCGCGGCGAAGGCCGCGGCTTTTGCGCGGGCGTCGACATCAAGGAGCTGGCCGCGCATCCGGAGCGGATCGTGGCGGTCAACGCGGGCAACTACGAGACGTTCCGCGCGGTGCACCGCAATCCGAAGCCGGTGATCGCGGCGGTGCACGGCTTCGTGCTCGGCGGCGGGATCGGCATCTGCGGCGCGGCGGACATCGTCGTCGCGGCCGACTGCGCGCGTTTCGGCGTGCCCGAGATCGACCGCGGCGCGATGGGCGGCGGCGCGCACCTGCAGCGGCTGTTCGGCGTGCAGAAGGTGCGCGCGATGTACTTCACCGGCGACATGATCGACGCGGCCGAAGCGTACCGGCTCGGCGCGCTCGAGCAGGTGGTGACGCGCGACGCGCTGCGCGACGCGGCGCTCGCGATCGCCCGCAAGATCGCCGCGAAGAGCCCGGCGATGGTGCGGCTCGCGAAGGAGGCGCTGAACGGCGTCGAGGACGGCGATCTCGAAGACAAGTACCGCTGGGAGCAGGGCTTCACGCTGCAGGCATACATGACGAACGATTCGACGGAAGCGCGCGCCGCGTTCGTCGAGAAGCGCGACGCGCATTTCGACGCACGCGCCAGCGCCGCGGAGGCACGCGCATGAACCTGACCTATACGCCGCAACAGCAGGCGTTTCGCGCGGAAATCCGTGCATGGCTCGCCGCGCACGTGCCGCGCGAGCGGCTGCCGAGCTTCGACACCGAGGCAGGCTTCGCCGCGCACCGCCAATGGGAGCGCACGCTGCACTCGGGCCGCTGGAGCATGGTCACGTGGCCGCGCGAGCTGGGCGGGCGCGGCTGCGACCTGATCGAATGGCTGATCTTCGAGGAAGAGTACTGGCGCGCGGATGCGCCGATGCGCGTGAACCAGAACGGCATCTTCCTGCTCGGGCCGACGTTGATGGATTTCGGCACGGATGCGCAGAAGGCGCGCTTCCTGCCCGCGATGGCGGCCGGCGAGCACGTGTGGGCGCAGGGCTGGTCGGAGCCGAACGCGGGCTCGGACATGGCCGCGATCCGCACGACCGCCACCCGGATCGGCGACGAATACGTGCTGAACGGCCAGAAGATCTGGTCGACCCGCGCGGTGTGGGCCGACTGGCTGTTCGGGCTGTTCCGCAGCGATCCCGAATCGACGCGTCACCACGGCTTGACGTTCCTGATGGTGCCGCTGTCCGCGCCCGGCATCACGGTGCGGCCGATCCGCCAGCTGAACGGGCAGACCGGTTTCGCGGAGATTTTCTTCGACGACGTGCGCGTGCCGGTCGAGAACCGGCTCGCGGCCGAAGGCGCCGGCTGGCAGGTCGCGATGGCGACGGCCGGTTTCGAGCGCGGGCTGATGCTGCGTTCGCCCGCGCGCTTCCAGCGCACCGCGCAGGCGTTGCGCGACCTGTATCTCGCGCACCGCGACAGCGCGGACCGCGATCCGACGCTGCGCGAACGCGTGGTGCAGGCCTGGATGGACGCGCAGGCGTATGCGCTGTCGACCTATGCGACCGCGAGCCGGCTGCTGAAGGGCGGCCACATCGGCGCGGAGTCGAGCACCAACAAGGTGTTCTGGTCGGAGCTCGACCTGCGCATGCATCAGACCGCGCTCGACATCCTCGGTGCGCACGGCGAGGTCGTCCCGCAGACGGCCGCGCAGCACGCGACGCTCGGCCACTGGCTCGACGGTTTCCTGTTCGCGCAGGCCGGCACGATCTACGCGGGCACCAACGAGATCCAGCGCAACATCGTCGCCGAACGGATGCTCGGCATGCCGCGCGCGTAAGCGCGCCGGCGACACTCACTGAACGGACATCGTATGGATTTCGTATTCGATGAAGACCAGGAAACGCTCGCGGACAGCGTGAAGCGCCTGCTGATGACCGAGATGACGCCCGAGCTGATCCGCGAGCTGTGGGCGACGCCGACCGGGCGCTCGGATGAGCTGTGGGCATTGTTCGCGTCGCAGGGGCTGACCGCCGTGTCGGTGCCCGAAGCACACGGCGGCCTCGGCCTGACCGAAGCGGAATGGGCGCTGCTCGCGCAGGCCTACGGCTATTTCGGCAGCCCCGAGCCGCTGCTCGACACGGCGCTCGTGTCGGCCGGCGTGCTGGCGCGGCTGCCCGCGAGCGACTGGCGCGACGCGCTGCTGCGCGACATCGCCGAAGGGCGGGCGCGCGTCGCGCTCGTGCATCCGGTGAACCCGTATGCGGCCGACGTGCATGTCGCGGACACGCTGCTGTGCGAACACCGTGGCGAGCTGCACCGCGTCGATCCCGCGCAGTGCGCATGGCGCGCGGTCGACAGCGTCGACCCGTCGCGGCGCCTGTTCACGCTCGACTGGGAGCCGTCGGCGGCCACCCGCATCGCGAGCGCCGACGAAGCCGCGCCGCTGCTGAACCGCGCGCTCGACCATGGCGCGTTCGCGGTCGCCGCGCAACTGCTCGGCCTCACGCAGCGCGTGCTCGACGTCGCGATCGACTACAGCGCGCAGCGCAAGCAGTTCGGCAAGGCGATCGGCTCGTACCAGGCGCTCAAGCATTTGCTCGCCGACGTCGCCATCCGCTACGAGTTCGCACGGCCGGTGGTCGCACGCGCCGCGCAGGCGATCGCCGACGATCACCCGCAGCGCGCGGTGTTCGTGTCGCACGCGAAGCTCGCCGCGATGTCGGCCGCGCAACTGGCCGCGCGCCACGCGATGCAGGTGCACGGCGCGATCGGCTACACGTGGGAGCTGGATCTGCAGATCTTCATGAAGCGCATCTGGGCGCTGTCCGGCAGCTGGGGCGACAGCGCGTTCCACAAGGCCCGCGTGGCCGACGCGATCCTCGGCGACGCATTGCCGATCGGCCCCGCGCAGACCTTCGATTTCGAGGAAACGAACCGATGAAACAAGTCTATATCGTCGACGCGCTGCGCACGCCCACCGGCCGCCGCAAGGGCGGGCTCGCGCACGTGCATGCGGCGGACCTCGGCGGCTTCGTGCTGAAGACGCTCGTCGAGCGCAACGCGATCCCGGCCGACGAATACGACGACGTGGTGTTCGGCTGCGTCGACACGATCGGCCCGCTCGCGGGCAACATCGCGCGCACCTGCTGGCTCGCGGCCGGGCTGCCGCTGCAGGTGCCGGGCGTGACGGTCGACCGCCAGTGCGGCTCGTCGCAGCAGGCCGTGCACTTCGCCGCGCAGGCCGTGATGAGCGGCGTGCAGGACGTGGTCGTCGCCGGCGGCGTGCAGACGATGACGCAGATCCCGATCTCGTCCGCGATGACCTGCGCGGCGCCGCTCGGCTTCACCGATCCGTTCTCGGGCAGCGCCGGCTGGCGCGCGCGCTTCGGCGACGCGCCGGTGTCGCAGTTCGTCGCCGCGCAGCGGATCGCCGATCACTGGAACCTGTCGCGCGACGCGATGGAGCGTTACGCGCTGGAGAGCCACCGCCGCGCGGTCGCGGCGATCGAGGCCGGTCATTTCAAGCGGGAGATCGTGCCGTTCGAAGGGGTGATGCATGACGAGACGCCGCGCCCCGACACGTCGCTCGACAAGATGGCGACGCTCGAAGCGCTGACGCCGGGCGGCTCGCTGACGGCCGCCGTCGCGAGCCAGACCTGCGATGCGGCCGCGGCGCTCCTGATCGTGTCGGAGGAGGCGCTCAAGCGCTACGACCTCACGCCGCGCGCACGCATTCATCACCTGAGCGTGCTCGGCGACGATCCGCTGTGGATGCTCACCGCGCCGATTCCGGCGACCCGGGCTGCGTTGAAGAAGAGCGGGCTCGATCTGGCGCGGATCGACGTCGTCGAGCTGAACGAGGCGTTCGCGTCGGTCGCGCAGGCGTGGCTGGCCGATACGCGTTTTCCGCACGAAAAGACCAACCCGAACGGCGGCGCGATCGCGCTCGGCCATCCGCTCGGCGCGACCGGCGCGCGGCTGATGACGACGCTGTTGCACGAGCTGGAACGCACGGGCGGCCGCTACGGGCTGCAGACGATGTGCGAAGGCGGCGGCCTCGCGAACGTCACGATCATCGAGCGCCTGTGAGCGCGTCACTTTCACCATCTCAGGATTCACGAGGCACCAGCATGGGAATCTGCAACGGACGCACCGTCATCATCACCGGCGCGGGCGGCGGGCTCGGGCGCGAATACGCGCTCGCGTTCGCGGGCGAGGGCGCGGCGGTCGTCGTCAACGACATCCGGCACGACGCCGCGCAGGCCGTGTGCGACGAGATCGCGCGGCGCGGCGGCCGCGCGCTCGCGAATTCGGACGACATCACCCGGGTCGACACGGCGCAGCGGATCGTCGATGCCGCACGCGCTGCGTTCGGCGACGTGCACGTGCTCGTCAACAACGCGGGCATCTGCCGCGACAAGATGTTCACGAGCATGACCGAAACCGACTGGGACGACGTGATGCGCGTGCATTTGCGCGGCCACTTCTGTCTGTCGAGCGTGCTGGCACGCGCGTGGCGCGACGCCGCGAAGGCCGGTAACCCGGTCGACGCGCGGATCGTCAACACGAGTTCGGGCGCCGGGCTGCAAGGCTCGATCGGCCAGTCGAACTACGGCGCGGCAAAGGCGGGGATCGCCGCGCTCACGCTGATGCAGGCGGCGGAACTCCAGCGCTATGGCGTGCGCGTGAACGCGCTGGCGCCGGCCGCGCGCACCTCGATGACCGAAGGCGTGTTCGCCGACATGATGAAGAAGCCCGAGGACGGCGGCTTCGATTATTTCGATCCGGCCAACGTCGCGCCGCTGGTGGTGTGGCTCGGCAGCGTGCAATCGGCCGATGTGACGGGCCAGGTGTTCGAGGTCGCGGGCGGGATGATCGCGGTCGCCGAAGGCTGGCGCACCGGCCCCCGTGTCGATCGCGGCGCGCGCTGGGCGGCGGCCGAGGTTGGCCCGGCGGTCGCGCAACTGCTGGCCGACGCGCGGTCCGCGCAGCGCGTGTACGGGAGCTGACCGATGGATCTGGCGCTCACCGACGAACAGGCGATGATCCGCGACGCGGCGGCCGACGTGCTCGCCGAACGCAGCGCGTCCGCCGACGTACGCCGCGCGATCGAGCAATCGGCCGGCCGCGACGATGCGCTGTGGGCCGCGCTCGCGGGCGAGCTCGGCTGGAACGCGCTTGCGCTGCCGGAAGCGGCGGGCGGGCTCGGGCTCGGCGCGGTCGAGCAGACGGTGCTGATGGAGCAGCTCGGCCGGCGCGTCGCGTGCGTGCCGTATTTTTCGACCGCGTGCCTGGCGGCGACCGCACTGGCTGGCTGCCGCGAGGCGGCCGACGCCACCGGCTGGCTTGCAAAGATCGCCGAAGGCGCGTGCAGCGCGACGCTGGCGCTGCCATTCGAGATGCCCGCAGGTTCGTGGTCGTTGCAGGTCGTCGCGGAAGAGGCCGCGAGCGGCTACGCGCTGTCCGGCGAGATCGCGCAGGTGATCGACGGCGTGCGCGCCGATCTGCTGCTGATTCCCGCCCGGATCGCGAACGAAGGGCAGTCGATCGGTTTGTTCGCGATCGACGTCGCAACGGCAACGGGCCTGACCGTCACGCCGCTCGACACGCTCGATGCGACGCGGCCGATCGCGCGCATCGTCCTCGACGAAACGCGCGTGAGCCGCGACGCGCTGCTCGCCGTCGGCGCCGCCGCGGCCCGGACGATGGAACGCACCGCCTGGTTCGCGGCGCTCGCGCTGGCCGCCGAACAGCTCGGCGGCGCACAGCAATGCCTCGACCTGACGCTCGACTACACGAGCCAGCGCGTGCAGTTCGGCCGGGCGATCGCGTCGTTCCAGGCCGTCAAGCATCGATGCGCGCAGATGATGGTGCTGATCGAAGCGGCGCGTTCGGCCGTACTCGGCGCCGCGCACGCATGGGATGCCGAAACCGGCGCGATGCCGGGCGCCGCGTTGCGCGCCGACATCGCGGCCGCGAAGGCCGCCGCGAACGATGCGTATGCGTTCTGCGCGCAGGAAGCGATCCAGCTGCATGGCGGCGTCGGTTTCACGTGGGAATACGACCCGCACCTCTATTTCAAGCGCGCACAGGCGTCGAGCGCTCAGTTCGGCAGCACGCCGCACCTGCTCGAATGGATCGCATCCCGTGCGATCGACGGCGGCGCATCGCCGCGCGACGAAGCCCGGGCAGCGTCGCCGGTTTCGATCGCCACGCGTGCATCGGCCGCGCGCGCAGGAGCCCTCCAATGAACAGCGAAACGCGTGAACGGCAATTGCGGCACGAAGTGGCGGACTGGGTGCAATCGCACCTGACCGGCGAATTCGCATGCCTGAAATATCGCGGCGGTCCCGGCGACGAGGAAGCGTGGCCCGCGTTGCGCAAGGCGTGGGAGCGCGAACTGGCCAACGGCGGCTGGACCGGCCTCGGCTGGCCGACCCGCCAGGGCGGGCGCGGCTTCTCGGTCGCCGAGCAGGTGATCTTTCACGAGGAATATGCGCGCGCCGGCGGCCCCGGACGGATGGGCCACATCGGCGAAGGGCTGCTTGGGCCGACGCTCGTCGCGTGCGGCACCGACGACCAGCGCGCCCGTTTCCTGCCCGGCATCCTGGCCGGCACGCAGTTCTGGTGCCAGGGCTACTCGGAGCCCGGCGCGGGTTCGGACCTCGCCAACGTGCGCACGCGCGCCGAGCAGGACGCGGACGGCGCGTGGCGCGTGCACGGCCAGAAGGTATGGACGTCGCTCGCGCACGATTCCGACTGGATCTTCGTGCTCGCCCGCACCGATCCCGCGTCGACGGGCAACAAGGGGCTGTCGTTCCTGCTGATGCCGCTCGACCAGCCGGGCATCGAGATCCGGCCGATCAGGCAGCTCAACGGCGGCGCGGAATTCAACGAGGTGTTCTTCGACGGCGCGCGGGCCGACGCACGCGATCTGGTCGGCGCGGCCGGCGACGGCTGGCGGATCGCGATGACGCTGCTCGGCTTCGAGCGCGGGATGTCGACGCTCGGCCAGCAGATGCAGTTCGTCCGCGAACTCGAATGGGTGATCGACGCGGCGCGCGAATCGGGCGCGGACCGCGACCCCGTGCTGCGCCAGCGGATCGGCCGCGCGTGGGCCGGGCTGCGCGTGATGCGCTACAACGCGCTGCGGATGCTGTCCGGCGCGGACGATGCCGACGGCGGCTCGGGTGCGTCGCTGCGGCGCGAGGCGCTCATCTACAAGTACTTCTGGTCGAACTGGCACCGCGATCTCGGCCAGCTCGCGATGGACGCACTCGGCCCGCGCGCGAACGTGCTCGATCCGGCCGACGACAAGCTCACCCATCTGCAGCGCGTATTCCTGTTCTCCCGCGCGGACACGATCTACGCGGGCACCAACGAAATCCAGCTCAACATCATGGCCGAGCGCGGGCTCGGCATGCCAAGAGAACCACGAGGCACAGCATGACCGAACCCCAGATCCAGAAAGCGCCGGCATACGTTCCCGGCCATCAGTTGCTCGCCGGCAAATCGGTGTTGATCACGGCTGCCGCGGGCGCCGGCATCGGCTTCGCGGCCGCGCGCCGCTGCGCGGAGGAAGGCTGCCGCGCGCTGTTCATTTCGGATATCCACGACAAGCGCCTCGCACAGGCCGTCGAGACGCTGCGCGCGGAAACCGGGCTGCAGCAGGTCCATGGCCGCCTGTGCAACGTCGCGGTCGAGGCCGACGTGCAGGCGCTGGTCGCCGAAGCGCAGGACAGGCTCGACGGCGTCGACGTGCTGATCAACAACGCCGGGCTCGGCGGATCGACCCGCATCGTCGATATGGACGATGCCGAATGGTCGCGCGTGATCGACATTAGCCTCACCGGGACGTTCCGGATGACGCGCGCGATGCTGCCGCACATGCAGGCCCGCGGCCGCGGCGCGATCGTCAACAACGCATCGGTGCTCGGCTGGCGTGCGCAGGCGGAACAGGCGCACTACGCGGCGGCGAAGGCGGGCGTGATGGCGCTCACGCGCTGCGCGGCGCTCGAGGCGTCGCCGTACGGCGTGCGCATCAACGCGGTCGCGCCGAGCATCGCGATGCACGATTTTCTGAAGAAGTCGGCTCCGGCCGATTTGCTGAATCAACTGGCGTCGCGCGAAGCCTTCGGGCGCGCCGCCGAAGTCTGGGAGGTTGCGAACGTGATGGTGTTCCTGGCAAGCGATTACGCGTCGTACATGACGGGCGAAGTGCTGTCGGTCAGCAGCCAGCACGCATGATGGATACGACCCTCGACTCCGTCCGCGCGACGCCGCGCGTGTTCGCGCATCCCGGCGAACTCGCGGCCGCCGTCGGCGACACGCTCGGCGCGAGCGCGTGGCTCGCGATCGACCAGTTCCGCATCGACGGCTTCGCCGATGCGACGGGCGATCACCAGTGGGTGCACGTCGATCCGGTGCGCGCGAAGGACGGCCCGTTCGGCGCGTGCATCGCGCACGGCTACCTGACGCTGGCGCTCGTCAATCATTTCCTGCCGCAGATCGTGCGCATCGACGGCGCGCGGCTCGGCGTCAACTACGGCTGCGACAGGATCCGTTTTCCCGCGCCGGTGAAGGTCGGCGCACGCGTGCGCGGCGTCGGCGAGCTGCTGCGCGTCGAGCCGCTCGACGGTGGCGTGCAGGCATGGATTCGCGTGACCGTCGAGATCGACGGCGAGGCCAGGCCCGGCTGCGTGGCCGACACGATCAGCCGCTATTACTTCTAGTTTCCGATTCAGAGAGCCAGCACATGGAAGACGCAGTCATCGTTTCCGTCGCACGCACGCCGATCGGCAAGGCGTTTCGCGGCATGTTCAACGACACCGAGGCGCCCGCGCTGGGCGGCCACGTCGTGCGCGCCGCGCTCGAACGCGCGGGCGTCGCGCCGGCCGACGTCGACGACGTGCTGATCGGCTGCGCCGCGCAGCAGGGCACGCAGGGCTACAACATCGGCCGCCTGTCGGCCGCGGCGGCCGGGCTGCCGGCGTCGGTGCCGGGGATGGCGATCGACCGCATGTGCTCGTCGGGCCTGATGTCGATCGCGAGCGCGGCGCGCAGCATCGGCGCGGGCGATGCGCGGATCGTCGTCGCGGGCGGCGTCGAGTCGATCTCGCTCACGCAGAACAAGCACAAGAACGCGTATCGCGCGCGTTCGCAGGCCGTGCTCGAGCACCAGCCCGACGCGTACATCGCGATGATGGAAACGGCCGAGATCGTGTCGCGCCGCTACGGCATTTCGCGCGCGGCGCAGGACGCATTCGCGCTGCAGAGCCACCAGCGCACCGCCGGCGCGCAGGCAGCCGGCCGCTTCGACGCGGAAATCGCGCCGCTCGACGTGCGGCGCGCGCTGTTCGACGAGGAAGGCAATCCGGCCGGCCACGAAGCGGTGCGCGCGGCGCGCGACGAGGGCGTGCGCGCCGACACGACGGCCGAGCGGCTCGCGGGGCTGAAGCCGTCGTGGAGCGGCGGCAAGCTCGTCGAGCAGGGCGAGTTCGTGACCGCGGGCAACGCATCGCAGCTGTCGGACGGCGCGGCGGCCGTGGTCGTGATGTCGCGCGCCGAGGCGACGCGTCGCGGGCTGACACCGCTCGGCGCGTTCCGCGCCCTCGCGGTGGCAGGCTGCGCGCCGGACGAGATGGGTATCGGCCCGGTGTTCGCGATTCCGAAGCTGCTGGCGCGCTTCGGGATGACCGTGGCCGACGTCGGGTTGTGGGAGCTGAACGAGGCATTCGCGTGCCAGGCGCTGTACTGCCGCGACACGCTCGGCATCCCGGACGACCGGTTGAACGTGGACGGCGGCGCGATCGCGCTCGGCCATCCGTTCGGGATGTCGGGCACGCGGATGACGATGCACGCGTTGCTCGAAGGCGCGCGGCGCGGCGTGCGGCACGCGGTCGTGACGATGTGCATCGGCGGCGGGATGGGGGCGGCCGCGCTGTTCGACGTCGGCGCATAACGTCCGGTAGCGGCACGCGGACGAGCCGCGCCGCACGAGCGGCCATCCATTCAGGACCCTTCGAGGCCGCGGCAACGACCGACGGCCCGGAGACTGGCGGCCGACGGTGGCCGGCGCTTCGGCGCCTGCCGCCGTCGATCGCAGACACAGGAGACAAGCATGAAACGAACCTTGCCCGGACTCGCGATATCGGCGCTCGTGCTCGGCGCCGCGCTGTTCGCATTCTCGCCGCGCCCGCTGCCGGCGTTCCCGGTCACCGCGATCCATGCCGACCGATTGCAGATCAACGGGCTCGCCCGTGCCGGCACGACGCGCATCGTCGCGGTCGGCGAGCGCGGCGTGATCCTGCTGAGCGACGACGCGGGTGCGCACTGGCGGCCGGCGGCGATCGCGCACGACCCGGCATCGACGCTCACGCAGGTGCGCTTCATCACGCCGACGCTCGGGATCGCGGTCGGCCACGACGGGCGGATCGTGCGCAGCGACGACGCGGGCATGCACTGGCGCGAGGTGCACATCGACCACGACCATTCCGATCCGCTGCTGTCGATCTGGGGTACCGCCGACAGCCCGCTGTTCGCGGCCGGCAGCTTCGGCCAGCTGCTGCGCTCGGACGATGCGGGTGTCAACTGGCGGACGGTGAAGACGCCGGCCGGCGACCGCCACCTGAACGCGATCGTCGGTGACGGCCGCGGCAACCTGCTGGTCGCGGGCGAGAGCGGCACGCTGCTGCGCTCGGCCGACAACGGCGTCACGTGGGACAAGCCGCCGTCGCCGTACGCGGGTTCGCTGTTCGGCGCGCTGATGCTCGCGAACGGCGACTGGGTCGCATACGGGATGCGCGGCAACGTGGTGCGCAGCACCGATCACGGCGCGAGCTGGACGCACGTCGACAGCCACGTGCCGGTGTCGTATTTCGGCGCGACGCAGCTCGCGGATGGCGAACTCGTGCTGGTCGGCCAGGGCGGCGCGATCGTCGTGTCGAAAGACGGCGGGCTGACTTTCGACGTACGCAAGCTCGGCGGCGTGCAGAGCCTCGCGGCCGTGCTCGACATGGGGCATGGCGCGCTGCTGCTCGGCGGCGAATCCGGCGTCGCGCCGCTCGCCGTGTCGCCGTCCTGACGCGCGGCCCGGCGGCCGCGATCGATGCAGCCGCCGTTTTTCGCCCGTATCCGTTCGTTTCGCATCGCCCGTCCGTCCCGACACGAGAATTCCATGAACGACCTGTCACGTCCCCCTGAAGCCGTTTCCGCGTCGCGCCTCGCCACGTTCGTCGAGCGCTGCGCCAACACGATCATCCGCCGGCGCCGGCTGCTGATGCTGCTGTGCGTCGCGGTGACGCTCGCGCTCGGGCTGTCCGCGACGCGGCTGAAGCTCGATCCGGGCTTCAACAAGATGATCCCGATGCAGCACCCGTACATGCAGGTGTTCGAACGCTACGCGGGGGCGTTCCCCGGCGCGAACACGATCCTCGTGAGCCTGCGCTGGAAGGGTGACGGCGACATCTACAACCAGACCTTCATGGACGCGCTGCGCCACGCGACCGACGACGTGTTCTTCATCCCCGGCGTGAACCGTTCGCGCGTGTTCTCGCTGTTCACGCCGAACGTCCACTACACCGAGGTGACCGAGGCCGGTTTTCGCGGCGACGTGGTGGTGCCCGGCCAGTTCTCGAGCGCGAACCCGGACGATCTCGCGAAGGTGCGCCGCAACGTCGCGCGCTCGGGGCAGATCGGCCGGCTGGTCGGCAACGACCTGAAGTCGGCGCTGATCCGCGCGGAACTGCGCGAGACCGATCCCGCGACCGGCAAGCGGCTCGACTACAGCGCGGTCGCGCACCAGCTGGAGGAGATTCGCGCGAAGTACGCGAAACGGGGCATCGACGTGAACATCATCGGCTTCGCGAAGCTGGTGGGCGACGTCGAAGCCGGGATCGCCGGCGTGATGGCGTTCTTCGCGCTCGCGTTCCTCGTCACGGCCGCGCTGCTGTTCGCGTATACGCGTTCGCTGAAGACCACCGCGCTGGCGCTCGTCGTCGCGCTGCTGCCGGTCGTCTGGCTGCTCGGCGCGCTGCCGCTGCTCGGGCTCGGCATCGACCCGATGTCGATCCTCGTGCCGTTCCTGATCTTCTCGATCGGCGTGTCGCACGCGGTGCAGATGACCAACGCGTGGAAGCAGGCGCTGGTGCGCGGCGCGTCGTCGGTCGATGCCGCGCGCGACGCGTTCCGCAAGCTGTTCGTGCCGGGCACCGTCGCGCTGCTGACCAACGCGCTCGGCTTCATGGTGATCATGCGGATCAGGATCGACATCGTGCGTGAGCTCGGCATCACTGCATGCCTCGGCGTGCTGCTGATGATCGTGACCAACAAGGTGTTCCTGCCGATCCTGCTGTCGTACACGCGGCTCGAGCCCGGCACGCTGGCGCGCGCGCAGCGCACCGCGGCGGCCGGCGGCAGCCGGATGTGGTCGCGCTTCGCGGTGTTCGCGCGGCCGGCGCCGGCGCTCGGCGTGTTCGCGGTGGCGCTCGCGCTGCTCGCGTACGGCACGCTCGAATCGCGCCGGCTGGAGATCGGCGACATCGGCACCGGCGCGCCGGAGCTGCGCGCGAACTCGCGCTACAACGTCGACAACGCGGCGATCACGCACCAGTACAACATCGGCGTGGACGTACTGTCGGTGATCGTCGAGACGACCGGCTTCGACGACGCATGCCTGCATTACCCGGTGATGAGCGCGATCGAACGCTTCGAGATGAACATGCGCGGCGTGGCCGGCGTGCAGTCGGTGACGAGCGTGGCGTCGCAGGGCAAGGTGTTCATCGCCGCGTTCAACGAAGGCAACCCGCGCTGGGCCGCGCTGCCGCGTTCCAGCGACGGACTCACGCAGGGCGCCAACGCGTTCGATCCCGACAACGGGATGAACACCGCGAACTGCAAGGCGATCCAGGTCCTGATCTACACGAAGAACCACGAAGGCACGACCATCGCGCACATCGTCGACGAGATCAAGCGCTTCGCGGCCGAGAATCCGACGCCGAACGTCGCGTTCCGGCTCGCGGGCGGCAACGTCGGCGTGATGGCCGCGACCAACGAGGCGGTCGGCGACGCGGAGATCGCGATGCTGCTGTCGGTCTTCGGCGCGATCGCGCTGCTCTGCGCGCTCACGTTCCGCTCGTGGCGCGCGGTGCTGTGCATCATCGTGCCGCTCACGCTCGTGTCGATCCTGTGCAACGCGGTGATGGCGCGGCTCGGCATCGGGCTGAAGGTCGCGACGCTGCCGGTGATCACGCTCGGCGTGGGCGTCGGCGTCGACTACGGGATCTACCTGTACGAGCGCCTGCAGCACGACCTCCGCCACGGCGCGACGCTGCCGGACGCGTTCGCCGATGCGATGCGCCAGCGCGGCACGGCGGCGCTGTTCACGGCCGTCACGATGTTCATCGGCGTCGGCACGTGGGCGTTCTCCGCGCTGAAGTTCCAGGTCGACATGGGCGTGCTGCTCGCGTTCATGTTCCTCGTGAACCTGTTCGGCGCGGTGTTCCTGCTGCCCGCGCTCGCCGCGTGGCTCGGCGTCGAGCGTGCCGAGCGCCGCCTGCCGAAGCAGCAGCCGTCGCCGGCGACCCCCGCGCCGCCGCAGCCGGCGCCCGCACTCGAACACGGCAACCCGGTGCGCTGAACGGCGCGCCGATTTTCCCCGCGCGCGGCGGGCCGCCGCGCGCTCTCCACAAGAGGAGTCAACCCACATGTCCGCACGCCCTTACAAGATCGAAGCCCAGCCGCTCGCGCAGCGCTATGCGCGCGGCTGGCACTGCCTCGGCCTCGCCCGCGACTACCAGGACGGCAAGCCGCATACGCTGAACATCTTCGGCCGCAAGCTCGCCGCGTTCGCCGATTCGACCGGCAAGGTCAACGTCGTCGACGCCTATTGCCCGCACATGGGCGCCGACCTGAGCCTCGGCACGGTCCAGGGCGACACCCTCGTGTGCCCGTTCCACGGCTGGGCGTGGAACGGCGAAGGGCAGTGCGCGTCGATTCCGTACTGCAAGCGGATTCCGCCGAAGGCGCGCATCGGCGCGTGGCCGACCTGCGAGGAAAACAACCTGCTGTTCGTGTGGAACGACCCGGAAGGCCATGCGCCGCCGGCCGAGGTCGCGATTCCGCGCCTCGACGTGTGTTTCTCGGACGAATGGTCGGGCTGGGTCATCGACAAGATGGTGATCCACGCGAATTGCCGCGAGCTGGTCGACAACATCTCGGACGTCGCGCACTTCGCGACCGTGCACCGTGCGCCGATCGACTATTTCGCGAACCTGTTCGAGCACCACAAGGCGACGCAGTTGTTGGTCGGCCGCAGCGAGAAGCTCGGCGGCGACAGCCTGACCGCGCTGTCGACCTATTTCGGGCCGGCCGTGCACATCACGCAGATGACGGGGCAGAGCAACGGGCAGCCGATCCATTCGGTGCTGCTGAACTGCCACGTGCCGATCGACATGAACAGCTTCGAGCTGCGGTACGGCGTGATCGTGAAGAAGGTGGCCGGACTGTCCGACGAGCAGAACATGGAGATCGCGAATGCGTACGTGAAGGAAGCGCAGCGCGCGTTCTACGAGGACGTGGACATCTGGCACAGCAAGACGCGGATCGACAACCCGCTGCTGTGCGAAGGCGACGGCCCGCTGTACCAGATGCGCGACTGGTATTCGCAGTTCTACCTGGACGTGGCCGACGTGCGGCCCGCGAGCGTCGCGCGCAAGGCGTTCGAGATGCGCATTCGCGAAGGCGACGCGCCGCCGGCGCTGCATCACGTGTTCGAGCCGCAGTAAGAAAGGGGCAGGCCGGCCGGAAAAGAGGGGCGCATCGAAAGCGCGTCGATCGGCCGGCAACACCCGCCGCAGAAGGCGCGCCGGGCGCCTGCGCTTGTGCGCCGCACCAAAAGAACTTGACGAAACGGCCGCTACCGCGTAGTGTCCGAGACCGAAGTCGTCAAGAAGTTCGATTGCTCATCATTGGCCGCACACCGTGCGGCAGTCGTTGGTCTCTCCCTCTTTGATTCTTTCTGTGCCCGTCGCGGGCGCATGTTCACCATTCGTCATTTGTATTAAGGAAGTATTTGTGGATACCGGTACCGTCAAGTGGTTCAACGAAACCAAGGGCTTTGGTTTCATTTCCCCGGACAACGGCGGCGACGATCTGTTCGCCCATTTCTCGGAAATTCGCGGCACGGGCTTCAAGACCCTGGCCGAAGGCCAGAAGGTCAGCTTCGAAGTGAAGCGTGGCCCGAAGGGTCTGCAAGCGTCGAACATCACGCCGCAGTAAGCCGCATCGGCAGCGGTCGCCGATCGGCGGCCGATGCCGGATGGAGTATCGCGCGGGGCGCTGCCTGACGGCGGCCTGTGCGTTCCGATGCGCACGACCGATGCATCGCGACATTCACGATGCATCGGTCGTGACGCCTCCCTCATCGCATGCCTGAACCGCATGCGACGCAACGCCCTCGCGAAGCGCAAGCCGTTTTGCGAGCGCATCACCGCTTCAACGCATCAACCCGAGCAGACCGCCGCCATGCCGTAGCTGGCGCGGTCCCGACTTGCGCGGCGCTGCTGGCGCCGCAGCCACCGACCGCCCGAACGTCGCAACGCGCCGGGCTCCGATCGCAAGACAGGCCCGAGGCCCGTCTGAACGAACCGATCCCGGCAGCCTGCCGGCCGCCGTCCCGTTTGCGGGAATCGGCGCCGGGCAGTCGCCGGCCGCGGTCAATCACCTTGTCTGGAGGAATTGGTTTGGCAAAAGAAGAACTGCTGGAACTGGACGGAATCGTCGACGAAGTGCTGCCGGACAGCAAATACCGTGTCACGCTGGAAAACGGCGTCGTGGTCGGCGCATACGCGTCGGGCCGCATGCGCAAGAACCACATCCGCATTCTCGCGGGCGATCGCGTGACGCTCGAACTGTCGGTGTACGACCTCACCAAGGGCCGCATCAACTTCCGGCACAAGGACGCGAATTCGCCGCGTCCGCCGCGAAGCGGGCAGCCGCGCCGCTAAGCGGCCACCATCGGTGCGCAGCAGCGCGCACCGATCGACACCCGTCCGGCCGCACGGCCGGACGAACCGGCTGAACGGCGCACGGTGTGCCGTTCGCCGGTCGCCGCGGCGCCATCGCGCCGCGGCGGCTTCTCCCGCCTTTGCCGGCGCCGTGCGTGTACCACGCTCAGGCGGCCGCGTCCTGCAGCAAGTCTCCCCGTTCCGAACCGCACGAGCCGGGCGAAACGCATCGTCGTCCGCACCGGCCGGCGACTGAACGCACCCGTTGCGACGTCGTTCGCCGGCGGCTTTACGCGCGGGCCGGCGCGGTCGTACACTCGTCGGCAATTCGCGGCCCGCACGCGGCTTTCAATCCCTTCGGTGCGGGCTCGTCACGACAACCTGCCGGACCGATTGTCCGCAAAGGATCCGAGCATGAGTACCGCCCCGACGCCGGACCCGCGCGATGCGCTGCCCGTGCGCGATGGCACGAGCCTGATCGCCTATCTGCACATCCTGAGGAAAGCGCATGCGGCGCTGGTTGGCCAGGATCACGCGCATCAGCGCTTCAGCGAGATCGTCACGCGCGGGCAGGCGCGCCAGTAACATCGAGGAACTGATGCCGGTGCTGCTGCGCAAGCGCGCCGAGCACCGGGCGCGCAAACATGGCGGGAAGCACCATTGAGCGAACGGCGGGTGCGCATGTGTCGCGTCATGCCGCCCGCTGCACGCTGACCGCCGATACCGCCGCGCCCGTCAGTTGAACCGCCGCGCCGGCGAGCATCGCGACGCGCAGGCCGGCCGCGCCGCCATGCGCGGCTGCGAACGCCGTGCCGAGCACCGCGATGCCGAGCGTCGCGCCGGTCATTCGCGCGACGTTGACGAGCGCGCTGGCGGTGCCCGAACGGGCCGCGTCGACCGCACCGACCGCGACGGTCATCAGCGGGCCCGTCGCGATCCCCATCCCGAGCCCCGTCAACGCCAGCCCGATTTCGGCGCCGAGCAGGCTCGCTGACTCGGCCGATGCGCCGATCGCGGCGAGCCCGCTCGCGATCACCGCGACACCGCCGGCCGTCGTCGCACGCGTGCCGATACGCTCCGACAACGGCCCCGACCAGGGCGACACGACGACGAACACGAGCGCCATCGGCAGCAGCGCGAGCCCCGCGCCGGTCGAATCGAGGCGGCCGACGCTTTGCCACGTCAGCGGCAGCAGGAACAGCACGCCGTACATTCCGAACGTCATGCCGGTGGTCGCGGCGATCGCGCCGCGAAATGCGCTGATCCGGAAGAGGTCCAGCGGCACCAGCGCGGATTCGCCGTGGCGGCGCTCGATCGCCACGAACGCGGCGAACGACGCGACCGCGATGCAGCCGGCGATCGTGCAGGCGACCGGTGCGTCGCGGAACACGATCGCCGCATACGCGAGCGCGCCGAGCGCGAGTGCGCCCGCGACTTGCGCCGCACCGTCGAAATGACGGCCGTGCGGATCGGACGATTCGGGCACGGCCGGAATCGCGAGCAGCATCGCGGCGACGCTCAGCGGCACGACGACGAAAAAGATGCTGCGCCAGCCGAAGTGCCGGATCAGCACGCCGCCGAGCGTCGGGCCGAGCGCCATCGCGACGCCGTTGCACGCGGCCCAGATGCCGAGCGCGCGGCCGCGCGCGACCGGATCGCGCCACACGACGCGCACGATCGCAAGCGACGCCGGCAGCAACAACGCCGCGCCGACGCCGGCCAGCGCACGTGCGGCGATCAGCACCGATACCGATGGCGCGAGCGCGCACAGCAGCGACGCAAGCGTGAAAACGGCCGTGCCGGCCATGAAGATGCGGCGCCGGCCGTACAGGTCGGCGAGCAGGCCGCCGGTCAGCAGCAGCACCGCGTACGTGAGGTTGTAGCTGTCGACGACCCATTGCAATGCACCGACACCGGCGTGGAAATAGGCGCCGATGGCGCGCGTCGCGAGATTGACGACGGCCGTGTCGACCTGCGCGACGAGTACGGCGAGGCACAGGGTCAGCAGGGTGACACCGCGCCGTTTGACGGCGCGCTCGGCCAGTGCGGCCAGTTCTCCGGTATGGGCCACGGGCGATGCTCCTCGGGTGTCGGACGTTCGAGCTTAGGGCCCGCCTGCTGACAGCGTGCTGTCAGCAGGCGGGTGCCCCGGGCGCGCGCAATCGACATGCCCGTGCATCCAACGACGAACGGGGCTTGCGCCCCGTTTCCGTTGGTCGGCCGTGCACGACCTCGTCCGCCTACGCCGCCACCTCCCGCGCCCGCACCATCGTCAGCGCCGCATCCTCGATCATGTCTTCCTGCCCGCCGACGAGCCGCTGACGGCCCAGCTCGACGAGGATGTCGCGCGCCGGAATCCCGTACTTCGCTTCCGCACGCTTCGCGAACAGCAGGAACGACGAGTAGACGCCCGCATAGCCGAGCGTCAGCGCGTCGCGGTCGAGACGGATCGGCGCATCCATGATCGGCACGACGAGATCCTCGGCGACGTCGGAAATCGCGAATACGTCGACGCCCGTTTCGACCCCCATCCGGTCGCACACCGCGACGAACACTTCCATCGGCGTGTTGCCCGCGCCGGCGCCGAGGCCGGCCGCCGCCGCGTCGATCCGGTTCGCGCCGGCGGCGACCGCCGCGACCGAATTTGCGACGCCCATCGCGAGGTTGTGGTGGCCGTGGAAGCCGAGCTCCGTCTCCGGCTTCAGCGCGTCGCGCACCTGGCCGATTCGCGCGGTCACGTCGTCGGGCAGCATGTGGCCGGCCGAATCGGTGATGTAGATGCAGTTCGCGCCGTACGACTCCATCAGCTTCGCCTGTACGACGAGCTGTGCCGGCGACGACATGTGCGCCATCATCAGGAAGCCGACCGTGTCGAGCCCGAGCGTGCGTGCGAGGCCGATATGCTGCTCGGACACGTCGGCCTCGGTGCAGTGCGTCGCGACGCGGATCGTGCCGACGCCGAGTGCGTGCGCCATGCGCAGGTGCTCGACGGTGCCGATGCCGGGCAGCAGCAGCGCGGACACCCGGGCCTGTTTCAGCTCCGGAATCACGGCGCTCAGGTACGCCTCGTCGGTGTGCGCGGGAAACCCGTAGTTGACCGACGCGCCGCCGAGGCCGTCGCCGTGCGTGACCTCGATCAGCGGCACGCCGGCCGCGTCGAGCCCGCGCGCGATGTCGCGCATCTGGTCGAGCGTGATCTGGTGGCGCTTCGGGTGCATCCCGTCGCGCAGCGACATGTCGTGGACGGTGATCTTCTTGCCTGCAAGTGACATCGTGTGGCTCCTCGGCTCAAGCGGTGGCGGCCGTCGCGGCCAGCATCTGTTCGGCGAAACGCTCGGCCGTGGCGGCCGCGGCGGCGGTCATGATGTCGAGGTTGCCCGCGTACTTCGGCAGGTAGTCGCCGAGCCCCTCGACTTCCATGAACACCGACACGCGATTGCCGTCGAACACCGGGCCGTTCTTCAACGTGTAGCCGGGCACGTAGCGTTGCACTTCCTTGACCATCGCATGCACGGACGCGGTGATCGCGTCGACGTCGGGCGGCCCGTCGGTCAGGCAGTGGATCGTGTCGCGCATGATCAGCGGCGGCTCGGCCGGGTTGATGACGATGATCGCCTTGCCCTTGCGTGCGCCGCCGACCTGTTCGATCGCGCCGGACGTCGTGCGCGTGAACTCGTCGATGTTCTTGCGCGTGCCGGGGCCGACCGAGCGCGACGACACGGTCGCGACGATCTCGCCGTACGCGACCGGCTGTACGCGCGACACCGCATACACCATCGGAATCGTCGCCTGGCCGCCGCAGGTCACCATGTTCACGTTCGTCTGCGCGCTGTCGAGATGCGCGTCGAGGTTCACCGGCGGCACGCAATACGGCCCGATCGCCGCGGGCGTCAGGTCGATCATCTTCACGCCGAGCGCGGTGAGCTTGTCGGAATTGTCGCGATGCACGTATGCCGACGTCGCGTCGAATGCGATGCGGATCTCGTCGCCGACGACGTGCGGCAGCAGCCCGTCGACCCCCTTGTCGGTGGTTTTCAGGCCGAACTCGCGCGCGCGTGCGAGGCCGTCGGATGCCGGGTCGACGCCGACCATCCACACGGGTTCGAGCACCGGCGAACGGCGCAGCTTGTACAACAGATCGGTGCCGATGTTGCCCGGCCCGATCAATGCGCATTTGATTTTCTTCATCGGGAGTGTTCCTTTAGATAAAGCGGACGTCGCAGCCGCCGATGCCGGCGATGTGCATCGACAGCGTGTCGCCGGCCGTGACCGGAATCAGTTTCGTGAGCGAGCCGGACAGCACGATCTCGCCGGCAAGCAGCGGCACGTCGTAGGCGGCGAGCGTGTTCGCGAGCCACGCGACCGCATCGGCGGGATGGCCGAGCGCCGCATCGCCGCGACCGCGCGCGACGGGCTCGCCGTTTTTCTCGATCGTCATCTCGCAGGCGGCGAGATCGAGCGTGCGCGGATCGACGCGCGCATCGCCGAGTACGTACACACCGCACGAGGCGTTGTCGGCGACGGTGTCCTCGATCCGGATCGCCCAGTCGCGGATGCGCGAATCGACGATCTCGAAGCAGGGCGCGACGGCGGCCGTCGCGGCGATCACGTCGGTGCGGTCGATGCCGGGGCCGCGCAGGTCGTGCGCGAGGATGAACGCGATCTCGCCCTCGGCGCGCGGCGCGATCAGCGAGTCGGTCGCGATCGCTTCGCCGGCCGCATGGTGCATGCCGGACAGCAGGATGCCGAAATCGGGCTGGCGCACGTTGAGCATGTCCTGCACGGCCTGGCTCGTCACGCCGATCTTCTTGCCGACGACCGCTTCGCCGTGTTCGACGCGGCGTTCGATGAAGCGCTGCTGGATGAGATAGGCATCGTCGAGCGACAGACGGCGCGGGCGGCTCGACAGCGGCGCGACCGGCGCGCGCGCGTGCCACGCGGCGTACAGCTCGTCGCCGAGCGTCGTATGCAGGCGGGAAGACATGAAAGGGCCCTCGAATGGAAAAAGGCCGCCGTCGCGGGCGGCGTCGTGCGCCGGAGCGGGGCTCCGGCGCGTGGAGCGCGGGCAGGCCGCGTCGATCGATCAGTTACCCGAACTACGGATCGCGTCCGGCGAGAAGTACGCTTCGCTGAACTGCGGGCTGTTGTCGAGCTTCGGCATCGGGCCTTCGTTGGTGAGGCGGTCGGCCATGTATGCGCCGGAGATCAGGTCGTGGAAGAACACGACGCCCGGATAGAACGTCTTCGCGTCGTACGCATACAGCGTCGTCGCGACGTTGGTGCGCCACAGCTGTCCGCGCGCGTCGTAGTTGTCGGCGAGCAGCGTCATCCAGGAATCCTCGTCGATGTACAGCACGCGCTTCGCATACTGATGACGGTAGTTGCTCTTCAGCGTCGCCTGCAGCACCCACACGCGATGCAGTTCGTAGCGGATGTACGCCGGGTTTTCATGCCCCTTGGTCAGCAGGTCCGCATACTTGACCGAGCTGTCCATCGCCTTGTAGTTGTCGTACGGCACGTAGATCTCGCGCTTGCCGACGATCTTCCAGTCGTAGCGGTCGCCGGGGCCGTTGTACAGGCGATCGTCGTCGACGGTGCGGAAGCCGCCCGGGCCCTGCGGCTGGTCATAGCCGTATTCCGGCGCCTGGCGCACGCGCCGGGTGCCGGGGTTGTACATCCACGTGCGCGACGCGTTGTCCGCGCCGGCCTTGTCCCAGTTCTGGAAGCCGACGATCAGCGAGCCGCGGTCGGACAGCGGCAACTCCGTCGCGTTGCGGTAGAACGTGCGGTTGTTCAGGTCATTCTTCACGTCGTACTTGCCGACGTTGCGCGGCGAGTAGATGTCATAGCGCACCTTGCCCCACGCGATGTTGCCGTCGGAATAGACGACCGCCTGGTCGTAGGTTGCCTGCTCTGCACCGATCGCCGACGACATGCGCTGATTCCACAGCAGCTCGGCCGCCGTCTTCGGGATCGGATAGGGCACCTGCGGCGGCGCGTTGGTCAGCCCGTTCGCGTCGGACGTCATCGTCGAATCGGGCGCGTACGTGCGGATGTCCTTGTAGACGGAATCGGTGTAGCGGAAATCGCGATGACTCGGGTAGACGTTGATCTTGAACGTGGCCGGATAGCGCTTGAACATCGCCTTCTGACCGTCGGTCAGATGCTCCGCATACTGCGCCATGTTGTCCGCGGTGATCGTCGCGACCGGCTTCTCGTTCGCGAACGGATCGGGGTAGCGGCCGCCGCGCTTGTACTGCACGTCGGGCGGCGTGCCGAGCCACTTGCCCGACCACTCCGGCACGCCGTTGTCCTTGCTCGCGGCGCGCAGCGCGCCCATCGGCGTCAGCGGGCCGTCGAGCGCCTTCAGGTCGTCCGGCGTGACCTTCGGGAACGACGCCGTCGCGACGACCGCGCACGCGGCCATCACCGAGGCGCGAAGGAGGGGGAGATGAATGCGTTTCATATCGATCCTCTTGTTGCTGAGTGACGAGCGGCCGGGCCGCTCAGAAGTGATAGGTCGCCGTGGCCAGTACGTAGTCGCGATCCGAGAGCGGACGCGTGACCGGGTTCGGCGAGCCGAGGAACTTGGCATAGACGAGCGACAGCTGCAGGTTGCTCAGGCGCGTGAAGGTCAGGCCGGCCGTCACGCGGTGATCGCCCTGGCCCGTCAGCGAGCCGAGCGCGCCGGCGAGCGGCGACGTGCCCGTCAGGTCGTGCGTGTAGGTCAGCGGCACGTCGAGATCCCAGCCGTTGAACACGTTCTTGTAGCTGAGCGTCCACGCGATCTCCATCGCGAGCGCGTTGCGCGAATTCGACAGCGTGGTCGAGCCGTCGAGCGCCGAGATGCTGCCTGCGTGCACGTACGTGAGTTCGCCGATCAGCGATTGCGAGTTCGCGAGGAAGCTCGGGCCGATCGAGTAGATGCCCGACAGGTTGGTCTGCAGCACGTTCGCGCGGGTCGACTGCGGGCCGGTCGCCGTATTGACCAGCACGGCCGCGCCCTGGCGGTACGACACTTCGCCCGCGACGTTCACCGGGCCGACCTGCGTCGAGAAGCTCGCGCCGGTCAGCTTGATGTTGCTGAAATACTTCTGCTGGTACTGCAGCGTCGGGAAGTACGTCGTGACGACGCTCGGGTTCATGTCGTTGTAGTGCAGGTGGTACAGGCCGAGCTCGGTGTCGCCGAGTATGCGAAAGCGCGCGCCGATCCCCCACTGGTTGCGTGCGCTCGGCTTGTCGTCCGGGCCGCGCGGAATGATCATCCCGCCCGGGCCGATGATGTATTGCGCGCCGGGGCCCGTGACGTCGGAGTAGCTCCAGTACGTGCCGGGCGCGGTCAGCCGGTTCTGCTGGTACGAGAACTGGTAGTAGCCGAGCAGGCTGAAGTTCGGCGTGATCTGCCACTGCGTCGAGATCTGCGGCACCGGCAGCAGGATGTCCTTGACCTCGGCGCCGGCCATGTACGACTTGGTCGCGTCGGACGGCCCCTGTGCGCCCGCGATGTTCGGGAAGAACAGGCTTTCGCCCCAGGCGACCACCTGATCGCCGACCTTCACGTTCAGGCTCGTCGAACCGAGATGGAACGTGTTGTACGCGTACGCGGCGAGCAGCGTCGTGTGGCCGCCCGACCAGTAGCGCGCGTCGCTCGTGAAGTCGTTGTACTGGCCGGAGTGGTTCACGGTGCCCGGCGCGTCGTTGTAGTTCGGGCGCCGATACGCCTGGTCGTAGAACGTGTCCGCGCGAACGAATATCCCCCAGTCGTCATGCTTCAGGTTCACTTCGCCGAGCAGGCTGACCTGGTTCTCGATCAGCTTGTTCTTCGCGAAGTTGCGATCGCCGTCGTCACCGTTGATGTTCGCCGGCGTCAGCAGATTGCCGCTCGGCGCACGGGTGCGCATGCCGAGGCCGTAACTGAGCGTGAACGTATAGTCCAGCGTCGTGTCGGCGCCGAGCGCGATCGTGCTGCCGGCGTGTGCGTCCGGAACGGCGCACGTCAGCAGCGCGGCGGCCAGCGTCGACAGCGTGGCGGCGGCCCGCTTGTCGGTACGGCGCGAAATCCGTTGATGCATGGTGTCTCCTCTTGGGGTATCGACGACGGTCGACTCTGTGTGTTGTCGTGAGAGGCAGAGTAGGGAGATCGCGGTAGCAGGGAATCGTCAAAATGAACTAGAGGACTTCCCTAGCATCGGCAACGACCGGCTGCGCACCGTGTGCGTCGCATGGTTCAGCGCGCGTCCGTCCGTGCGGCCGACAGGAACGCGGGCCGTTCGCCGCCGCCGTCGAGTCGCAGGTTCGCGCCCGACGTGTACGACGCGTCGGGCGATGCGAGGAACAGGCAGGCGGCGGCGACGTCGTCGGGTGTCGCGAGCCGGCCGGCGGGAATCGTCGCGCGAATCGCGTCGAGCGCGGCATCGTCGCCGTAGTGGCCTTCGGTCGCCGCGTCGGTCTGCACGAGGCTCGGGCTGATCGCGCACACGCGCACGCGCGGCGCCCACTCGACCGCGAGCGACGTGACCGCGTTGACGAGGCCGGCTTTCGCGGCGCCGTACGCGGCCGTGCCGGGCGACGGTCGCGATGCGCTGACGCTCGCGATGAACAGCATCACGCCGCCCGTGGACTGCGGCTGCATGATCGCGTTCACGCGTTGCGCGAGTTGCAGCGGCGCGATCAGGTTCAGCCGCACGATTGATTCGGTGAAGCGCGGCGACGCATCGGCCGCGAGCGCGAACGGCGAGCCGCCCGCGTTGTTGACGAGCACGTCGAGGCCGCCGGCCATGTCGCGAATCGTCGCGAGCATCGCGTCGACCTGCTCGATGTCGCGCAGGTCGGCCGCGACGAAGGCAGCCGTGCGGCCATTCGCCGACGGCGGCGTATCGGGCGCGCTGCGTCCGCAGACGAACACGCGCGCCCCGGCCGCGAGGAACCGTTCGGCGATGCGCCGCCCGATGCCCTTGGTGCCGCCCGTCACGAGCACCGTCTTGCCGCTGTAGTCGAATCCGTTCATCGTCGCCTCCGTTTCGGTGGACCGATGATAGGAACAAGTGCGCGCGGCTTCGTAGTCTGAAAGGATGATGCCAGCCGGCGCCGGCGGCGCAATCATCGTGGCAGGCATCCATCGAACGACGAAGGAGACAACCCGCGATGACGACCCCCACGACGCCGCCGGCCGGCATCTTCACCGACGTACCGGGCGGCATGCGCCTGCATCATTTCGAGGCGGGCGAGGGCCGGCCGGTGGTGTTCATTCACGGCAGCGGGCCGGGCGCCAGCGGCTTCAGCAACTTCAAGCACAACTATCCGGCGTTCGCGGCGGCCGGCCATCGCGCGATCGTCGTCGACCTGCCCGGCTACGGGCAGTCGTCGAAGCCGTCCGACGTCGCCTATACGCTCGATTTCTTCGTCGGTGCGCTGCATGCGCAACTCGCCGCGCTCGGGATCGGGCCGGCCGTCCTGCTCGGCAATTCGCTCGGCGGCGCGATCGCGCTGAAATACGCACTCGACTACCCGGACGAAGTGGACGGGCTGATCATGATGGCGCCCGGCGGCGTCGAGGATCGCGACACCTATTTCCGGATGGAAGGGATTCAGCGGATGGTGAAGCTGTTCACCCATCGCCAGATGAATGACGACACGATGCGCGAACTGCTGACGCTGCTCGTGCACGACCCGGCGATCGTGACCGACGCGCTCGTCGCCGAGCGGATGAAGGTATGCGTCGAGCAGCCGACCGAAGTGCTGTCGACGATGAGCGTGCCGAACCTGACCGCGGCGCTCGGCGATCTGCGCAGCCCGGTGCTCGGTTTCTGGGGTACGGACGATCGCTTCAATCCGGTCGGCGGCGCGCTGACCTTCCTCGAACGCTGCCGCGATGCGCGCTTCGTGCTGATGAACCGCTGCGGCCATTGGGTGATGGTGGAGCACGCCGATTATTTCAATCGGGAATGCCTCGATTTTCTTGCGGCGCGGAATACGCGATAACGTCGGATGCGCTCGAAGGCGCCCATCCGAATACAAGGAGACGACATGAAACTCATCGAAGAACTGTTCGACCTGCGCGGCAAGGTGGCCGCGATCACCGGCGGCGCGCGCGGTATCGGCGCCGAGACGGCGCGTACGCTGGCCGCGGCCGGCGCGAGCGTCGCGATTCTCGACGTGCTGTCGCAGCCGGCGCAAGCGCTGGTCGAGGACATCCGCGCACAGGGCGGCCAGGCCGCATTCTGGTCGCTCGACGTCACGCACGAGGCGGATGTGGCGCGCGTGTTCGACGAGATCGTCGCGCGCTTCGGGCGCCTCGACGTGCTCGTGAACAACGCGGGTATCGAAGGGCACAACGTGCCGACGCACGAGCTCACGCTCGCGCAATGGCAGCGCGTGCAGGACGTGAACGTCAACGGCGTGTTCCTGTGCACGCGCGCGGCGATTCCGCATATCGACGCAGCCGGCGGCGGGTCGATCGTGAACCTGTCGTCGATGTACGGGATCGTCGGCGGCCCCGACGTGCCCGCGTATCACGCGTCGAAGGCCGCGGTGCGGATGATGGCAAAGGTCGACGCGATGCTGTACGCGGCGAAGAACATCCGCGCGAACTCGGTGCATCCCGGCTATATCCGCACGCCGATGCTCGAGGACGCGTTTCGCCAGATGGGCCAGGACCCCGATCGCGCGTTCGAGTACATGCAGACGCACGTGCCGATGGCGAAGATCGGCAATCCGCGCGATATCGCGGCCGGCATCCTGTATCTCGTGTCGCCGGCAGGCCGCTACGTGACGGGCGCGGAGCTCGTGATCGACGGCGGGTTTACCGCGCGCTGATACGGCGCGCTCGCGCAACGGAACAGGAGACAGGCAGTTGAAAGTGCTCGTGGCAGCGAAACGCGTGGTCGACGCGAACGTGAAGGTCGGCGTGAAATCCGACCGGACGGGCGTCGATATCGCGAACGCGAAGATGTCGATGAACCCGTTCGACGAAATCGCGGTGGAAGAAGCGGTGCGGTTGAAGGAGGCTGGAGTCGCGACCGAAGTGGTCGCGGTATCGGTGGGTGTCGCGCAGGCGCAGGAAACGCTGCGCACGGCGCTGGCGATCGGCGCGGATCGCGCGATTCTCGTCGAGTCGAATGAAGGCGTCGAACCGCTGGGCGTCGCGAAGGTGTTGAAGGCGCTGGTCGACCGGGAGCAGCCGCAATTGGTGATTCTCGGCAAGCAGGCGATCGACGACGATGCGAACCAGACGGGCCAGATGCTCGCCGCGCTGGCCGGTCTGCCGCAGGCGACGTTCGCGTCGAAAGTCGTGATCGCCGACGGCCATGCGACGGTGGCGCGCGAAGTCGACGGCGGCGCGCAGACGCTGTCGCTTCGACTGCCCGCGGTCGTGACGACCGACCTGCGCCTGAACGAGCCGCGCTACGTGACGCTGCCGAACATCATGAAGGCGAAGAAGAAGCCGCTGGAAACGGTGAAGCCCGACGATCTCGGCGTCGACGTATTACCGCGCGTGAAAGTGCTCAAGGTGAGCGAGCCGCCGAAGCGCGCGGCCGGCGTGAAGGTGCCGGACGTGCAGACGCTGGTCGGCAAGCTGAAGACCGAAGCCAAGGTGCTGTAACAGGGAACGCAACGACATGACGATTCTGGTAGTGGCCGAGCACGACAACGTGTCGATCAAGGCCGCGACGTTGAATGCGGTGGCCGCGGCACGGGCGCTCGATGCCGCGGGCGTCGGCGATGTTCACGTGCTGGTCGCGGGCCACCACGCGCAAGCGGCGGCCGATGCAGCGGCAAAGATCGCGGGCGTTTCGAAGGTGCTGCTGGCCGATGCGCCGCATCTGGCCGAAGGCCTGGCGGAAAACGTCGAAGCGACCGCGCTGAACATCGCGAAGGACTACTCGCACATCCTCGCGCCGGCCACCGCGTACGGCAAGAACGTCGCGCCGCGTATCGCCGCGAAACTGGATGTCGCACAGATTTCCGAGATCACGGCTGTTGTATCGGCCGACACGTTCGAGCGCCCGATCTACGCGGGCAACGCGATCGCGACCGTGCAGTCGGGCGATCCGGTCAAGGTCGTCACGGTGCGGGCGACCGGCTTCGATCCGGTTTCGGCGGAAGGCGGCAATGCGACGGTCGAGAGGATCGACGCAGCGGCAGACGTCGGCACGTCGCACTTCGTGAGCCGTGAAGTGACGAAACTGGATCGGCCGGAACTCACCAGCGCGAACATCGTCGTGTCGGGCGGCCGCGGACTGGGCAGCGGCGAAAACTACACGAAGGTGCTCGAGCCGCTGGCCGACAAGCTGCAGGCCGCGCTCGGCGCATCGCGCGCGGCAGTCGACGCCGGCTACGTGCCGAACGACTACCAGGTCGGCCAGACCGGCAAGATCGTCGCGCCGCAGCTGTACGTCGCGGTCGGCATTTCGGGTGCGATCCAGCACCTGGCCGGCATGAAGGATTCGAAGGTGATCGTCGCGATCAACAAGGATCCCGAAGCACCGATCTTCAGCGTGGCCGATTACGGTGTCGTCGGCGACCTGTTCACGCTCGTGCCGGAAGCGGTCGCGGCGCTCTGACGATGCCGCTGTTCGAATTCAACGGGATGCGGCCGCGCGTCGATCCGTCCGCGTACCTCGACCCGAGCGCGGTCGTGATCGGCGACGTGACGATCGGCGCGCGCTGCTACATCGGCCCGCATGCGAGCCTGCGCGGCGACTTCGGCGCGATCGTCGTCGAAGACGGCAGCAACGTGCAGGACGGCTGCGTGCTGCACGTCGGGATCGGCGAGACCTGCCGGCTGGGCGTGAACAGCCACATCGGCCACGGCGCGATCGTGCATGGCGCGACGCTGGAGCCGGACACGATGATCGGCATGAATGCGGTCGTGATGGACGGTGCGACGATCGGCGCAACGACGATCGTCGCGGCCTGTGCGTTCGTGAAGGCCGGCTACGACGTGCCGCGCGGCGTGCTGCTGGCGGGCATGCCGGCGCGTGTCGTACGCCGGCTGAGCGGCGCGGAGATCGACGCGAAGGCGAATGGCACGCGGATTTATCACCAACTGGCGGCGGATTGCCTGAAGACGATCAGGCCGGTCGTCGATTGAGCGCGGTGGTGCGGAGAGCCGCCCCGCGATCCATGCGGCATCGCGCCTGAACGCGCGAAATCCTTCCGCCGTCGCGACGCATGCCGGCTTCCGTCGAGGTTGCCACAATCGATGCGCTTTTACGCATGCGGGTCAATCGGGACGATACCGGATCGATTGCGTCATGCATCGCCATTGGCTTAAGATCGTCGGGAAATCATCCCACGCCTTCAGCGTCAATGAAAAAGAGCATAAGCCTGCGGGTCGCCATCATCGCTTCGGCCGTTGCCGTGTACAGCATCTACATGCATGTCCAGCAGTTGATCAGCGGCTGCATGTGGGTCAGGGGCCATCAGCGCTGCAGTTTCGAAAACAGTACGAATTTCGAGGGCTGGATGGATCTGGACCTGATGATCACCTGCTGCTGGGTCGCCGCGGCCGTGGTCGGGTGGATTTCCGTTGCGCAGGGCACGAAAAAACCGGGTTAGCGGCCCACGCACGTCCTCGTTAAACGGGTACGACATGGCCATTCGATCGGGTCGAGCCTGTCAATCCGTGACAACGCGCATTCGCTGCCTGGTCGCGACGGCGCACGCGATGCGTTCGAGCCGGACATGAACGCGTGAGTCTGCGCCGGCAGACGCCGTCATCGCGGTCCCCGGCGAGATGGGCGTCAGCGCGCGGGTCGCGCGAGGGGAGGTTCCCGTGCAATTTCCGACAGGATCGGTGGTCGCGCTCAGTTCGGCCGCCGCGACGATGTTCTCGATGGGCATGCTGTTTCTCGGCTACTGGGGGTTGCACGAAGCGCTGCCCTGGCGGTTCGGCGACTACGTCGTGATCGTGCCCGCGCTGGCGGGTTTCGCGTGCCTCGCCAGCGTGCCGTTTCTTGCCACGTCGCCGATGAAAACCCCCGGCGACGAGTCGCGAATGTTCGTCGCGCGGCGCGTGTTTCTGTGCGGCGCCGGCGCCGTGTGGTGCGCGATCGTTGCTTCGCTGATCGTGTGAGAACAGGCGGACGAGACGGTTTCCGGCGCAACCCGGCGAACGCATCCTGAAACGTCTTACGTGAGGCCGGAACCCCCGGTTTTCACGCCGCCACGACCGCTTTGCTTTCCCCGATCGCGTGCACTAGATTCGAAGCGTTCGTCTGTTTCAGAGCGCGAGGTGGAGCCATGACACCGTGGGAAATTCAGGGAACCGAAATGATCAGTTGCAATTGCTCATACGGTTGCCCTTGCCAGTTCAATGCGCTGCCGACCAACGGCAACTGCGAAGCGATGGGGGCGATTTCGATCGACAGCGGCCACTACGGCGACGTGGTGCTCGACGGCGTCAGGATCGCGGTGGTGTTCCAGTGGCCGGGCGCCGTTCACGAAGGCAAGGGCAAGTGCCAACCGATCGTCGACGAGCGTGCCAGTCCGGCACAGCGCGAGGCCGTGCTGAAGATCATGACCGGTCAGGATACCGATCCGTTCGCGACGATGTTTTCGGTGTATGCGTCGACGCTCGAGCACGCGTTCGAGCCGATCTTCACGAAGATCGATTTCGACGTTGACGTCGATGCGCGGCGCGGCCGGATTCACGTGGACGGTGTGTTCGACGCAGCCGGCGAACCCATCCACAATCCGGTGACGGGTGCCGAGCACCGTGTGCGGATCGACCTGCCGCACGGTTTCGAATACGAGCTGGCCGAGATCGGTTCGGGCACGGGGCGCTCGCAGGGCAACATCGCGCTGAATCTCGACGGAACCTATGCGCAATTCGCGCGGCTGCATCTGAACAACCACGGGCTGATTCGGCATCGCGCCGCGGCATGACGCCGTTCGACACCTGGCTCGCCCGCGAGCGCGCCGTCACGCTGATCGGCATGGCCGCGCTCGTCGGCCTGTGCTGGTTCTATCTGTGGACGGGCGCGGGAACCGGCATGTCGGCGCGGGAGATGACGACCGTCGCGCTGTTTCCGCATCGGCTGGCGGACGGCATGGGCAGCATGGATCCGCCTCTGCCGACCGTGATCGCGATGTGGTGGGTGATGATGATCGCGATGATGACGCCCGGCGCGGCGCCGCTCGTGATGCTGTACCGGCGCGTGCTACGGCAGCACGGCGACGGGGCGACGGGATCGGCGTTCACGTCGGTGGCGCTGCTGACCGGCTATCTGACGACGTGGCTCGCGTTCTCGATCGGCGCGGCGCTGCTTCAGGCGCTGCTGCAACCGGCCGGGCTGATCTCCGCGATGATGCTGTGGTCGAAGAGTGCGCGCCTTTCCGCCATCGTGCTGGCGCTGGCCGGGCTTTATCAATTCTCGCCGCTGAAACGCGCGTGCCTGCGGCAATGCCGGGCGCCGGCTGCATTCCTGGTCGCGCACTGGCGCCCGGGCGTCGCCGGCAGTTTCCTGCTGGGCGTGCGGCACGGCATCGTTTGCGTGGGCTGCTGCTGGTTGCTGATGGCGCTGCTGTTCGTCGGCGGCGTGATGAACGTGGTGTGGATCGTCGCGTTGTCGCTGTTCGTGTTCGTGGAGAAGGTGCTGCCCGGTGGCGAGCGTATCGGCCGCGTGCTGGGTGTCGTGCTGATCGCGTGGGCCGGTGCGACGTTGATCGTGTGATGCGTGGCGCTGGCTGGCGACGGAAACGCGCTGGCTCGACGGGAGATGCTCGATGAAGACCTGTTTTCGCGCTGTCGTCGTGTCGTGCGCGATGGCGACCATTGCCATGCCGGCGCTCGCCGGCGGCGACATGCCGGGCATGAACGCAGGCGGCGCGACCATGTCGGCGTCGAATGCGACGCTGACCGATGCCGAAGTCAAGGCAATCGATGCCGGCCGCAGGCTCGTGACGCTGAAGCACGGCGCGCTCGACAACATCGGCATGCCGCCGATGACGATGGCATTCAAGGCCGGCGACGCGGCGATGATCCCGCCGCTGCATGTGGGCGACAAGGTTCGGGTTCGGGTGGAAAACGTCAACGGCACGCTGACGATCGTGAAGCTGGTGAAGCGGCCGTGACGAGGATGCTGCCGGTTTTTCCCGGTCGGTGCTACGTAACGCGGGGCCGGTGTTACGTCAGCGCGATCGGAATGCCAGGACGGGACGCGCCGCGACGCACGATCCGCACGCGATGTGCCGTGACGCGCAGTGCGGCCCGGACCGCGATCGAAAGGCGATCGTGACAATGTGAAGGAGGCCCACGGAGATGGCACGCTAGATGCTTGTTGACGTGATCGAGCTGAATAGCGAACGGGGGCTTCCATGCACAATCACTTCATCAAGGCGAATGTTTCACTCGCCGCCATTGCCACTGCGTGTGCGCTCGCGGCGTGCGGCGGCGGTGACATTACGGCGCCGACGCTGGCCGGCAACACCATCGGGACGAGTACGAGCGGGACGAACGGAACCGGTGGTACGAGCGGGACCAGCGGCACGAGCGGCACGAGCGGCACGAGCGGGACGAGCGGGACGAGCGGGACGAGCGGCACAAGCGGCACCAGTGGCACGAGCGGCACGAGCGGCACGAGCGGCACGAGCGGGACCAGTGGCACAAGCGGAACCAGCGGCACGAGCGGAACCAGCGGCACGAGCGGAACCAGTGGCACGAGCGGAACCAGTGGCACGAGCGGAACCAGTGGCACGAGCGGAACCAGCGGCACGAGCGGAACCAGCGGCACGAGCGGAACCAGTGGCACGAGCGGAACCAGTGGCACGAGCGGAACCAGTGGCACGAGCGGAACCAGCGGCACGAGCGGAACCAGCGGCACGAGTGGAACCAGCGGTACACCCGGCACCAACGGCATCATCAGTTCCGTCGGCGCAGTCGTGCTGGCCGCGGGCTCGACGCTCGGCGACGTGACACTGCCCGGCGTCGGCAAGACCATGACGGCCGGGCCGGCCGACACGGTCACCGGCGTCGGCACGCTCATCCGCGACACGACGAACGCCGTGAGCAACGGTATCGGCCAGATCGGCTTCACGCCGAACCCGGTCGGCACGACGGTGACGGGCCTCGGCACCCTCGTCGGCTCGACCAGCAACCCGGTCAACGGTCTCAGCGAAACGGTGAAGGCGCTCGGCTCCGGCCCGCTGTCGCCGCTCGCGCCGATTACGACGCCCGTCGGCGGTCTACTCGACACGGTGGCCGGCGGCCTGAAGTCGGGCGGCACCATGCTCGGCTCGGCCCTGTCGTCGGGCCCGGTCCAGCAGGCGACGCAGGCGCTCAGCACGGCGATCACGCCGCTCGTGACGACGGCCGGTCAGCTCACGCAGCAGGCCGGCACCGCAACGGGCCTCGGGCAGCCGGTCGCGGGCCTGCTCGGGCAGGTCGGCGGAGCGATCACGTCGGCTGGATGGAAGGTGACGTCCACGTCGCCGCAGCCGATCGTCGGCGCGGTCGGCGGTCTCGTCCGGGCGGTCGGCAACACGGTGACCAATGCGGGCGGCCTCGTGAACCCGAGCGGCCCGAACGGCGCGGTGCCGGTCGCCGGTCTGGTGACGAGCGTGGTCGGCGGCATACCGGCGACCGTGCACGGTGGCGCCGAGACCGGTGCGAGCGGCGGCGGCTCGCCGCTGGGCGCGCTCGCCAACCCGCTCGCGCCGGTGACGTCGCTGGTGGGTGGCCTGCTCGGCGGCGCGGTCGGCAAATAGCCGGCTCGTGCCGATCGCCATGCGGGAACCCGGCCGCATGACCGGAGACGACGGCCATCGGTCGTCTTCGGTCCCGGCCGGGACCGGCGATGGAGCCTGAAACCGCGGCCCGCTACCTGCGCGTGTCGCCGGGCTTCGACGGCGGCCGTGCGAGCCCGCGCGCCGGCAGCGGCGTCGACATCACGATCGACGTGCGCGTTTCGCCGTACAGGTTGATGCGTTCGATCAGTTGTTCGAGATGAGCCATGCTGACGGCGACCAACCGCATCACGTACGAATCCGCCCCCGTCACGTGATGGCATTCGACGACTTCGGGAATCGTCTCCAGCAGTTTCAGGAACTTCGCTTTCGCCGGTTGCTGCACCGTGATGCCGATCAGCGCGCTCACCGGATAGCCTGCCGCGGACGGGTTGATCCGCGCGGTGTAGCCCTCGACCACGCCGGCTGCTTCAAGGCGCTTCACGCGTTCCGTCACCGCCGGCACCGACAGGTGGACCTGGCGCGCGAGCTCCGTATAGCTGATGCGTCCGTTGTCCTGCAACAGCGCCAGTATCTTCCAGTCCAGATCGTCCATCGCGGCGGGCGTTTTTAAGGTGGAGTGCCTATTTTTCCTTAAAAACCGTATTCAGCGGGGGCCGGACTTTCCCTACGATGCCTGTTCGATCCACTGGATGCTGCAAGGGGCAGGCGATGCTGTTCATCAAATCCGTCGTGATGGGGTGGTCGATCGCGGCGCCGGTCGGCCCGATCGGCATGCTGTGCATTCAGCGCAGCCTGAGCCGCGGCTTCCAGGCGGGATTCGCGACGGGCATCGGCGCCGCATGCGCCGACGCGATTTACGGCCTGCTCGGCGCGTTGGGCGTTGCGGGCCTCGTCACCGCGTTCCCGATGCTGACCGTCGCCCTGAAAATCGGCGGCGGCGCGTTTCTCGTCTGGCTCGCGTGGACCATCGCGCGCCAGGCGCCGGCCGCGCCGGCGGGGCAACGCGAGCTGCCGCGTACGACGGTCCTGCGCGATTTCCTGACGACGTTCGGCCTCACGCTGTCGAACCCGATGACGATCGTGTCGTTCGTCGGGATCTTCGCGGCGCTCGGCCCGCTGCCGGGCACGCAGGAAGGCGCGATGGGGGCCACCGTCGGATCGATGGTCGCCGGCGTGTTCATCGGTTCGGCCATGTGGTGGCTGTGCCTGAGCAGCGCGAGCGCCGCGCTACGCACGAGGCTGTCGTTCGGGTTCATGCACGGGCTGTCGCGCGTGTCGGCGGCGATCGTCGCGGGATTCGGCGCGATCCAGCTGGTCGCGGGCGTGCGCGGACTGATCTAGACGCGCGGGGCAGCGCAGCGATCCCGGCCGATGCCGATGTCGTTGCCGGGTGCGTTTCTATTCATCGCCGGCTCCATTCGATGCGTGCATGTGCGCGTGCACGAAGCGCGCGATTTCCTGGCTCAGCTCGATATCCTCCGGCGCGCCCATGAATCCGCCGTGCGGCATCCCCTCGAACACGTGCAGCTCGGTCGGCACCTGCGCGCGTCGCAACGCGCGATGCAGGCGCACGGCGTTCGACAGGAACAGGTCGCGCGTGCCGCTCTGGATGAAGGTCGGCGGGAAGCCGGCGGCGAAATCGCCGAACAGCGGCGACAGGTACGGACGCGCGAGATCGGCGCCGTTCGCGTAGAGCAGATTGTTCGCCATCAGCGGCCCCGGCAACACGACGTCGACCAGGCGGTTGGTCTCGAAGCTGTCGCCGGATTCGGTCAGGTCGGCTTCCGGCGACAGCAGCACGAGCGCGGCCGGCAGCGGCAGGCCCTCGTCGCGGGCGCGCAGCACCATCGCGGCGGCGAGATTGCCGCCGGCCGAACGGCCGCCGATGACGACGTGTTCCGGTGCGTAGCGCTCCAGCACGTAGGCATAGGTCGCGATGCAGTCGTCGAGCGCGGCCGGATACGGATGCTCGGGCGGCATCCGGTAGTCGACGCCGTAGCAGCGCACGCCGAGCCGGTCGGCCTGCATCTGCGCGCCGGCACGGCACGCGGCGCCACCGCCGACGACCAGCGCGCCGCCGTGCAGGTCGATGGTCGCATAGGCGCTGGAAGCCCCAGCTTCCGGTGTCGCGACATGCACGTCCGCGGCGCCGACGCGGATCGTCTCGACGCTCGAACGCAGATAGCCGGCGAGCTGCTCGACCGCGGCCGCGTAATGTGCGTCGGCGCTGGCCTTCACGCGCATCCATGCGTCGATATCGTCCGGGGCCGGCATCACGTGCAACGCGTTCAGCGGCACGCCGTCGTCGCCGGTCAGGCGTTGCAGCGCGGCGCGCGCTTCGTCGCTGATCGAGGTCGGGAAGGGAACGACACGGCTCGGCAGTACGACGCCGTCGGGTTTGTCTTTCATCGCTCGGGTTCCGTTCGGTGCGTCAGGCGGCCGACGGCCAGTGACGCAGCATCACGTCGAGCGCATCGAGGCTGCGCGACCACGACGCGTCGGAATCCGGTGCGCTGTGCGAGAAGCCGCCGGCGCTTTCGAGCGTCACGTAGCCCATGAAGAAGCCGCCGAGCAGACGGATCGCGTGCGCCTGTTCGGTTTCCGGCAGGTCGTAGCCGCGCAGCACCGCCGCCGTCATCCTGACGAGCTGCCCGCCCGCGCTTTCGGCGGCCCGTTCGGCGCTCACCGGATGGCGCGCGGCCGCAAAGCGGCCCGGATGCGCCCGCGCGTAGTCGCGATAGACGTTCGCGAGCGCGGCCAGCGCGTCCTTGCCGGTGCGGCCGGCCAGCGCGTCGGTGGCGCGATCGGCCAGCTCCTGCAGCGCGAACAGCGCGATCCGGCTCTTCAGATCGTCGAAGCTCGGGATATGGAAATACAGGCTCGCCAGCTTGACGTCGAAATGTCGCGCGAGCGCCGCGCCGGTGAGCAGCTCGAAGCCGGTTTCATCGGCGAGCCGCGCGCCGGCTTCGACGAGCTTGTCCACGGTAATGCCGGCACGCGCCATGACGAATGCTATGCGGATTAGTCAAAAAACTAATTCTATTAGGTTTGGCCGCGATGTCAATTTTCCGCGCGTGCCGGCGTGGCGCTTCATGCGGATGCGTGAGCTCGTCAGAACGTATAGCTGACCTTGCCGAACGCGGTGCGCCCGAGCGTGTTGTAGCCGTACGCGGTCATGTACTGCCGGTCGAACAGGTTCGACAGCGACGCCGACACGGTCAGGTGCGAATTGATCCGGTACGACGCGCGCAGGCTCACCGTCAGGTACGACGCCAGATACTGCCGGTTGGCCGGATCGTCGAACGTCGAACCGCCGTACAGCAGCGACGCGCCCGTGCTCAGCGCATGCAGCTTCAATTCGTCCCACGTGTGGTCGACGTTCAGGCTGACCGTCTGGCGCGGCCGGCGGCTGAGCCAGGTCTGGTTGGTCTCGTCCTGCGGATTCAGGATGCCGACCGCGATGCTCACCGGCGTCGAACGGCCGATCGTCCCCTTGTACGACAGGTCGATGCCGCGAATGTGCGAACGGCCGATGTTCATCGGCGAGAACGTCGCCGGGTTGTAGGCGATCAGGTTGTTGACGCGCGTATCGTAGATCGCCGCGGTGAAGGTGCCGTACGCCGTGTTCGCGTCGAGCGCGGCCTCGACCGACGTGCTGCGTTCCGGGCTGAGGCTCGGATTGCCGTAGCCGGGATAGTACAGGTCGTTGAACGTCGGCAGGCGGAATGCATTGCCGTACGACACGCGCGCCGTGTAGACCGGCGTGATCGCCCACGACAGCGCGGCGTTGCCGGTGTTCACCGCTTGCCCGGCGACGATCTCGTGGCGACCCGCGACGAACATCGTCACGCTGCCGAGCGTCGCCGACTGGTGCAGCGAGAACGCGGAATCGTTGCGCGTCGGTACGCCACCGGGAATGTCGACCGGCAGGAACGCCTGTTCGCGCGTGAAATCGTAGGCGAGCTTCGATTCGCCCGACAGCGGCAGGCCGAACAGATGAAATCCGTGCGCCTGATGGGTCAGCGACGTCGACGTGCTGATGCGTTGCGAATTGATCTGGTCCGTCGCGAGGGCCGGGTTGTCCGCGTAGATGAACTGGCGGTCGTTCGCATAACCGAACGACTGGTCGAATTGCGTATCGGGCGTGATGTCGAGATGGAACGCGACGCCGGTCGTCAGCTGGTGATCGAGCTCGCGATTCGCGTAGCCGCTGTTGTCGTAGGACAGGTCGGAGCGGTGGTACAGCGCGAACGTCGAGATCGACCAGTTGTCGCGCGCATAGCCGAGCCGCGCGTCGAGATCCTGCGCGTGATACGGATTGCGGCCGTCTTCGTGACCGTAGAAGAACGGCCGCGTCGCGTCGATGCCGGCCGTGTTGTAGTCGTGCAGCCCGAGCGAATAGGTGAGCCCGCCGAGCGCGGCCAGCGGCCCCGTCGACGGCACCGTGCCCGACGTGCGGAACCGCGTGTCGAACGTCTTGTTCGTGCCGCCGCCGAACGACACGGTGGTCTGGTTCGGCTGTTGGGCGGCGCGGCGCGTGAAGAGTTGCACGACGCCGCCCATCGCGTTGTTGCCGAACGACGCGGCGGCCGGCCCGGAGATCACCTCGACGCGCTCGAACGCGTCGGTCGGCAGGTCGGCCCACGGCGCGATGCCGGTGGTCGGCGAGCCGATCCGGATGCCGTCGATGAACACGGCGACCTGGCTCGCCGACGAACCGCGGATGCTGACCGACGCGGACGAGCCGGGCCCGCCGTTCTGCGTGACGGTCACGCCCGGCAGCGTCGCGAGCGCCTGCGTGATGCTCGGGTCGGCCGGCGACAGCCGGTCGAGATCGTCGCGCGTGAGCACCTGGGTCGACGCGTAACGCCGGTCGAACGATTCGGGCAGGTGCCGCGTGTCGGTCACGCTGATCGTCGGCAGGTCCGCCCCTTCCGCGGGCCCGGCGGGCTGCGCAGGCGCCGTGTCGCCGGCCGCATGGGCGAGCGGGGAAAGCAGCGCGGTGGCGGCGGACGTGGCGAGCAGGTGACGAAGGTTCATGAGACGGCGGGACAAAGCGAGTAGCGGGTACGGCGATCGTGAGCGGAGGGCGGACAAGCAACGGATGCCGACGGCGTGTCGGTGCGACGCTTCCGGCCGGGAAGCGGATTCGGGAACGATGGACATCTGGTGGATCCTGAGGTCGGGTCGTCCATGCAACGGGCGACCACCCGGGGGCGGCGCCTGGCGCATCGGGACACCCCGCCCGGTGCGGCTGCTGGACCTCGGGTCGATGGCAGGTCTCCTGGCTCGCGGGTCGTCGTCCGTGCGGGCCTTCCCGGTTTCCCAGTGGCATGCGGTGGCACGGATTCGCCGCTCACAGTTGCGGGGGCAGCCGCAGCTTCGAGGCGTTGCCTCGCCTGCGTTCCCTTTTGATCCCATCCCTGGGAACCATCAGCGCGCAAGGGTAATGGCGTGCGTTCGCGCACGTCAATCGTCCGGCTGCCTGCGGATGCGAAAAAACGTCATTGTCCGGCGTCAGCTTTCCGGATCCTTTCGTTTCATGCGCGCGGGCCGTGCGTCTGGTCTGACGAAACGGGGCGAGCGCGTGCCCTCGAGCCGGAACCGGCTCGGCGCGTTGCGCGGGCCGCGCTTCCCTCGACAGCTTCCCGTTCGAACCTGCCGCTCGCGTGCGCGATCTCGTTCAAACGGGCGAGGCGGAACCCGGGCGCGTATTGCACCGTGTGGATATCGCGGGTTCGAGCTGAACGGCCCGCACTCGATGACAGGAGACATCATGACCGATACCCGAGGCCGGTTCCTTGCCGGCCAGTGCACGCTCGCGCAGCGCCGCGCATCCGACCCGACAGGACGTTGACCGACATGACCGATTCGATTCGCTTCGACGGCGGCACCGCCGTGATTACCGGCGCGGCCAGCGGCATCGGTAGCGGGCTGGCGCGCCACGCGGCCGCGCTCGGCATGCGTGTCGTACTGGCCGATCTCGATCCGGCGAAACTCGACGCGTTCGCCGCGACGCTCGACACCGACGTGCTGTGCGTGCCGACCGACGTCAGCCGGCCGGAAGCCGTCGACGCGCTGGCCGAAGCCGCATGGCGGCGCTTCGGCGGCGTCGACCTGCTGTTCAACAACGCGGGCGTGATGGCGACCGGCTTCAGTTGGGAAATCACGCCGGAGCGCTTCGAGCGCAGCTTCGCGATCAACGTGCACGGCGTGCTGAACGGGATTCGCAGCTTCGTGCCGCGCATGCTCGAACGCAACGCACCGGCGCGGGTCGTGAACACCGCATCGGTCGGCGGCTTCCTGCCGAGCCCGCTGATGTCGCCGTATTCGGCGACGAAATTCGCGGTGGTCGCGCTGACGGAATCGCTGTACGGCGAACTGAAGATGCTCGGCGCACCGGTCGGCGTGTCGCTGCTCGCGCCGGGGCCCGTGCTGTCGGGCATCTTCAACGATCCGTTCGGCGCCGCGCACGACCGGCCCGAGGTGCGCGGTTTCGTCGACACGATGCGCACGATGCTGAACGCGCACGGGCTCACGCCCGACGCGTTCGCCGAGCGGGTATTCGACGGTATTCGCGCCGGGCGCTACTGGCTGATTCCGCAACCGGAGACGCTCGACGGCGCGCTGCAGCGGCGTACCGACGACATCCTCGCCGCCCGCGATCCGTCGCTGCCGTCGTTCTGAATGCCGGCGGCCGGCGCGTGTCGTTACATATGCGTGCCGGCGTGCGTGCGGCCGCCCGGGTCGCCGCCGCGATCGGGCGGCGTATTGTTCTGATCGATCTTCGCGAACACGAAGCCGACGGGCGGCAACGCGGCGGGCGAACGGTGCGTCGCTTGCGCGACTGCGGGGGCCGGCGATGCGGCGGGAAAACCGGATGACGTCACGCCCGGTTGAGCGAACGCCGACAGGGAAGCGGCCGCCAGGGCGGCGGCGACGATCGCGTGCGTATTCATGGTGACTCCTTCACGACTGACTTCACGACGACGTAATCAGTCTAGGGCGCGAAACTTAACGCGACGTGAAGGGTCGGCGGCGCGCGCATGACAGGATCTTCATGCGCGCCGCGACGGTCAGGCCGGTGCCGACACCAGCGCGCAGAAGTTCTCGAGATCGACGTTGCCGCCGCTGATCACCACGCCGACGCGCTTGCCCTGCAGCGCATCCTTCATCCGTCGCACGGCGGCGAACGACAGGCAGCCGGTCGGCTCGACGACGAGCTTCATGCGCGTGGCGAAGAAGCGCATGCAGTCGACCAGTTCCGCGTCCGTCGCGGTCAGGATGTCGTCGACGTCGCGGCGGAGGATCGGGAACGTCAGGTTGCCCAGGTGCTGCGTCTGCGCGCCATCGGCGATCGTGCGCGGCGTGTCGATGTGCACGATCGTGCCGGACCGGAACGATTGCTGGGCGTCGTTGCCGGCTTCGGGCTCGACGCCGTACAGCTTCGCGTGCGGCGACAGCGCCCGTGTGGCGAGCGCGGTGCCCGACAGCAGGCCGCCGCCGCCGAGCGGCGTGAATACCGCGTCGAGCGGGCCGACTTCGTCGAACAGTTCCTTGGCCGCGGTGCCCTGGCCGGCGATCACGTCCGGGTGATCGTAGGGCGGAACCAGCGTGAGCCCGTGCTTCTCCGCGAGTTCGCGCCCGATCTGCTCGCGATCCTCGGTATAGCGGTCGTAGGTCACGACGTTGCCGCCGTAGCCGCGCGTCGCGGCCATCTTCGCGGCCGGTGCGTCCTGCGGCATCACGATCGTCGCCGGAATGCCGAGGATGCGCGCCGAAAGCGCGATCGCCTGCGCATGGTTGCCCGACGAGAACGCGACGACGCCGTGCCGGCGCTGTTCCGCGCTGAAGCGCGACAGTGCATTGAACGCGCCGCGGAACTTGAAGGCGCCCATGCGCTGCAGGTTCTCGCACTTGAAGAACACCTGCGCGCCGAGCGCGTCGTCGATCGTCCGCGACGTCATCACCGGCGTGCGGTGCGCATGGCCTTCGAGCCGGGCCGCGGCGGCGGCAACGTCGTCGTACGTGGGGAGAGTCGGAGAGTTCATGGTCGCTAGAGATCGAAAAGGTCAGTCAACGGGAAATTCGAAACGGGACGGCAGGGCGCGCGGCGTCACTTCGCATCGTTGTAGACGGTGGCGCGCGAGACGCCGAGATGCTGCGACACGATTTCCATCGCGCGGCGCACTTCGAGGAAGCCGTCGGCCTTCAGCATCTGCATCAGCTCGCGGCGCTGGTCGGTCTTCAGCTCGCGCGGCGTCGTCGCGAGGCGCGTCGCGAACGCGTCGATGCGTTGCCGGATCGCGTCCGCGCCGGCCGGGTCGAGCGTTTCGACGACGGTCTCGCCGTCCGTGCGGCAGAACTGGTTCAGCATGCCCTGGAAGCCGCGGAACAGCGTGACGTCGGCATTCAGGCACAGCGCGGCGACGTAGCGTCCGGTCGAATCCTTGATGCCGATCGACGTGCTTTTCGCGGTGCGGCCGTCGGCGAAGCGGTTCGGGTAGTTCGCGAGCACCTGCGGGAAATCGTCGTCGGCGATGCGGGCGAGGCCGAGCTCGGTCGCGGGATCGCCGACCGCGCGTCCGGACAGGTTGTTGTGGATCGCGAGGATCGCGTGTTCCGGCGTGCGCAGGTCGTGCACGACGACCTCGGTGAACGGCGCGAACATCGCGCCGAGCCCTTCGGCGATGCGCTGCACCTGCTCGATCAGCGAGGCCTGTTCCGACGGCCGTGGTGTGTCGTTCGTGCTCATGCGTGGTCCTGGGGAGCCGGGGTGTCCGTCGTTTCCGATCGCGTGATGTCGGCCAGCAGCGGGCGCGCGATCCGGACGTAGTCGGCCGCGTCGAGCACGACCGAGCGGTCGAGCCGGCCCGCGTTGAACGCGATCTCGTCATTGTGTTCGACCAGTGCGGGATCGACGACGAGCGTCACGTTCGAATCGAATGCGAACGGCGGCACGGCGCCCATCACGCAGCGCGTGACGGCGGCCGCGACGTCGGGCGACGCGAGCGTCGCCTTGCGCCGGCCGAGTGCATCGGCGACCTTGCGGAAGTCGATCTTCAGGTGGCCGGGAATCACCGCGAGCGCGGTGGCGTCGCCGCCATCCTTGAACGTGCAGAGCATCGCCTTCGCGCCCTGTTCGGGACGGGTGCCGCGCAGCGCGGCGATCGCGTCGGATTTGCCTTCCGCCGGATGCTCGAGCACGCGGAAACGCGCGCCGGCGGTATTCAGCAGTTCGCACAGCGTGTCGAAAACGGGCGAGTCGTTCATGTTGCTCCGGAGCAGGCAGGCCGGCGCGCCGATGCGCGCGGATCAAAGAATTGTCCAAGTATAGACGTTTTGTCATGGCTGTGACAAAGGGGGCGCGCTCGTCGTTGCCCGACCGCGGCCCAGGCATGTCGTTCTTCAGCAGCCGAAAGGGAATTTCATATTGCGGGATACGCGCCGGATTCCTGTCGCCGCGTTTTACCGCCGCTTGAAACCGTGTTTTGCATCGCAAAAACGCCTGGCTATCTCATTGAAAAACAACAGAAATTTATATCTTATGTCTTATATAAGACTTGACCGAAATTTCGCTGGACAGGATTACTATTGAGTCCATGCAGTTCGCTTCGTCACACGCGGCGGGCACGCTGAACCCTTTACTCAAATGCGCTTCGTTCCCAGGAGATAGACATGTCCCAATATCAAGACGACATCAAGGCAGTGGCTGGTTTGAAGGAAAACCACGGCAGCGCGTGGAATGCCATCAGCCCCGAATATGCCGCCCGCATGCGTGCCCAGAACAAGTTCAAGACCGGCCTGGACATCGCGAAGTACACGGCGAAGATCATGCGCGCCGACATGGCCGCGTACGATGCCGATCCGTCCAAGTACACGCAGTCGCTGGGTTGCTGGCACGGTTTCATCGGCCAGCAGAAGATGATCTCCATCAAGAAGCACTTCAACAGCACCGAACGCCGCTACCTGTATCTGTCGGGCTGGATGGTCGCCGCGCTGCGCTCGGAGTTCGGCCCGCTGCCGGACCAGTCGATGCACGAAAAGACTTCGGTCAGCGCGCTGATCCGCGAGCTGTACACGTTCCTGCGCCAGGCCGACGCCCGTGAGCTGGGTGGCCTGTTCCGCGAGCTGGATGCCGCGAAGGACGCTGCCGCCAAGGCCGCGATCCAGCAAAAGATCGACAACCACGTCACGCACGTCGTGCCGATCATCGCCGACATCGACGCCGGCTTCGGCAACGCGGAAGCGACCTACCTGCTGGCCAAGCAGTTCATCGAAGCGGGCGCGTGCTGCATCCAGATCGAAAACCAGGTGTCGGACGAGAAGCAGTGCGGCCACCAGGACGGCAAGGTCACGGTGCCGCACGAGGACTTCCTCGCGAAGATCCGCGCGATCCGCTACGCATTCCTGGAGCTGGGCGTGGACGACGGCATCATCGTCGCGCGTACCGATTCGCTGGGCGCCGGCCTGACCAAGCAGATCGCCGTGACGAACCAGCCGGGCGACCTGGGCGATCAATACAACTCGTTCCTCGATTGCGAGGAACTGTCGGCCGACCAGCTGGGCAACGGTGACGTCGTCATCAAGCGCGACGGCAAGCTGCTGCGTCCGAAGCGCCTGCCGAGCAACCTGTTCCAGTTCCGCGCCGGCACGGGCGAAGCGCGTTGCGTGCTCGACTGCATCACGTCGCTGCAGAACGGCGCCGACCTGCTGTGGATCGAAACCGAAAAACCGCATATCGCACAGATCGGCGGCATGGTCAGCGAGATCCGCAAGGTGATCCCGAACGCGAAGCTGGTGTACAACAACAGCCCGTCGTTCAACTGGACGCTGAACTTCCGTCAGCAGGCGTACGACGCGATGAAGGCAGCGGGCAAGGACGTGTCGGCTTACGACCGCGCGCAGCTGATGAGCGTGGAATACGACGAGACCGAACTGGCGCAACTGGCCGACGAGAAGATCCGTACGTTCCAGGCCGATGCATCGCGTGAAGCAGGCATCTTCCATCACCTGATCACGCTGCCGACGTACCACACGGCCGCGCTGTCGACCGACAACCTGGCCAAGGAATACTTCGGCGACCAGGGCATGCTCGGCTACGTGGCCGGCGTGCAGCGCAAGGAAATCCGTCAGGGCATCGCCTGCGTGAAGCACCAGAACATGTCCGGTTCGGACATCGGTGACGATCACAAGGAATACTTCAGCGGCGAAGCGGCGCTGAAGGCCGCGGGCAAGGACAACACGATGAACCAGTTCTGATCGTCGTCCGACCCGAAGCACGAAGCCAGCCCCGCGGGGCTGGCTTTTTTTGTCTGCCCGAGCCTGGCACGTCACCCGCGCACGGCCTTCACGACGTACTGGCTCGTCGGCACCACGTCGATCTTGTCGAAATCGATGAAGCGCCCGCAACTGTCCATCATCTCGGCCACGTTGCGCTGGAACTTCTCCTCGTCGCCGACCGCATCGAAAAACGCGTGCGGATCGGTCATCGCGGCGGCCGGGAAGCATTCCTCGACGATCGCGTCGTAGCCGGGCGCCGCATGCGTGAGCGCACGTACGACGACGTTCTGCACGTACAGGAAATTGTCCTGCGTATCGATCGCGACACGCGTGTGATGGCCGTGCCACACGTCGAGCCACGCTTCGTGCGTGAGGCGCGGCGGGCGCTTCAGGAATGCGAGCTGCGAGAAACCGGTCGTACGCTCGCCGGGCCGCGCGGGGAAGCGCGTGTTCGGAATCGGCTGCGACTCGGTGACGAGATACGCGGCCATGTGCGGGACCACGGCGCGCACCGCGTCGTCGAACGGCTGGCGGAACATTGCGTTCGCGCTGTCGACCCATACCGCGACGATCCCGTCGATGCCCGGCTGCGTGTTGGTCTGCTTCAGGCCGGCGGCGGGCGCGACGTCGGCATCGGCGACGTTCACCTGCACGCCGTGCGCGCCGAGCGACAGCAGCCGGTCGGCGAGCTGCGCGCGTACGCCGCGGCTCCACTGATCGGGCGCGACCTGTGCATCGCGCCACAACACGTAAATGACTTTCTCCATGGTTCCGGCTCCGGGAAGGGAATGACGGGAGCGGCGGCGCGGCCGCCGCGGTTCAGGAAGCGGTTTCGGTCGATCCGGCCGCTCGATGCGCACCGGGGGCGAAGCGGTTCGCGGTCAGCGTGAACGACGGTGGAATCGGCGACGTGACGGTTTCGAACAACCGCTCGTGGCGCGTCGCATGAATGCGCCATACGCCGTCGCGCTTCACGTACTGGTCGTCGTAGAACGCGGTGCCGTGCAGCAGGTAGTCGTCGTCGAGATTGATCGCGTGATCCTCGAGAAACCAGATGCCGCATGCGTGCTCGGCCGACACCAGCGTGAGCTCCGGGTGATGGCCGTGATGCATCGTCAGGAAGGTCGGCTTGCCGATCAGTTCGCGCAGGCTCGACACGAAGGCGTCACGGCCGTCGTACGCATACCGGCCGCCATACAGCCGCGCCTCGCAATCCTCGGTCAGGCACGCCGCGAGCAGCGTCCAGTCGTGCGTGTCGACCGCGCGGAAATACCGGTACTTCAACTGACGGATCTGCTCGTATTCGTGGAGCATGCGGGTCGTGTCGTCCATCGGCGTGTCTCGTGGTGGTGTCGTTCGATGGTAGGGACGAGGCCGCCTGCATCACATCGTCTGTTCGGACGAAAGCCGCGTGCGCATGCGCGCCGCGCTGCTTCGACGAAGCGCCGGTTTCATCCGAACGGGTGATGGCCGACGCAGCGCGCGGCGGTAACGTGGCATCGACGCGGCCTTCGAACCGCGCGGGCACCGAACAAGGAGGCGGGATGACCCTCATCGAATCGCTGGAAACGCGCGTGCGCAGGCTCGAGGACGCCGACGCGATCCGCCGGCTGAAGGCGCGCTACTTCACGTGCTGCGACCGCAAGGATCCGCAGGGCATGCGCGACTGCTTCGTGGCCGGCCCCGTGCAGATCGATTACGGCCGGATCGGCACGTTCGACACGCGCGACGCGCTCGTCGACGTATTCGAGCGGCTTGGCTGCCATCCGCACATCGTTGAAATGCATCACGGCGTGAATCCCGACATCACCGTGATCGACGACACGCAGGCGCGCGGCACGTGGGGCCTGCATTACCAGATGATCGACACGCACGCGCGCACGCTCACGCAGCTCGGCGCGACCTACGACGACGTGTATCGCAAGGTCGACGGCGAATGGAAGATCGCGGCCACGCGCTGCGTGGTCACGTCGACGCTGTCGGCCCGCTACGAAGGCGACGCGCCGGGCGTGCTGTTCGCCGGTGCGCAGCCGCCGGCTGCGTGATGAACCTTCCACAGGAGACATCGAACATGACACAGAACCACGATGCGCCGGTTGCCGTCGTGACGGGCGCATCGCGCGGTGCCGGCAAGGGTATCGCGCGGGCGCTCGGTGCGGCCGGCATGACCGTCTACGTGACGGGCCGCTCGCAGCGCGAAGGCGATGCGCCGCTGCCCGGCACGATTCACGAGACCGCACGCGAGATCGACGCGCTCGGCGGCCGCGGGATCGCGGTGGCCTGCGACCACGCGGACGACGCACAGGTGAAGGCGCTGTTCGAACGTGTCGGGCGCGACGGCGGGCGGCTCGACATCCTCGTCAACAACGCGACCTACCTGCACGATCAATTGATCCTGCCCGGCCCGTTCTGGGAAAAATCGCTCGATCTGGTGAACATCCTCGACGTCGGGCTGCGCTCCGCGTACGTCGCGAGCTGGCACGCGGCGCCGCTGATGGCGAAGCGCCGCAGCGGGCTGATCGCGTTCACGTCGTCGTTCGGCGCGAGCTGCTACATGCACGGCGCGGCGTACGGCGCGCAGAAAACCGGCGTCGACAAGTTCGCGAAGGACATGGCCGTCGACCTGAAGCCCTTCGACGTCGCGGCCGTGTCGATCTGGATGGGGCCGCTGCGCACCGAGCGCACGACGCGCGTATGGGAGGAACATCCGGATCTGTACAAGGAGTTTTCGCTCGTCGCCGAAAGCCCGGAATTCACGGGCCGCGTGATTCATGCGATCCACGACGATCCGCGGCGCATGGCGCTGTCGGGGCAGGTGCTCGTCGGTGCGGAAGCCGCGTTGCAATACGGCATCGCCGATCTCGACGGCAAGCAACCGCCGTCGTACCGCGAACTGCTCGGCGGGCCGGTGCAGGCCCATCCGGCGATCGTCGCCTGAAGGAGCACGCATGGGCATCCTGAACGGCAAGGTCGCGCTCGTCACGGGCGCGGGGCAGGGCGTCGGCCAGGGCGTCGCGCATGCGCTCGCCGCCGAAGGCGCGCACGTCGCGGTGGTCGGCCGCACGCGCGACAAGCTGCTCGCGACGTGCGAAGCGATCCGTGCGCGCGGCGGCCTGGCCGACGCGTTCGTTTGCGACGTGATGGACGCCGCGCAGATCGCGCGGTGCGTCGAGGCCGTCGTCGAGCGGTGCGGCGGCGTGCAGATCCTGATCAACAACGCGCAGGTCGTGCCGCTCGGCCGCCTGCTCGACGTGAGCGACGCGGATTTTCTGGCGGGACTCGAATCGGGGCCGATCGCGACGCTGCGGATGATGCGCGCGTGCCATCCGCATCTGAAGGGCGACGGCGTGATCGTCAACTTCGCGTCGTCGGCCGCGGTGCGCTGGGATGCGTCCGGTTACGGCGCGTATGCAGCGACCAAGGAGGCGATTCGTGCGCTGACGCGCGCTGCCGCATGTGAATGGGGCGCGGACGGCATCCGCGTGAACGCGGTCGCGCCGCATGCGTTGTCGCCGGGCCTGAAAGGCTGGATCGATGCGCATCCACAGGAAGCGGCCGCGTTCTTCCGCACGATCCCGCTCGGCCGCGTCGGCGATTGCGAGCAGGACATCGGGCGCGCGATCGTGTTTCTCGCGAGTCGCGACGCCGCGTATCTGACGGGCGCGACGCTGCCGCTCGACGGCGGACAGGCGTACTGGGGCTGACGTCGCACGGCGTGTGCCCATCATCAATTCGGCAGCCGCGCGCATGCGTGCGCAGCGCTGCCGGCAAACCGGAATCGAGAGAGGACGACATGGGTCGACTGGCAGGCAAGGTAGCGATCGTCACGGGCGGCGCGCGCGGCATGGGCGCCGCGACGTGCAGGCTGTTCGTCGAAGAGGGCGCTCGCGTGGTGATCGGCGACGTGCTCGACGCGGAAGGCGAAGCGCTCGCGCGCGAACTCGGCGACGCGGCGCGCTTCGTGCGGCTCGACGTGGCCGACGAAGCGAGCTGGGCGCGCGTGGCCGAGGCGGCCGTCGAGCAGTTCGGCCGCATCGACGTGCTCGTCAACAACGCGGCCGTGCTGACGTTCGGCGGCATCACCGAGCTGTCGAAACGCGATTTCGAGCGGGCGGTGTCGATCAATCTGGTCGGCACGTTCGTCGGCATCCGCACGATCGCGCCGCGCATGATCGCGCAGCAGAGCGGATCGATCGTCAACATCTCGTCGGTGGACGGGCTGCGCGGCGTGAATGCGCTGGCCGCGTACGTGTCGAGCAAATGGGGGGTGCGTGGGTTGACGAAGGTCGCCGCGCTCGAGCTCGGTCACCGGGGCGTGCGCGTGAATTCCGTCCATCCGGGCGGCGTGAACACCGCGATGTCGAACCCGACCGGCGCGCCGCTCGAGGAAATCAACCGGCACTATGCGAACGTGCCGCTGCAGCGCGTCGGTTTGCCCGACGAGATCGCACGCGCGACGCTGTTCCTCGCGAGCGACGAAGCGTCGTACTGCAACGGTGCGGAACTGTCCGTCGACGGCGGGATGGCGGCGGGCGCGTATTACCCCGGATTGCCTGGCGCACCGTTTTGAGCGGGGACGTGTGGCGGGCATTCAAACAGGATGTTTGTGTACGCAACCTAATTCAGGGTTTGCCTGAGTAGCGAAAACGCGAATTCGCGCGGCGCGCGTTTGCGTCGCGAGTACGCACGAGCGGCAGGGTGAAATTGCCGCTCGTGCGAAACCCTTGCGGGGCGGCCGTCGCGGCCGTTTCGTCCCCAAAGCCCGCGCGACCACGCCTGTAAAAAGGACCTGTCTGCAACGCGCATGCCGGCGCGCCGTCACAGTTGTTTCTTGTTGCAACGCAACGCCCGCCCAATAACGGCGATGGTATGCTGGCCGGCATGGAGTTGTATGGCAGGTTGCTTGCATGGCGAAACTCGCGTTCGCACCCTCTAACGAGACTTCACCTTCTCTCGCACGCATCGCGGCATCGACGCGCGCTCCGCTCGCGCGTCCCGTCCTGCGCGCCGCATCCTCCTGCGCTCCGCACGCATTCCCCATCTCGCGGGCCCGCCCCGCATCCCCCATC
>FTHQ01000037.1_pt1 | contig 79089 bp, 76 predicted proteins | sample 1641001 | NCBI WGS metagenome assembly FTHQ01 (sample SAMEA3914872, study PRJEB12502) | metagenome | biome: forest; material: soil | place: Canada | collected 2011-07-03 | depth 0.3 m | reverse complement strand
TTAGATACGCGTTCTCCATGCGCAGGTAGTTCAGTTCCTGAAGCAGGTCCTCGCGGGTACGGGTATCCGTGCCATCGGTAGGGTTCAGAGGCTGAGCAGGCGGTGTTTTTGGCATTGCGGTTGGGCGGCGGCCTTTGGGCCTCGGCGCGAGGGCAGTCAAACCACCATCATCATAGCGGCGAGCCCATTCGAGCACCGCGCTCGGATTGCGAATATTGAACCGCGCCGCCGCTTCCTTGCTCGACACGCCATGCTCGCGCATGTGCTGAACAACTTTGAGCCTGAACGCCACATCGTATGAGTTGTACTTCCTACGCACGCCGTCCTTACCATGAGCCTGGTATGTGGCGTACCACTGGGAAACCGTCGAGTGACTCAAGCCATGCGTTCGCGCCACCGCGCGTATGGCTTCCCCCCCGATGCACCGCTTCACTACCGATAGCTTGAACTGCTCGGTATATCTCGCCATGAAAAAACCCCAAAAGTTGGCGTCCAACTTTTGGGGTTCAGTTCACATCGCGCGCGGTGGCGTTTTTCATCGTGCGGCCCGCCGGGCGATGCGGTTCAGGCGCCCGCTTTCACCGGCCGGCCGTGCCAGCGCAGCACGAGATAGCGCCCGGCGAAGCACAGCACGCCGCAAACGCCGATCGTCACGCCCATCGCGAACGGCGTGCCGTCCGCGAGCGCGCCGATCGCGACGCTCGCCAGCGCGCCGAGCGCGAGCTGCATCGCGCCGAACACGGCCGCCGACGCGCCCGCGTTGTGCGGATAGCGGTGCATCAGGTCGGTCGTGCAGTTCGCGGACAGGATCCCGACCACGCCGACGACGAAGAACAGGCACACGACGATCGACCACAGCCCGCCCCACCCCGTCAGCGCGACGAGCGCGACCGCGAGCGACGCGATGCAGCTCACGAGCGACGCGGCCGCGATGATGCGCAGCGAACCGATGCGGCCGACGAGGCGCGTATTCGCGAAGTTGCCGATCATGATCCCGACGACGTTCAGGCCGAACAGCAGCCCGTAGTGCTGCGGCGACACGTGGAAATACTCGATGTACACGAACGGCGTCGCGGTGATGTACGAGAACATCGACGCGAACGCCATCCCGCCGCACAGCATGTGCCCCCATGCGACGGGGTCGGACAGGATGCGCCCGTACGACGCGAACGACGCGAGCACGGCCGCGCTCTTGCGCCGCTCCTTCGGCCAGGTTTCGGGCACGCGCAAGTACGCGGTCGTCGCGCAGATCGCGCCGAACACGGCCAGCACGACGAACACGCCGCGCCAGCCGGAGAAGCGCAGGATCTGGCCGCCGATCAGCGGCGCGAGCAGCGGCCCGACCGCGGTGACGATCGCGACCATCGACAACACCTTCGCCGCGTCGCTCGGCTCGTGCGCGTCACGCGCGATCGCCCGCGCGAGCACCGACGCGGCACCGGCGCCGAGCGCCTGCAGAAAGCGCACGACGATCAGCATGTCGATCGAACCCGACACGAAGCAGCCGATGCTCGCGAGCGTGAACAGCGCGATCCCGCCGAGCAGCACGGGACGGCGGCCCCACGTGTCGGACAGCGGGCCGTACAGCAGCATGCCGATCGAGAAGCCCGCCATGAAGCTGGTCAGCGTGCGCTGCGCGGCGCCGGGGCTCACGGAGAAGCTGTCGGCGATCGACGGCAGGCTCGGCAGGTACATGTCGGTGGCGATCGGCCCGCAGGCCGCGAGCGCGCCGAGCAACAGGATCAGCCGGGCATCGGGCCGGCGCCGGACGACGTGGGACATGGGTATCCGGAATGGGAGCCCGCGCGCATCGGGGCGCGCGTGGCGGTGAAGACGGGAAGCCGCGCCGCAAGCGGCGCGTTCAGGCCCATGATTGTACGCGCAACTTTTTTGCCTGCCTCGGGCCGCGTCCGGCGGCGGGCGCGGCGACGCCCACGCCTGCCGTTTGCCGGACGAACGCGCGGGCGGATTCGATTAAGCTTGCTGCTGCTCGTTTCTCTTGTCTGACCCATTCGACGTACGACCGAACCGATGACCGCTTTCCTGCTGATCTGGAGCCCCAAGAAATGGCCGTGGCCCGAGTTGCCCGACGTCGCCGCGCGCGTGAAGGCCGGCGAGGCCGTGCATGACGTGTGGGGTTGCGGCTTCGCGCGCGGCATCCTGCCGGGCGACCGCGTGTTCCTGCACCGCGTCGCGAAGGAGCCCAAGGGTGTATTCGGCTCCGGCTACGTGACGCGCGCGCCGTACGAGGTGCCCGATCCGTCGACGAAGCGCGGCTACCGGCTGTGCATCGACTTCGTGTACGACTGGCTGGTCGATGCGCACCAGGACGTCGTGATCGCGCGCGACGCGCTGCGCGTTCACCCGTATTCGGTACAGACCTGGGATGCACAGACGTCCGGCACGTCGATCAAGCCGATGGTCGAAGGTCCGCTCGAAAAGCGCTGGGCCGAGTTGACCGGCAAGCGCAAGCCGCCGCGATAGCCGAAAACCGGGTCGAATCCCGCGCGCCTTTTTCGTGCGGCCGATTCCCCCGCGCGCCGAAAGGCCGCAGACCGGCCCGCGGGCCTGCCGTGCGTGTCTCCGGTACAATCGGACGATCGTTCCGCCCAGGCGCCGCGCGGCCCGTGCACAGGCCTCCGCGCCCTTCTCTCGCAGGTTTCGCCCATGTCCAACAATCAGATCCTCTTCGAACGCGCCCAGAAGACCATTCCCGGCGGCGTCAACTCGCCGGTGCGCGCCTTCCGCTCGGTCGGCGGCACGCCGCGCTTCGTCGCGCGCGCGCAAGGCCCGTATTTCTGGGACGCCGACGGCAAGCAGTACATCGACTACATCGGCTCGTGGGGCCCGATGATCGTCGGCCACGTCCATCCGGAAGTGCTGTCGGCCGTGCAGAACGTGCTCGCCGACGGCTTCTCGTTCGGCGCGCCGACCGAAGCCGAGATCGAGATCGCGGAGGAAATCTGCAAGCTCGTGCCGTCGATCGAGCAGGTGCGGATGGTGTCGAGCGGCACCGAGGCGACGATGAGCGCGCTGCGTCTCGCGCGCGGCTTCACGGGCCGCAGCCGCATCGTCAAGTTCGAAGGCTGCTACCACGGCCACGCGGACAGCCTGCTGGTCAAGGCCGGCTCGGGCCTGCTGACGTTCGGCAACCCGACGTCGGCCGGCGTGCCCGCCGACATCGCGAAGCACACGACCGTCCTCGAATACAACAACGTCGCCGCGCTGGAAGAAGCCTTCGGCGCGTTCGGCGACGAGATCGCCGCGGTGATCGTCGAGCCGGTCGCCGGCAACATGAACCTCGTGCGCGGCACGCCCGAATTCCTGAACGCACTGCGCGCGCTGTGCACGAAGCACGGCGCCGTGCTGATCTTCGACGAGGTGATGTGCGGATTCCGCGTCGCGCTCGGCGGCGCGCAGGCGTACTACGGCATCGCGGCCGACCTCACCTGCCTCGGCAAGGTGATCGGCGGCGGGATGCCGGCCGCCGCGTTCGGCGGCCGCCGCGACATCATGGCCCACCTCGCGCCGCTCGGCGGCGTCTACCAGGCCGGCACGCTGTCGGGCAACCCGATCGCGGTCGCCGCGGGCCTGAAGACGCTGCAACTGATCCAGGCGCCCGGCTTCTACGACGCGCTCACCGCGCAGACGAAGCGGCTCACCGACGGCCTCGCGGCGGAAGCGCGCGCGGCCGGCGTGCCGTTCGCGGCCGACTCGATCGGCGCGATGTTCGGCCTGTACTTCGCCGAGCGCGTGCCGACCAGCTTCGCGGAAGTCACGAAGAGCGACATCGCGCGCTTCAACCGCTTCTTCCACCTGATGCTCGACGAGGGCGTGTACTTCGCGCCGTCCGCGTACGAAGCCGGCTTCGTGTCGAGCACGCACGACGACGCGGTAATCGACGCGACGCTCGCGGCCGCGCGCCGCGCGTTCGCGGCCCTCGCCGCCTGACCCGGGGCCGCGCGCATGTTCTCGGATACCGATTTCGCCCACATGCAGCGCGCGCTCGCGCTCGCCGCGCGCGGCATGTACACGACCGCGCCGAATCCGCGCGTCGGCTGCGTGATCGTCAAGGACGGCGACGTGATCGGCGAAGGCTTCACGCAGCCGGCCGGCCAGGACCACGCGGAAGTCCAGGCGCTGAAGGACGCGCGCTCGCGCGGCTACGACGTCGCGGGCTCGACCGTCTACGTGACGCTCGAACCGTGCAGCCATTTCGGCCGCACGCCGCCGTGCGCGAACGCGCTGATCGACGCGCGCGTCGCGAAGGTGGTCGCGGCGATGGAAGACCCGAACCCGCAGGTGTCGGGGCGCGGCCTCGGAATGCTGCGCGACGCCGGCATCGACGTGCGCTGCGGGCTGCTCGCGCATGAGGCCGGCGAACTGAACATCGGCTTCGTGTCGCGGATGACGCGTGGCCGCCCGTGGGTGCGGATGAAGACCGCCGCGTCGCTCGATGGCCGCACCGCACTGCCGTCCGGCGAAAGCCAGTGGATCACCGGCGAGGCCGCGCGCCTCGACGGCCACGCGTGGCGCGCCCGGGCGTGCGCGATCCTCACCGGTATCGGCACCGTGCGCGAGGACAATCCGCTGCTGACCGTGCGCGGTATCGACACGCCGCGTCAGCCGCAACGCATCCTGGTGGACAGCCGCCTCGACCTGCCGCTCGACGCGCGGCTGCTCGAAGGCGCGCCGCTGCTGATCTTCTGCGGCCGGCTCGACGCCGCAGGCGAGGTACGCGCGAACGTGCTGAAGTCGCGCGGCGCGGAAATCGTGCCGCTCGCGAATGCGCACGGCAAGGTCGACCTGCCCGCGATGCTGGCGGCGCTCGGCGCGCGCGGCGTCAACGAGCTGCACGTCGAGGCCGGCCACAAGCTGAACGGTTCGCTGCTGCGCGAGCGGTGCGTCGACGAATTGCTGGTATATCTGGCGCCGAGCCTGCTGGGCGCCGACGCGGCCGGCATGTTCGATCTCGCCGCGCCGGCCAGCCTCGATGCGCGTACCCGGTTGTCGTTCCACGGTATCGAGCGGATCGGCGACGATCTGCGGATCCTCGCGCGTATCGCGCCGCCCGACGCCTCTCACTGAACGGAATCGTCACGATGTTTACCGGAATTGTCGCGGCCGTCGGCCGCATCGAATCGATCGCCCCGCTCGGCACGTCGGCCGACGCCGGTGTGCGCCTGACCGTGCAGGCCGGCGGGCTGGACCTGGCCGATGTCGCGCTCGGCGACAGCATCGCGATCCAGGGCGCATGCATGACGGTGATCGAGAAGACCGACACCACGTTCGACGTCGATGTGTCGCGCGAAAGCCTGAACCGGACGGTCGGCCTCGCGCAACCCGGCGAGGTGAACCTCGAGAAGGCGCTGCGCGCGCACGACCGCCTTGGCGGGCATATCGTATCGGGCCATGTGGACGGACTCGGTACCGTGTCGCGCTTCGCGCCGGTCGGCGAGTCGCACGAACTGCGAATCGTCGCGCCGCGCGAACTCGGCCGCTATCTCGCGTACAAGGGCTCGATCACGGTGAACGGCGTGAGCCTGACAGTGAATGCGGTCGACGATCGCGCGGACGGCTGCGAATTCTCGATCAACCTGATTCCGCATACGGTCGACGTCACGACGCTGCGCCACGTGAAGGCCGGCGACAAGGTCAACCTCGAAGTCGACATGATCGCGCGCTATGTGGAGCGGATGCTGTCGGCGTCGCAGGGCGTGCATCAGGACTGACCGGGCAGCGCCGCCGCGTCCTGTACAGGGAATGACGGCCGACGGTGCGGCCGGCCGCCGCATCAATCGTCGGCGTCGGCCGAGCGGGCCGCGCCGAGCAGGGATCCCGCCCTACTTCGTGCCGTGCCACTCCGTCGCCGGCCATTCGACACGCTTGCATCGGAATCGCGTTCGGTCGATGGCCGTCGGGCCAGCCGACACCTGGCCGAACAGCCAACGACGCGCACGGGTCATGCCGTCGCGCTAAGATGCGTCGACAGCGGTTTCCACGCCGCCACGCACGACGCGCCGCATCGCGGCCGCGCCTCTTCCCACAGGAGTTCGTCCCCATGTCCATCTCGATGTACCAGGCTTCGCTGCCCGTCCTGATCCGCGGCCTCACCAACCTGCAGCACATCCTCGGCAAGGCGCAGGCGCATGCGGCCGAAAAGCAGATCGACCCGTCGGTATTCATCGGCGCACGCCTCTACCCGGACATGCTGCCGCTCGTCCGTCAGGTCTACATCGCGACCGACACGGCGAAGGGCTGCGCCGCGCGGCTAGCCGGCGCCGAGATCCCGAGCTACCCGGACGTCGAGCAGAGCTTCGACGAGCTGCACGCGCGCATCCAGAAGACGATCGACTACCTGAAAAGCTTCGACGCCGCACAGATCGACGGCAGCGAGACGCGCCAGATCGTGCTGAAGATGCGCGTCGGCCCGATCGAGTTCACCGGCCAGTCGTACCTGCTGAACTTCGTGCTGCCCAACTTCTTCTTCCACGTGACGACCGCGTACGACATCCTGCGCCACAGCGGCGTCGAGCTCGGCAAGCTGGACTACCTCGGCGGGCGCAACGAGCAAGCGTGACGCCCGGCCCGCAACCGTCCGCGCCCGCGCGCAGGCCGGCCGCAGCGCTTTCCGGAGCACGCGCGGGCCCCGCGCGGCCCGCGCCAGCCGAAACGCCGTCCGGCTGGCGTAAAATACGCACTTTCCTCTTTCTCGCCCCCTTATGACGCTCGCCTCCACGCTCGACATCATCGCCGAGCTGAAAGCCGGCCGGATGGTGATCCTGGTCGACGAAGAAGACCGCGAAAACGAGGGCGACCTCGTGATCGCCGCCGAATTCGTCACACCGGAAGCGATCAACTTCATGGCCAAGTACGGCCGCGGCCTGGTTTGTCTGACGTTGACGCAGGAACGCTGCAAGCAGCTTCACCTGCCGCTGATGACCTACCGCAACGGCACGCAGTACGGCACCGCGTTCACGGTCAGCATCGAAGCGGCCGAAGGCGTGACGACCGGCATCTCGGCCGCCGACCGGGCGCACACGATCGCCACGGCGGTCGCGCACGACGTGCGCCCCGAGCACATCGTGCAGCCGGGCCACGTGTTCCCGATCCTGGCGCAGCCGGGCGGCGTGCTCGTGCGCGCCGGCCACACCGAGGCCGGCTGCGACTTCACCGCGCTCGCGGGCCTCACGCCGGCCGCGGTGATCTGCGAGATCATCAAGGACGACGGCACGATGGCGCGCCTGCCGGACCTGATCGAATTCGCGAAGGAACACAACCTGAAGATCGGCACGATCGCCGACCTGATCCAGTACCGCAGCCGCACCGAATCGATCATCGAGCGGATCGCCGAGCGCACGATGCAGACCGCGCACGGCACGTTCCGCGCGGTGCTGTACCGCGACCAGCCGAGCGGCTCGCCGCACATCGCGCTGGTGCGCGGCGCCCCGTCGCCTGACGTCGATACGCCGGTGCGCGTGCACGAGCCGCTGTCGGTGCTCGACCTGCTCGAAACGGGCGTGTCGACCCACTCGTGGACGCTCGACGCCGCGATGCGCGACATCGCGGAACGCGATCTCGGCGTGATCGTGCTGCTCAATTGCGGCGATACGAAGGAACACCTGATCGACGTCTTCAAGGCGTTCGACGAGGAAGAAAAGGCCGCTGCGCTCAAGCGCCGGCCGGTCGATTTCAAGACGTTCGGCATCGGCGCGCAGATCCTGCGCGATGTCGGCGTCGGCAAGATGCAGGTGCTGTCGAATCCGCGCAAGCTGGGCAGCATGTCCGGCTACGGCCTCGAAGTCACGGGCTTCATTCCGATGCCCGGCGGCGAAGCCAAGTCCTGCCCGGCGTCCCACGCGTAACCCGCCACGGCGCTTTCGCCCTATAACCGTTCATCCACACCACGGACCAGATCATGGAAATCGGACAATACCAACCGAATCTCGAAGGCGACGGCCTGCGTATCGGCATCGTGCAATCGCGCTTCAACGAACCCGTGTGCAACGGCCTCGCCGACGCGTGCGTCGAAGAACTGGAGCGCCTCGGCGTCACCGGTGAAGACGTGCTGCTCGTATCGGTGCCCGGCGCGCTGGAAATCCCGCTCGCGCTGCAAAAGCTCGCCGAAAGCGGCCAGTTCGACGCGCTGATCGCGCTCGGCGCGGTAATCCGCGGCGAGACCTACCACTTCGAACTCGTGTCGAACGAGAGCGGCGCGGGCATCACCCGCATCGGCCTCGACTTCAACCTGCCGATCGCGAACGCGGTCCTGACCACCGAAAACGACGAGCAGGCCGTCGCGCGCATGACCGAAAAGGGTCGTGACGCCGCACGCGTGGCCGTCGAGATGGCCAACCTGACGATGGCGCTCGATCAGCTCGGCGACGACGAGGACGAAGAGGAAGACGAAGACGACGAAGAGGAGCGCGCATGAAGAAGAGCGCCCGCCGACAATCGCGCGAGCTGGCGACGCAGGGCCTGTATCAGTGGCTGCTGTCGAACGCGCCCTCCGGCGAGATCGACGCGCAACTGCGCGGCGCGCTCGGTTACGACAAGGCTGACAAGGAACTGCTCGAAGCGATCCTGCACGGCGTGATCCGCGAGCATGCGACGCTCGTCGAAGCGCTGGCGCCGTCGCTGGACCGTCCGATCGATCAGCTGTCGCCGGTCGAACGCGCGGTGCTGCTGATCGCGACGTTCGAACTCACGCACCACGTCGAAACGCCGTACCGCGTGATCATCAACGAAGCCGTCGAACTCGCGAAGACGTTCGGCGGCTCCGACGGCTACAAGTACGTGAACGGCGTGCTCGACAAGCTGGCCGCGAAGCTGCGCCCCGCCGAAACGCAGGCGCGTCGCAACGGCTGATACCGTTGGTTGGTCCACGGGCGCGCAAGCGCCCGTTTTTCATTCCTTTCTCCCTCCGCCCTGCCCGCCGATGAATACCACCGCCGATTCGCTCGTCACGCTCGCCGCACGCGTCGACGCGATCCAGCCCTTTCATGTGATGGAACTGATGAAGGAGGCACAGCGGCTCGAGTCCTTGGGGCGCGATGTTATCCACATGGGCATCGGCGAGCCCGATTTCACCGCGCCGGAGCCGGTGGTCGAGGCCGCGGCGGCCGCGCTGCGCCGCGGCGTCACGCAATACACGAGCGCGCTCGGGATTGCGCCGCTGCGCGAGGCGATCGCCGCGCACTATGCACACGCGTACGGCCTCACGATCAGCCCCGAGCGGATCGTCGTGACGGCCGGCGCATCGGCCGCGCTGCTGCTCGCGTGCCTCGCGCTGGTCGGCCGCGACGACGAAGTGCTGATGCCCGACCCGTCATACCCGTGCAACCGGCACTTCGTCGCGGCGGCCGAAGGCCGTCCGGTGCTCGTGCCGAGCGGCCCGGACGCGCGCTTCCAGCTCACCGAGCACGACGTCCGCACGCACTGGAACGACCGCACGCGCGGCGTGCTGCTCGCGTCGCCGTCGAACCCGACCGGCACGTCGCTCGAACCGGACGAACTGAAGCGGATCGTCGAAGCAGTGCGCGCACGCGGCGGCTTCACGATCGTCGACGAGATCTACCAGGGGCTCAGCTACGACGCCGCCCCCGTGTCGGCGCTGTCGTTCGGCGACGACGTGATCACCGTGAACAGCTTCTCGAAGTATTTCAGCATGACCGGCTGGCGGCTCGGCTGGCTCGTCGTGCCGCCCGCCCTCGTCGGCACGTTCGAGAAGCTGTCGCAGAACCTGTTCATCTGCCCGTCCGCCCTCGCGCAACACGCGGCGCTCGCCTGCTTCGAACCGGCCACGCTCGACATCTACGAAACGCGCCGGCTCGAATTCAAGCGCCGCCGCGATTTCATCGCACCGGCGCTCGAGCGGCTCGGCTTTACGGTGCCGGTAATGCCGGACGGCGCGTTCTATGTGTATGCGCATTGCGGCGGCGTCGCCCACCCGGCGGCCGGCGACAGCGCCGCGCTCACGCAGGCGATGCTGCACGACGCAGGCGTGGTGCTGGTGCCGGGCATGGACTTCGGCGTCCATGCCCCGCGCGACTATATCCGCCTGTCGTATGCGACGGCCTACTCGCGGCTCGAAGAGGCCGTCGACCGGCTCGCGACGCTGTTCGGCGAGCATTGACGCCGCGGCGAGCACGCCGGCCGCTTCCCGCACCGCAAAAGAAAAAGGCACCCGAATCGGGTGCCTTTTTCTTCATCTGCGCTTCATCTGCGCCAGCCGGAGCCGCACGGAACGCGACGTTACGCGCCGAGCTCCGAATGATCGCCGTGCGACTGCTTCGCGGTATCGACGCTCGCGTCGTCCTGCGGGGCCGCTTCCTTCGGCGCTGCCTTGACCGTCGTCGCGCCGTCGAGCGTCGCATGCACGCGCTTCGCGCCGCCTGCCGCGGCCGTCACGGCTGCGGCGGTGACGATCGGCTTCGCGGGTTGCGCGGGCGCCTGCGGTGCGTTGATCGGTACGCTGCGGCCACGCGCGACGTCGCGCAGGCGGCCGCGCTCGGCCATCACCTTCGAACCGTAGCCGTTGTCGTCGGGATTCGTCGAGCCGTTGTACAGGCGCAGGCCGTTCGCGAGCGAGCCGCCGCGCGCGATGCAGTCCTTCAGCACGAGTGCGCCGACCTGCAGGTTCGCGAGCGGTTGCAGTGCGGTGTCGGTGCCGCCGAAATACTCGAACTTGTCGGAATGGACCTTCGACATCACCTGCATCAGGCCCTTCGCGCCGACGCCGCTTTCGGCGTACGGGTTGAAGCCCGACTCGATCGCCATCACGGACAGCAGCAGCAGCGGATCGAGGCCGACGTCACGACCGGTCTGGAACGCCGCCTTGACGAGCTGGCCGAGCGGCTCCTGGGCGACGCGGTAACGGCGCGACAAATACGTGGCGACGAGCGCCTGTTCGCGGTTCGACGCGAGCGCGCGATCGTCGCGGGCATCGGCCGCCACGCGCTGGATCGGAATCAGCTTGGCCAGTGCGACCGGCGACGGGCCGTTGCGGGCCGGATCGGACGCATCACCCTGGACGCCTTGCGCGGCGGCTTCCGGTGCGACATCGAGGCCGACCGCAAGCGCATCCGTTTCGGGCGCGTCGTCCTGCTGCGGCTGCGCACCGGCAGGCGCGAAGTTCGGCAGCGGATGGCCGGACAGCAGACGGGCCGGACCAGCCTGCACGGCCGCGGATACGACCGGCATCAGCTTCGCGGCGAGCGTGCCGCGGACGGTTGGCAGCAGCCACAGTGCAAGCGCAACCGCGACAGCGAAACAGCCGACAACGCTGAATAGATGGTGACTGACACGCGTCCCGCGACGCAGCAAGTTGCGCACGATTTGCGCATGCTGCTCAGTGGGACGCCACGATAACCAAGCGTTCATTCAGATCATCTCCCATGAACATGACTCGTGCGGCTCGCTCAGCTCGATGGCGAGACAGAAAACGCGCCGCGGAATCACGACGCCGCACGCCTTGGTTGGGACGCGCAAGCATCGGGGAAACGGTATAAGTACCGTTCGAGGCCACGGTGTAAGAGGGCCGGCGCCTTCGCACACTGGGCGAGGCGGGCATACGCGGTGGCACCCACGCAAAAAACCAGCGTCTGGTGGCGCTGGCTGGGACTACGACAAAGGCCGTCGAAGACGCCGTGCAGGATTCGGCGGACGGTGACGCGCTGCGTCAAAGATCGGTGATTGGCGGCTCGAAGCCTTTTACCCTGCAACCAATGTGAGCGGATTCTAGCAGGGTTTTATAGATCGTCAACACTATAAAACCTCGAAATTATAACAAAAAGTAATTTAAAACCCCTCTTCAGAACGCAAGCCCCGTGCCGTAGGGGGTTTGCGCGCGGTCGACTTTTTTCTCCGCCGGGCGGTCGCGCGGCTGCCCGGGTAAAATCGTCGGTCGATTCGGGGTCGCAGCCGGCCGCTGCGCCCGCCCATCGCTGCCCGTGCATACGGGCGGCCCGGACCTTCTTCATGAAATACAAAGACTTACGCGATTTCATTCAGCGCCTCGAGGCGCTCGGCGAACTGCGGCGCGTCACGCAACCCGTGTCGCCCGTGCTCGAAATGACCGAGCTGTGCGACCGCGTGCTGCGCGCCGGCGGCCCCGCGCTGCTGTTCAACGCGCCGCCCGGCAATGCATTCCCGGTGCTCGGCAACCTGTTCGGCACGCCGCGCCGCGTCGCGCTCGGGATGGGCGTCGATGCGGGCGACGATGCCGCGCTCGGCTCGCTGCGCGACCTCGGGCGCCTGCTGTCCGCGCTGAAGGAGCCTGATCCGCCGAAGAGCCTGAAGGATGCCGGCAAGCTGCTGTCGCTCGCGAAGGCCGTGTGGGACATGGCGCCGAAGTCGGTGTCGTCGCCGCCGTGCCAGGAGATCGTCTGGGAAGGCGCCGACGTCGACCTGAACAAGCTGCCGATCCAGACCTGCTGGCCCGGCGATGCGGGGCCGCTCGTCACGTGGGGCCTGACGGTCACGCGCGGGCCGAACAAGTCGCGCCAGAACCTCGGCATCTACCGCCAGCAGTTGATCGGCCGCAACAAGCTGATCATGCGCTGGCTCGCGCACCGCGGCGGCGCGCTCGATTTCCGCGAGTTCGCGCTGCAAAATCCGGGCAAGCCGTATCCGGTCGCGGTCGTGCTCGGCGCCGATCCGGCCACCACGCTCGGCGCGGTGACGCCGGTGCCCGATTCGCTGTCCGAGTATCAGTTCGCCGGCCTGCTGCGCGGCAGTCGCACGGAGCTCGCGAAGTGCCTGACGCCCGGCGTCGACACGCTGCAGGTGCCCGCGCGCGCGGAGATCGTGCTCGAAGGCTTCATTCATCCGCAGGACGGCGCCCCTGCCCCCGCTCCGGCCGGCGCGCCGCCGCGCCCGGCCGGCAACGCGGCGGCCGCGTACGAGCACGCGCTCGAAGGGCCGTACGGCGACCACACCGGCTATTACAACGAGCAGGAGTGGTTTCCGGTGTTCACCGTCGAGCGCATCACGATGCGCCGCGACGCGATCTACCATTCGACCTACACGGGCAAGCCGCCCGACGAACCCGCGGTGCTCGGCGTCGCGCTCAACGAGGTGTTCGTGCCGCTGCTGCAGAAGCAGTTCACGGAAATCACCGACTTCTACCTGCCGCCCGAAGGCTGCAGCTACCGGATGGCCATCGTCCAGATGAAGAAGAGCTACGCGGGCCATGCCAAGCGCGTGATGTTCGGCGTGTGGAGCTTCCTGCGGCAGTTCATGTATACGAAGTTCATCGTGGTCGTCGACGAGGACGTGAACATCCGCGACTGGAAGGAAGTGATCTGGGCGATCACGACGCGCGTCGACCCCGTGCGCGACACTGTGATGGTCGACAGCACGCCGATCGATTATCTCGACTTCGCGTCGCCGGTGGCCGGACTCGGCTCGAAGATGGGGCTCGACGCGACCAACAAGTGGCCGGGCGAAACCAGCCGCGAATGGGGCCGCCCGATCGAGATGGACGCGGCCGTGAAGGCGCGTGTCGACCGGCTGTGGCAGAAGATCGGCCTCTGACGCCAGGCGACCGGCGCCCGCCGGCTCGCGCATCGCAATCGCCGCAAGCACCCAGAAGATGAGCTTTCCGCCCGCCTCCATGCTGTCCGACGGATTCTTTCTGTCGCTATCGTTGTGTCTCGACATCGGCCTCGTGAACGTCGCGATGCTGTCGCTCACGCTATCGCACGGCTTCCGGCCGGGCTTCTGGCTCGGCCTCGGGTCGTGCGTCGGCGATCTCGTCTATGCGGCGCTCGCGCTCGCGGGAATGGCCGTGCTGCTGCAGTTCGAACCCGTGCGCTGGATCGTGTGGATCGGCGGCGGCGCGGTGCTGCTGTTCCTCACATGGAAGATGGCGCGTGAAGCGCTGACGCCGGTCAAGGCGGCCAGCGACGAAGCAGACGACGCCCCCCAGCCGCGGGCGAGCGCGCGGCGCAGCTTTCTGCGCGGGATGCTGCTCGCGATGTCGTCGCCGAGCGCGATCCTGTGGTTCGCGGCGGTCGGCGGCGCGCTGATCGCGAAAGCCGGTGCGACCACCCCGGCGACCGCGTCGGTGTTCCTGTCGGGCTTCTTCCTCGGCGGCCTCGCATGGACGCTGTTCATGTGCACGCTCGCGAGCCAGGGCCGCAAGCGCGCGGGCGCCGGGCTGATGCGGGCCTGCCACATCGCGTCCGCGCTGCTGTTCGCGTACTTCTCGTACAGCGTGATCGTCGGCGGCTACCGCGACCTGATCGTGCACGCGGTGTAATCGCGGCCGCCCTGCGCGAGCCGGGCACGGTATCGCAGCCCCCAAAGAAAAACGGCGCAGCGCCCCTCGCGGGACGTTGCGCCGTTTTGCCACGCGCGGTCAGGCCGCGCGGGACGAATCAGCGACGCCAGTAGCCGTGATGGCCCCAGCCGCCATAACCATGGCGCCAGTACGGGCGACCGTAGTAACCGCCGACGACCACGGCGGGCGGCGGCGCATAGTAGGCCGGCGCGGGCGCGTAGTACACGGGCGGCGGCGGCGGCGCGTAGTACACGGGCGGCGGCGGTGCATAGACGGGATACGCGGGTGCGACCGGGATACCGATGCCGACCCCGATCGACACGTGAGCCTGCGCGGCGCTTGCGGCACCCAGGCCCAGCGCGGCGGCGGCGATGAACGGAATGAGCTTTTTCACTTCGATTCTCCTGCTGGAGCGGTATTTTAGGCGCTCCTGTCGGCAACGGCGGGCATGCACGTCGCATGCAAGCAATGTAGCGAAAACCCGCCCCGCGCGTATCGTGCATTTGTTGCAAATTGCAATTGCACGCGGCCGGAGCCGCCGCGCGGCGCGGCGCCCGGTGCGGGCGATGACCCTTGCGGGTCGCGCGATTCCGTCCGAGGAGTCGGTTCGCAACACGACGGCCGGTCAGTCTTACCGGATCCGGCGCGTGCAACCGGCCGGCATGCGTAATGAACGATTACAAATTCGAGACAAGATGCCGACGTTTCAAGCGGGAGCAGGCGCGCGCCATTTTGGGGTCGGATTCCATGATCCTGATGCCGCTGCGATATCGGCCGTCAGCCTGCGTAGAGATCGCCGCGCCTACCGGTAATTCATACATGCGACCGCTCCGCAACCGGCCTTCCACGATACCGCCGTCATTCCTGCGATACTGGCGGTTGCTTCGTTTTTGCTTACATCCGCTGCCATGCCCCTTCCGGACCCACCCCGCCTCGGCTTCATCGGCGCCGGCCGCCTCGCGCGCTGTGTCGCGCAGCGCTTCGCGCAGGCCGGCTTCCCGGTCGTCGCGATCGCGAGCCGCACACCCGCGTCGGCCGCCGGCCTCGCCGCGCGCATCGACGGCTGCCGCGCGGTCGACACCGCGCAGCAGGTGGTCGACGCCGCCGACCTGATCTTCCTGACGACGCCCGACGATCATCTCGCGTCGAGCGCCGCCGCACTGCGCTTCGACGCATCGCGCGCCGCCAGTCAGGCGCTCGTCCATTGCAGCGGCGCGTCGGCGGTCGCGCTGCTCGATCCGGCGAAGCAGCAAGGCGCGGCCACCGGCGGCTTTCATCCGCTCTATCTGTTCGGCGGCACCGACGCCGACCTCGCGCGCATCGACGGCTGCTCGGTCACGATCGAAGCGGACGGCGCGCTGCACGCGGCGCTGATGCGACTTGCCGCCGCACTCGGCTGCCATCCGCTGTCGATCCCGGCCGGCGGCCGGATGCTGTATCACGCGGCCGCGCACTACGCGGCGAGCTTCGCGCTGTGCGGGCTGTCGGAAGCGGTCGAGCTGTGGCGCGGCCTCGGGTTCGACGAGGACGCCGCGCTGCGTGCGCTGTTGCCGATGCTCGCCGGCACGATCGAGACCGCGCGCGACAAGGGGCTCGCGAATGCGCTGTCGGGCCCGGTGTCGCGCGGCGACACGGGCATCGTCGAGCGCCAGCTGGCGCTGCTCGAGGCGCGCGGCGGCGATCACGCGGCGCTGTATGCGCTGCTGACGCGCCGCGCGGTTGCGCTCGCGGCGAAGCGCGCGACGCCGCCGGCGTCGTTGCCGGCGCTGGCCGAAGCTGTCGAAACCTCGCTCGCACGGGTGGCCGCGCGCCCCTCCCCGTCGCGCGACGAGGCGTGATAAGGTGTCGGCCGATGCGCCGCCAACCGGCGTTGGCGGCCGCACGCTACTGACTGTATAAAAAGGATGCCAACGATGTTCGGCGAGATCGCCCGTTTTCTGCTCAACACCGTCTTCACGCTATTCGGCGCCGCGCTGATCCTGCGCGTCTGGATGCAGGCCGTCCGCGTGCCGCCGTACAACCCCGTCACGCAAGCCGTGCTGCAGGCGACCAACTGGCTCGTGCTGCCGCTGCGCCGCGTGATCGCGGGCGTACGCGGCATCGACTGGGCCAGCGTCGTCGCCGCGCTGCTCACCGCGCTCGTCTACGTCGTGCTGATGGTCGTGATGGCCGGCTTCGATCCGGCCGCCGTGATCGCGACGCTCGTCGTGGTCGCGCTGCTCACCGTCGTGAAGTGGGCGCTCAACCTCGTGATCTGGATGACGATCCTGATGGCGCTGCTGTCGTGGCTCAACCCGCGCTCGCCGGCGATGCCGATCCTCTACCAGCTCACCGCGCCGTTCCTGAACCCGCTGCGCCGCGTGATCCCGAATCTCGGCGGCATCGACCTGTCGCCGATCCTGCTGTTCGTGATCGTGCAGGTGCTGCTGATGATCGTCACGCGCGCCGCCGTGTCGCTGACGATGTTCGGCATCTGATCGGCGCGGCGCCCTACGCCGCCGGCCCCTGCGCCGGCGGTGCGCCGAGCGTGTCGATCACGCCGAACTGCGCGGGCATCATCGCGTAGCACACCCGCACTTTCTCGCGCGACAGCCGCTGGAGCAGCCGCTGCGCTTCGTCCTCGGTGACGATGAATTCCACCTCGACCGCCAGCGAACCCTGCAGCTCGAAGAAGCGATCCTCGTGCAGCACGCGATGCTGGCCGAAACCGGCCATCGCGCGAAACGCGGAACCGCCCGCGACGCCCATCCGGTTCGCCTCTTCCAGCAGCCATTCCCACAGCGGCTTCCAGTGCAGCCGGTGCTGCTCGTGCACATAGAAGCGCAACAAGACCCTGTCCATCGCTCCCTCCGATGGCGGCCCCGCTCAGGCCGCAGCCAGCCACGCGCGCGCGGTCCACATGCCGAGCGCCGTCAGCGCGAACGATCCAGTCAAGTGTAGGGCAGCCACCGCCAACGCCCATCCGAATTCGCCCTCGAGCGCGTGCGTCATCACTTCGACCGAATAGGTCGAGAACGTCGTGAGACCGCCGAGAAAGCCCGTGATCACGAACAGCCGCCACTCCGGCGGCAACCCGACGCGAACCGTGAATACGACCGCAGCCACGCCGATCACGTAGCCGCCGAGCAGGTTCGCCGCGAGCGTGCCGAGCGGCACCGCGGGAAAGAACGCGTTGAGCGTGAGGCTCAGGCACCAGCGCAGCAACGCGCCGAGCCCGGCGCCGACGAAGATCGCGACGATCGAATAGAACAAGGGCACTCCTCACTGACGGCGCCGCGCGGCGGACGCGGCCTACGCTGAACTGTATGCGGAATCGCGCCGCACTGGCAATGCCGGCGGCCCGAACCGGCAGGCAGCGCGCCGGCGCTCGTGCAGGCGCTCGTCGCGCGGCCGCAATCGCGCGACGTCGGCCAATCGATACGAGGCGCGGTGCTCAGCCGCCGCGCCACGCGCAATCGAGCGCGTTCAGCGTCGCCAGCGCACCGCCCTTCAGCCCGATCACGTCCGCGCGGCGCGCATGCGCTTCGCGCGCGTTGATGCGGATCACGTCGGCACCGAGCCGTTCGCTCAGCAGGCGCACGGTCGGAATCGCGGTGCCCGCGCCGATCTCGACCACGGCGACACGCCCCGCCTGCGCGATCCAGTCTTCCAGCGTGCGCTCCTGCGCGCCGTAGCGCGCACCGAGCCAGCCGGTGTCGCCGAACATCAGGATGTTCGGCCGCGCGAGCCCGCCGCAGTGCGGGCAGCGCGGCATGTCGCCCACCAGGCGGCACGTCGCTTCGTCGACCACCGGCACGAACGGCGCCGCGCTCCACGTGTCGTCCGTGCACGGTCGCAGGCACTGCATCGCATGAATCGAACCGTGAATCTCGACGATGCGCGCCGGATCGAAGCCGGCTTTCTGGAACTGGCCGTCGACGTTGCTCGTCAGCACGAAGCCGCCGTTCGGCATCGCGTCGATCCAGCGACGCAGGATCGCGAAGCCCGCGTGCGGCACCGTCGCGCGGTAGAGCGCGAGACGGTGCCCGTAGAACCCCCATGCGAGCGGCGCACGCGCACGAAACGCGTGCGGCGACGCGATCTCGTGGAACTCGAAACGCTCGTGGCGCAGTGCCGGATACGCACGCCAGAAACCGTCCGTACCGCGAAAATCGGGCAGCCCGGAATCGACGCCGATGCCCGCGCCGGCCGTGACGAGCAAGGCGTCGGCGCGCGCGAGCGCGTCGACGGCGGACGCGACGAGAGCGGCGGGAAGCGACGCGGCGGCGGCGTCGGAATCGGCGGGATCGGAAAACGGCATGATGGAGAAGCGGTGGCGTCAAACGTTGCGCGAGTGGCGTCGCGATCATACGCCGGTTCGGGCGTCGCGCAGCATCGACCCAGCAATCGCGTGACGCCGCGCGCGTACGGCTACCGGCAGTGCGACCGCCGGCTGTCCGCAAGCACCGCACCGGCGATGCCGCGACCCGGCGCCCACGCTTGCTCAGTCAGCCGCACCGTCCTGCGCGACCGGCATCTCGTCGACCGAGAAATAGACCGGCTTGCCGAGTTGCCGCGCCAGCGCCACGTCCGTATCCGCGCCGCGCGACGCGCCGTCGATGCGCAGCACCGCATCGCAGCGGCGCAGCAACCGGTGCGCGGCCGGATACAGGAACGTTTCGCCGATCGCGTCGCCGACCTGCGTCGACCCGGCCGCGGCCGCGAGCGGCAACGACAGCCATTCGCCGATCATCGGCACGTGCCCGCGGCGATACACGGCGAGCGCTGCCGTTTCCAGCCGGTGCAGGTTCGCGGCGATGCGCGCGGGGTCGCCGTCCGTGCCGCTGCGATAAGGGCCGGCGACCAGCACGAGTTGCGGCGTCATGCGGCGCGTGCGCCAGCGGTTTCCCGCAGCGCGACGTACTGGAGCAGCATGATCGTCTTCGCATCGACGATCTCGCCGCGCTCGACCGCGTCCAGCGCCGCCTGCAGCGGCATCTCGACGACCTCCAGATCCTCGCCCTCTGCCGCGACGCCGCCGCCCGCGCCGGTGCGCAGCGACGCATCGTATTCGCCGACGAAGAAATGCAGCTTCTCGGTCACGGAACCCGGGCTCATGAACGCCTCGAACACCTTGCGCACGCCGCGCACGCGGTAGCCGGTCTCTTCCTCGGCTTCCGCGCGGATGCGCGCTTCGGGCGTGGCGTCGTCGAGCAGCCCGGCGGCCGCTTCGAGCAGCATGCCGTCGTGCCCGCTCACGAACGCCGGCATCCGGAACTGCCGTGTCAGCAGCACGTCGCCCGTCTCGGCATGACGGAGCAGGATCGTCGCGCCGTTGCCGCGATCGTAGGTCTCGCGGCTCAGGCGCTGCCACGTTCCGTCGCGGCGCAGGAAATCGAACGTCACCTTCCGCAGCACATACCAGTCGTCGGACAGCACCGTCGTATCGACGATGCGCACCCGCTCCCGCGTTGCAGCCATTGCAGCCTCCGGTTCGACAAAGGACGGCGCCCATGGTAACGTGCAGATTCGTGCAATTTCAAGAATTTTCGTGCAATCACGATGCTGACGACGCAACGCAAGAAAGCGATCCTCGATGCGCTCGCGCGCGACGGCCAGGTACTGGCCGCCGAGCTGAGCGTGCAATTCGGTGTATCCGAAGACACGGTGCGCCGCGACCTGCGCGAACTCGCGGCCGAAGGACTGCTGCAGCGCGTGCATGGCGGCGCGCTGCCGGCGTCGCCGGCCATCGCTCCGTTCGCACAGCGCGAGGCGCTCGAAGCCAAGGAGAAGCGGCGCATCGCACGGCGAGCCGCGCAGATGATCGCGCCCGGGCAGGTGGCGATCGTCGACGGCGGCACGACCTCCGCGCTGCTCGTCAGCCAACTGCCGACCGACCTGCGCGCGACGATCGTCACGCACAGCCCGAGCGTCGCGGTTGCGGTGGCCGCGCATCCGTCGATCGACGTGATCCTGATCGGCGGGCGGCTCTACAAGCACTCGATCGTCGCGGTCGGCGCGGCGGCGATGGAAGGCATCGCGCGCATCCATGCGGACCTGTACTTCATGGGCGTCACGGGCGTGCATCCGGTCGCCGGCCTGAGCACCGGCGATTTCGAGGAAGCGGCGATCAAGCGCGCGCTGGCCGAACGCGCGGCCGAGACGGTGGTGCTCGCGTCGCAGTCGAAACTGCGTGCGGCGTCGCAGTTCGTGATCGGTGACATCACGCTCGCGCAGACGGTCGTCGTCGAACAGGAAACCGACGCTGCACTGACGAAGCCGATCGAGGCCGCGGGCGTGACGGTGGTGTGCGCGTAGCGCGCGGTACAGGCGGGCCGCCCGCGCAATCGAACTGCGAATGCGTCGACGCGGTGCGTGATCGATACGCGCGCGTTCAGGCGCGACCGCTGATCGCCCCCGGCGTGCGCATACTCGGCGGCGCATAACGCGTGCCGCCATCGTCACACCGAAACCCCGCCGGTCCGCCTAAATCCCGCGAAACGCCGGCGCGCGGCGTTCCGCGAACGCACGCAGTCCTTCGTCGAAATCCGCGCCTTCGCACGCGTGCCGGCGCAACTCGGCGATCCGTTCGAACGCATCGGCCGGCAACGGCCGCGCATCCTGCAGCACGCGCAACTGCTCCTTCACCGCGTGCACCGCGAGCGGCGCCTTCGCGGCGATCGTGCGCGCGACGTCGAGTGCCGCGTCGTCGACCTCGCCGGCGTCTGCCAGCCGGTTCACGAGCCCGTGATGCGCGGCGCATTCCGCATCGAGCGGCTGCGCGCAGAAGAACATCTCCTTCAGCACATGGATCGGCAGGTTGTCGTAGAAGCGCAGCAGGCCGCTCGTCGAATACGGCAGGCCGATGTTCGCCGGCGTCATCGCGAAGCGTGCGTCGCGCGCCGCCACGACGAGATCGCAGCTCATCACCAGATCGACCGCCCCGCCCCATGCCGACCCCGCCACCGCCGCGATCACCGCGCCGGGATAGGTCCGCACGCGCCGCAGCGCGCGTTCGAGCGGCTTGCCGTACGCGAGCGGATCGCGGTCGTCGGCCAGCTCGCGCAGGTCGTGCCCCGCGCTCCACACGTCGCCGCTGCCGTCGTTCGACAGGATCACGACGGGCGGCGGACGGCGTGCGGCCAGCGCATCGAGGTGCGCAACGAGCGCATCGAGCAACGGTGCGTCGAGCGCATGCCGTCGCGCCGGATTCGCGAACCGCACGCGCGCGATCCGCTCGCCGATCAGGTCCACCGTCACGGTCGACGCCGCGTCGTGTTTCGTCATGTCGGTCATTGCACGGCCTCCGCCACCGCATCCGCCTGGAAGATCGCGCGCGCGGCCAGCAGTGCGTCGATCGCCTCGTCGCCGTAGCCGGCTTCGCGCAGCACGTCGACCGTATGCTCGCCGAGCAGCGGCGGCGCATGGCGCGTGCGCGGCGCCGGCACGTCGTCGCCCATCCCGCCGAGCGGCGTGACGACCTGGCGCAGCGTACCGAGCGTCGGATGCGCGACCGGCTCGACCAGCCCGCAATGCGCGAGCTGCGGATCGTCGAACACTTCGTCGAGCGTATGGATCGGCCCGGCCGGCAGCCCGGCCTCGACGAACCGCTGCGTCCAGTCGCGCTTGCCGCGCGTGCGCAGCCGGTTTTCGAGCAGCGCCTTGAGTTCATCGCGATGCGCGACGCGCGCGTCGTTGGTCGCGAAGCGCGGATCGTTCGGCAGCTCGGGCAGATCCAGCAACTGGCACAGCCGCAACCACATGTCGGTCGTGATCGGCGCGAGATTGAGCGGGCCGTCGGCCGTCTCGAACACGCCGTACGGCGCGATCACCGCATGCGCATTGCCGGTGCGGCGCGGCACGTCGCCGAGGCTCAGGTAGCGTTGTCCGTGCACGCTCAGCAACGCAACGAGGCTTTCGAGCAGCGACGTGCCGACATGCTGGCCGCGCCCGGTACGCTCGCGCTCGAACAGCGCGGCCATCACGCCGGTCGCGACCCACATCCCCGAGCTGAGATCGCCGATCGCGGTGCCCGTGCGGGTCGGCTCGCCGTCCGGGAAGCCGGTGACGCTCATCAGCCCCGCATAGCCCTGCGCGATCTGGTCGAAGCCCGGCCAGGCGCGCAGCGGGCCGCGCGGGCCGAACGCGGTGACGCTGCCCATCACGAGCCGCGGGTCGCGCGCGCTCAGCGCTTCGTAGCCGAGCCCCATCGCGCCCATCGTGCCGGCCTTGAAATTCTCGATCACGACGTCGGCCTGCGCGATCAGCCGCCGCACGACGTCGAGGCCGGCCGGCTGCCGGAAGTCCACGCAGATGCCGCGCTTGTTGCGGTTGCAGGACAGGTAGTACGTGCTCACGCCGCGATCGAACGGCCCCCACGCGCGGCTCATGTCGCCGTGCGGCCCCGACTCGACCTTGATCACGTCGGCGCCGAGATCGGCGAGCACCATCGAGCAGAACGGCCCCGACAGCGCGCGACTCAGATCGACGACCCTGATTCCTGTTAATGCCTGCATTCCGGACTCCTGATAGGGATGACGAGATGTGTGTTGTTTGCGAACGACTGCCGCGCGCCGTTCATTCGGGCAGCGTCTGATGCCGCGTTTCGACCGCGAACGGCAGGATCAGGATGCCGAGTCCGAACACGGCCGCGGTCCAGGCGACCGGCACGCCGAGCGATCCGTAACCGTGTATCGCCGCGCCGAGCAGGAAGTTCACGCCCGCGCCGATGAAGCGGCCGACCGACGCGTTGAACGCGAACGCGGTGGCCCGCACGCGCGTCGGATATTGCTCGGGCAGCCACAGCGAGAAGATCGCGAAGTTGCCGCCGAAGAAGCCGAGGAACGCGAGCGACACCATGAAGGCCGCGAGCCCGTTCGGCTGGTAGAACGCCCAGCCGAACGCGAACACGATCGAGCCGGCCATCCCCGCAAAATACACGCCGAGCGCGGTACGCCGGCCGAGCCGTTCCGACAGCCACGGCGCCGCCAGGCAGCCGGCGATCGTCGCGCACGACAGGATCGCCGCGCCGATCGACGCAAGCCGCAATGCGCCGACGTGATCGATGCCCGCGCGCGCCGCCAGCGTGGTGACCGCGCTCGCCTCGTAGACGGAGCCGGCCCACAGCCCGACGATCGCGACGCCGACGAGGCTCGCGCTCGTCAGCGTGCGGCGCAGGAACGCCGGCGCGAAGATCTCGCGCAGCGGATGCGCGCGCCGCGTGTCGGCCACGTCGCCGTCGCGCGCATCGTGCCGGCGCCACTGCCCCGGCTCTTTCACGCGCATCACCGTGAACACCGCGAGCAGCGCGGGCGCCAGCCCGCACAGGAACATCGCGCGCCAGCCGTAGGTCGCGCCGATCGTGTAGTTCAGGCAGGCCGCGATGAAGAAGCCGAAGTAGTAGCCCGTCTGCAGGTAGCCGGCGCCCATCTTGCGGCGGTCTTCCGGCCAGCTCTCGGCGACGTAGGTGCCGGCGAGCGCCCATTCGCCGCCGACGCCGATCCCGGCGATCAAGCGGCACGCGGCCAGCGCCCACACGTCGTGCACGAACGCGGCCGCGCCGGTGAACACCGAATAGATCAGGATGCTCGCGGCGAGCGTGCGCACGCGGCCGAAGCGGTCGGCGAGCGGCCCCCAGATGAACGACAGCCCCCAGCCGATCAGGAATAGCGCGAACAGGATCGAGCCGTACATCCCGAGGTTCGCGGGCGTCGCCGCGATGCCGGAGGCCGGCAGCAATTCGGTCAGCGCGGGAATCAGCACGAGCGCGTAGATCACCGAATCCACGCCGTCGAGCACCCAGCCCGCGTACACGGCCCAGAAACCCTTGACCTGCTCGCGCGTGAGCGGCGTGCGCCGCGGCTTCGCGCCGGCCGCCGGCGCGTCGATCGCCTTGAACATCTTCGTCTCCTTGCCGGCGGGGCCGGCTCCGTCGCCGCGTCCGGTCCGGGATGGCCGGCAGTCGGGCTCTTTTGTGAGACGAGTATAGAAACACCATCGATCGCTGAAAAATATGATATTCATCTTATTCGATCGGATTGGCTTATGGCTCGAAACGCGCGTGAATCGGGGAGACGGCGGCGATGGACTTGAGACAGTTGCGCTATTTCGTGAAGGTCGTCGAATGCGGCAACGTCACGCATGCGAGCGAGGCGCTGCACGTCGCGCAGCCGGCGGTGAGCCAGCAGATGCGCAATCTCGAGCAGGATCTCGGGATGCAGCTGCTCGAACGGAGCGTGCGCGGCGTCGCGCCGACCGCCGCCGGCCGCACGCTGTACCAGCACGCGCTCGAACTGCTGCGCCAGGCCGACGGCATGCGCGAGCTGCTGCGCCGCGACGCCGATACGCCGCAGGGCCGCGTGACCGTCGGCATGCCGTCGAGCACCGCGCGCGTGCTGGCCATTCCGCTCGCCCGCGCGGTGCGCGACCGCTTTCCCGGCATCATGCTGGAGCTGATCGAAGCGCCGAGCGCCGATCTCGACACGCTGCTCGAGCGCGCGCGGCTCGATCTCGCGATCGTCGTCGATGCGGTCGATACGCGCGGGATCGCGACCCACCGGCTGCTGACGGAAACGCTGTACCTGATCACGTGGCCCGAATTCCCGGTGCCGGACGACCCCGTGCCGCTCGACGCGATCGCGCGGATGCCGCTCGTGCTGCCGAGCGCGCCGAACACGATCCGCAACCGCGTCGACTGGGCGATGCGCGAGGCCGGCCTGTCGTATGAGATCAGCTTCGAGGCAAGTTCGACCGGGCTGCTGTTCGCGGCCGTGATGGCGCAGCTCGGCGTGACGATCCTGCCGTGGACGGCCGCGCACGTCGAGATCGAGGAGCGCAAGCTGAAGCTGTCGACGGTCGCGCACCGGCTGTTCGCGCGCGACCTGTCGCTGTGCTGGCACGACACGGCGCTCGTCAGCAACGCGGTGCAGAAGGTGAAGGGTGAAATCGTCCGGCTGTTCGACACGCTCGGGCAGCGGCCGGAATGGGCGGCCGGCCGGGCATTGACAACGCCCCCCCAGCGCCCCTTAACGTGGCTCCATCGTAACCATCACCGGTTCAGCTTAAGAGGTTGTCGGCCCGCTCGTGCTCGACACCTCTGCCTTCCTCGAAGGCCTGCTGCTTGGCGCAGGCCTGTTCACGTCGGTCGGTCCCAAGGACGCCTTCGTCATCAAGCGCTCGCTTTCGAGCCCTCACCTGCTCTCCATCGCCCTCGTCTGCGCAGGCAGCGACGCATTGCTGATCGTGCTCGGCGCGCACGGGCTGTCGGCATTGCTGTCGCGCCATGCCGCCGTGGTGGCAGCCGCGCTGTGGGCCGGTATCGCGTATCTCGCCGGCTACGGCCTGCTCGCGCTGCGCTCGGCGATCGTCGGACGGGAGCCTGAGCATGTAGATGGCTCACGCGTCGCTAGCGAACCCATGCGGTCGCGCACGCTGCTCGCGACCGCCGCGGTTTCGCTGCTCAATCCGTATGCATGGATCGATACGGTGCTGCTGCTCGGGACCGTGATCGTGAGCCACGCGCCGTCTGCCCGCGCACCGTTTGCGATCGGCGCGATGACTGCTTCGCTGGCGTGGTTCCTGATGCTCGTCTATGGCGCACGCGCGTGCCGTGCGTGGTTCGCCCGTACGCTCGCGTGGCGCGTGCTCGATGGCTTCGTCGCGGTGATGATGCTCGGCTTCGCGGTGCGTTTCGCGATCGACGCGCTTTAGGTATCAGCGGCCCGATAGCCCGATAGCGATATCGCGCGGAACGCGTCGTGTGCGTGGGCATGCAGCTCGAATCCGATACCCGGTGCCTGCGGCACGCGCGCGTATCCCGCGTCGACGATTTCGCCATCGGCCAGTCCGCTGAACGGCTGGAACGCGAACGGGCTGATTTCCGCGCCGCCAAGCCCGAGCGCCGCGACGACGTGCAACGAGAACAGATGGCCCCCATGCGGCCAGAACGCGTCGCGCCGCCAGCCGCGCGACACGAAGTGATCGACGATCTGCAGATAGCCCGGCAGCCCGTAGCTGTGCACGGGATCGAACACCAGCACGTCGCGGTCGGCACGCAAGCCGCCGTAGCGGTCGAGCAGCTTCGCTTCCGCGAGCGAAAACAGCGCTTCGCCTGCTGCGATCGGCGGTGCGTATCGCGTGGCGACGTCTGCCTGGAGCGGCAGGTCGAGCGGGTCGCAGATGTCCTCGAACCACCAGAGGCCGAACGGCGCGAGCATGTCGGCCGCCTCGTGGGCGGTCGTCGCGTCGTACGTGTTCATCGCGTCGACTGCGAGATGCGAAGGGCCTGCCAACTGCGCGGCCGCGGCGTCGATGCGGCGCCGGTCCTGATCGAAATTCGCCCCGCCGATCTTGATCTTCGCGTGCGTGTAGCCGAGATCGACGATCCGTCGTATCTCGTCCGACAGGCGCGCGAGATCGTCATGCGGATAGCGGTAGCCGCCGCCCGCGTAGACGCGCACGCGTGGTGCTGCCGTGCGTTGGAGACGATCGGCGAGAAAGCGATGCAGCGGCAGATCGGCGATCTTCGCGGCGGCGTCCCAGATCGCCATGTCGAGCGTGCCGACCGCAACGCAGCGTTCGCCGTGCCCGCCCGGCTTCTCGCCGGCCATCATCGCGCGCCATGCGCGGAACGGGTCGAGGTTCGTGCCGGCCTCGTCGGCGAGCGTATCGGCGGCGGCGAGCAGACGCGGCGCGAAGCGTTCGCGGATCAGGCCGCCCTGCGCGAAGCGGCCGATCGACGCGTAGCCGTAGCCCGTCACCGGGCGCCCGCCGCGCACGACGTCGGTGACGACCGCGACGACGCTCGTCGTCAGGCCGCCAGACGGAATCGCCGGATCGGCATAGCGGGATACGGGAATCGCGCGTTCGTGGATCGCGGTGATGCGCATGGTCGGGGTTCCGAAGGGGCGTCCGGCGCAGGCGGGAGATTCGTGCGCTGCAGCGGAAACGGTGGACGGATCGCTGCATCTTAGGGGTTTGCGCGACCGCGTGCACGACCGGCGAGCGTCATCGTGTCGCCGCCGGACAACCGCGCGTTGAATTCAGCACCGGGTACGGTCGGATAGCGAGAGCCGCCGAGCGGGTGACCATGCTCGGCGCGCCATTTTTCGAACCGGATCGAGTCCGATTGAACCGGCATCCGCCGCTTGCCCTCCCGGCTCCGTGAACCGGAAGGATGTCGAGCGACGACGGTATGCTTGGATCGACCAGCCCGCTCAGGCGAAGACGAAGTACTTGCGCACCGTCTCCACCACTTCCCATGTCCCTTTCATGCCGGGTTCGATCACGAATACGTCACCGGCTTTCAGGTGCTGCGGCTCCTCGCCTTCCGGCGTGATGATGCAGTAACCATCGAGGAAGTGGCAGTACTCCCATTTTTCGTAGTTCACCTCGAACTTGCCCGGCGTGCAGATCCAGGTGCCCATGATCTTGCTGCCGTCCTTCGAGACGTACGCGTTGAGGTTGACGGTATGCGGATCGCCGCCAATGCGCCTCCACTTGGTCGCATCGAGGACAGGCGTCGGGCAGGTTTTGCGCAGAACGGTGATGAAATCGGACATGTCGGCTCCAGACTGACGATCGTGTAAGAGGCTTGTCACGTTAGTTCGAAAGCGTTGTCGCGACTTGTATGCTTCCGACACCGACTCGTCTATTTTCGACATGGGCTTGCGTGCAAAGGAAGGCAGGTTTCCTCCTCTGTCGGAAAGCTGCCATCCCGGTAACGCATGTCTTCCCACAGCAGTCGCCAGCGCACCGCATATTCGTCGTTGGTACCTTCCAGCAGGTACTTGTGAGCCACGCTGCCCTCGAGGAAGTAGCTCGGACAACCGACCTTGCCGCCCGGAAACCATGGCTCCCAGATACCGTCGACAGGGATCTCCCGATCGCTGCAAATCTCGCCGCTTGCGGATTCGTTCCTGGGCGGACACGGAGGAAGCGATGCCGGATATGCACGACCGAGAGGCCAATAGCGCCACGCAGGAAGGGGCGCGTCCGCGAACATGGATTCATAGGTCCAGTGCTCGAAAACACGGGTTCCGCCATCCGCACGCGTTCCGTATGCAAGCATCCCGGTAAAACCGGATCCGACCGTGCACTTGAACGCGTAGCAAATCAATCTCTCGATCCATACGCCCTCCGCGAACCCGGTGGCATACACGGGATCCGCGAAGCTGGTGTCCTTCAGTCCCAGCGAATGGAAAAACGGATCGTATTTCCGGCCGATTTCAAGTGCGCTCCGTCCAAACAACAGGTCGCCGCCTTGCTGACTTCCTGCAAGCAGCGCGTCGTATGCCGCTCGTTTGTCGAGACCTCGGCGTAATGCGTCAATGCCCCGCTCCATTTGCGCGAGTGCCGCCAGGAAATCGTGCGTATACGCGGCCTCCAGCTCTGCCTGATTTGGGCTCGGTGTGTTCAATTGTTTGGCGTACGCGCCGAGGAAATCCCGATACAGACCAACGGCGTACTCGAGGAACGTGAAGCTCGTCCATTGCTTGAGCAGATAGAACGCCTTCGCCCGCGCTTCGTGTTCCTGCCCGGGAGTGATCGTCAATGCATTCAACATCATGGAACCTGTCCGCCCGTGGCCTCTTTGCCGGCATGAGCCACCGCTCGCCGCGCGTGGGCCTGTCGCCTGATCTTGGCCGATCGTTCGCGCTCTGCCGGGAAGAATGCCCGGGCCTCTGCTGGCGACTCGGCCATGAAATCCGACATCGATGCCACCGCTCCGCCCCGGATCCGGACTCGATTCGATACCGTCAGCCGAAACTCCCCGCTTGCCATATCGACTCGAATCCTTGTAGAATTACGCGTTCTGCGGGCGTCGTATAATGGCCATTACCTCAGCTTCCCAAGCTGATGACGTGGGTTCGATTCCCATCGCCCGCTCCACCTCGAACCTAACCGGTTGATTTTGTTCCGGTTACGGTCCTGACAGCACGAATACTCCGCGAGACTACTACAGTGGTGGTCCGTCATGCAGGGTATGTCCTGCCTGTATCGTCGCTCAAGCGGCATCTACGCTGTTCGTCTTGTCGTCCCTAAGCGGTTGCGCGAGTCCATCGGTAGGACGGAAATACACACGTCTACCGGCGTCCGAAGTCTGGCGGTTGCGAAGACTGAGGCGCTTAGAATCCAGCTTCACTGGCGCAAACACTTTCAGGCGATGGACGCGGAAAAACTCAGGAACGAAAGCCCGCTGATTGCTGGCGACGGCATGATTTCAATCACAGCGGCGGCGGAAGCTATCGGTATCTCACCCGGCGCACTTGCTGGCGAACTGCTGAATGATGGGGCGCAGGTCTATACACACGTTCAGGGTCTACGCGGTTGGACGGTTCCTGACTTGAACGACATCGAGCGCGACTATGGCGGCGGCCTCATCCTGAATGACGTTGAGCGCAAAGGCGTCGAGACGATCCATTCCGGCATGGTGCGATTCCTCGATAACCGTGCGACGCTTGGCCGGTTTGTCGCGGGTGAGAGATCCGTAGAGTCCGTTTTGCGGCACGGTGAGCGCGCCGCCGTCATTCTGGATGACGAGCTGGAAGTATCGCTCTCCGAGTGCGTCACGACCAAAACCGCCGTCGCGCAGGTTCGTGCCCGCCTTGCCTTGTATGTGCCGCCAGCAAGCCCTGTCGTGCCGACTGCCACGACGATGCCGCCCGCGCCGCCAGCAAGCCCCGCCGTGACGCCTAGCATGGCGACGCATAGCCCAGACCCAATCACGAGGCGGCAAGGCTCCAAGCGCTTTTCAGACCTGTTCGAGCTTTACAAGCAGGATCGGAGCTGGAAAGAAGAACAGACCCGCCGCATGACAACCGAAGCCGGTCTGTTCGCGGGTCTGATGGATGATCCCGCGCTAGGCGACATCGAGAAAGAGACCGTGCTGGAGTTCGCGCGACTGCTCGCCTTGCTGCCGACAGACCTCCACGATGCACGGCGCAAGTATCTTCGCGAGACCGGCGAGACCAAAACCCTCCACGAGCTGATAGAGCTTGCGAAGCGCGACGGGCTGAAACTCAAGAGTGAAGAGACGGTGAAACGGCACGTCGGAAACGTTAGCCAGATTCTCGGCTACGGCGTCAAGGCGGGCTTGATGCACTTCAATCCGGCATCGGGCTACAAGCGTGGGCGCAGTGCGGGCGCGGGTTCGCGTCCGCAGGACGACCGGCAGACGTTCGAGCCTGACGAACTGGAACGCATCTTTTCGCAGGACTGGTTCACGCGTGGCGCAGGAACCATCACACGCGACGGGTCCACGCGCTGGCGACCGCACTACTACTGGCTGCCGCTGTTGGGCCTGTTGACGGGTGGGCGCATCAATGAACTGTCACAACTCTACCTTGATGACGTGCGGCAGTCTGAGACCGGGACGTGGTTTCTGGACTTCAACCTTGACGGCGACAAGGTGGAGGAGGCGGACGTGCCCGACAAGTCACTGAAGACGGTCAATGCGGAGCGGGTCGTTCCGCTGCATGCCGAGCTGGTGCGTCTCGGCTTACCCGAGTATGTCGCGAGGCTAAGGCGGGCGGGCCATACTCGCCTGTTTCCAGAGCTGAAACGTGACCCCGTGAAGGGCTACGGCAAACCGGCTGGATCGTGGTTCAACGAGCGCTTTCTAGGCAAGAAGCTCGGCATCAAGCGCAACGGGATGAAGACGTTCCACTCGTTCCGGCATACGTTCGTTACAGCACTTGAACGGCTTGACCTGCCAGAGCGCGTGCTGGCGCAGTTCGCAGGCCATGAGCGCGGCACCACGCAGGCCGGAAGCCGCTACGCGAAGGACCGCAGCGCCGACGAGCTGGCGAAGAATCTTGCCGGGCTGCACTTTCCCGCACTCGCTGGCGTAGCGCCGATCAGGATTGACGATGCTTTGGCCGCGATCAAATCGGCAGTGGGGCAGAAGCGACGCGAACCGCGTTGATTCTGCGCTGCGCGCCGTCGGCCACCTCTACTAATCGTCGTCCTCGAAAAGAGCGCTCACTTCGACGCCCAACCCTTCCGCGATGGTTTGAATTGCATCGAGTGATGGGTTCGCCTTGCCCGTTTCGACCCGACCGAAGTAGGAGCGGGCAAAGCCGACTTTATCGGCGAAGGCTTCTTGGCTAAGGTCCGTCTTCTCTTTCCGAAGCTGTCTAACGCGCGCTCCGAAGCGCTGCCGCAAGGATGTGTGGGTCTTCATCCGCGTGATGTTGCGGGGTGGGTATAATCTCGACCACGCACTATTCAGCGCCGCCCCAATAGGGGGCGCTCTCAAAGTGGCGAAATGTGCGTTCATGTGATCTCTGGTGCATAAAAGATGAGCAAAAAAGAAAAGGCCAAATGCTGTCCTGGTTGCGGCGCGGACCAGATCAAGAAAGCATCGCTAGTGCATGCCGAGGGCGTTGGGTTGTCTGCCGGAGCGCTCGCAGGGTCGTCGGGAATCAATGCCGGGATCGGCGTCAATGCTTCAGCTTTGGCCCTCAGGGCCGCGCCTCCCAAGCGGGGCAGCGCATTCAAAAACTTCTTTTGGCTTCTAGTTATCTGGGCGAATGGCTTCGCGTTCGGGCCGAAATGGCTTGGCCTCGACGCTGATACGAGCTTTCCGGTGTGGTGGTTCTTCGGCGGAATTTTGGCAATGGTCGGCGTCGTGGCTGCCAATCGCTCAGAAGCAAAGAAGGTCCACGCCGCTGCACTTGCCGAGTATGAGAAGGTCTTCATGTGCCTTCGTTGCGGGACGTTCTACAAGCCTTTCGAAGACCAAACCGGCAGCCGGACTGTTTGACACCTAGCATTCGCCGCAGTCGCGGCACAAATCGGGGAAACAAAAATGAATATCAAAAGAATCGCCGTGCTGTCCCTTGCTTCATTGGCGGTGAGTGCCTGTATGACTATTGGACATAAGTTCGACCCTGACGCGCTGGACTCGATGCGTCCGGGCGTGACCACAATTCAGGACGCAGAAACCGCGCTGGGCAAGCCCGCATCGTCGTCAGCGGTAGCGAATGGCGGCACGTTGCTGCAATGGATGTATTCGCAGGGCTCCGTGATCGGGGCTTCGGGGGCGCACGTCGCAGTCCTGTTTGATAAAGACGGCAAGATGGTGCGAGTCATGCATCGGAATCAGATGTAACCACGCATATCGCCGCGCTGTCGGGAGCGTCCGGGTCCGGGTGCTCTCTTCCCGTGTATCTTGGCCCGCCGTATAAGGTTTCGTAAAAACTGCCGCCAGTTGAAACACGGTATCCCTTCGAGGTCGGCTATTTCTTCTAGGGGTCTTTACCGCTTCGTGCATGCCGCTTTTTTGTTGCGTGGCGGCAGTGCTGCGTTTCATCCTCTCGGGGCCGGGCGTCGCTTTGCCTCACCCTCTCATGTTCCCGTGAATACAGGGAATGCAGCATGAGAGAGTGTGTGTCAGTGCTGCATGCATATGGTTTACAGTTATTAGGCCCGCCAGACCACCTCTAGGCCCAGCAAGAGCTGGGCGGGATTGAGGTCGTTTTTTTCGCCCCTTTTTTTGGAAAAACCGATCAGGGCTTCAGGTGGCGCAAGGCATCCTTTACCGCGCGCTGAAGCTCGTCGTCCGCTTGCAGGTGGCTGCTCTCGCTTCGTAGGCGCTGCTTCTTGTCGCGCTGCCCTACTGACCGGAAGCTGTGCAGGCCGCGTTCCGGCGTTGCGTCTTTCAAGCGCCTGTTGATCTTGATCGCCTCCAGCTTGAACCGATCCCCTTTGGCTTGTATCTCGGGATCAATGGGCATGCGGAACCGGAAGAAGCGCGCAAGGTTCGTGAACTTGTATCCATCAAGGTCCGCCAGCTTGACTAAGCCAGTGCTCTTGAGTGCATCGCCTTGCAAGGTGACCTCGACGCGTGCGCGCCATTCGTTCGGCGGAAGCGGTTGGCCGCCATCCGTGCGCTTCCAGTAGCACTGCCACGACACGTCATCCCCTTTGTTGCCTTCGCGATAATTTAGAAGCGGGTCTAGCCGCGCTCCCCGCACATCCATGAAGCGATTGGCCCAGACTTGAGGATCGAACTGACGGGGTTTGCTTCCGTCCGTCAGCAAGCTCGATTGCAGGCGACGGGTCATTTCGATAGTTGATGCGTCGCGCTCCACCTCTCCGGTATGCAGGAAGTCGCACGCGACCTCAATCGCTACGATTTCCGGTTCGTGGGTGAGCGGATACGGTGCCGCGAATTCCGCCAATACCTTACTGAGTGCCGCGTAGTTGTTCGCCAACCTGTCGGTTGCGCGCACAACGAACGTATCCGCTACACCACCGGGGCCATCGTCAATAGCGAGGACGTAGAGCTTCCCCGCACCCGCTGCGTCGAGCGCGGATTGGACGTGCTGGAACTGTGTCGGACGTGAGGTGCGAAGCCTCACGTCCAACCAGTCCACACAAGCCTTTCGCCGGAAGTTCTGAAGCGCGACCATGATGCTATGTGCGCGCGGCCAGAGCCGGAGCGGTTGCGATTTTCTGATGCCGCCAGTTGACGTCAGGATCGAATTCGACAACGATGCCCTGCGGCGCTTGCTTCGCGACCGCAAGCGTTGTCGATGCGTGGACGGCCTTGATAAACGCTTTGATTGCACTGCTTGCATACATTGGACGCCACGCGCGCCCGTCGTGGTATCGCACGGCAGGCGTCAGCACATGACCGCACACATCGGTCTTGCCCTTGCGCATGTCGGCGAGAGCGTCATCCCACGACCGCATCGCGCCGAGGAAGTCGCGCAGAATCACGGCGGTTTCGCCCGCTGGATAGATGGTTTCCTTGACCTTCATGCTTTCCCCCTCACGCCGTAGCTCGTTTGCAAACGTCAACGGCTGCTGACAGTTCTTTCAGGACGGCAACCGCGTCCGCCACCTCGATCCGGTAGACCATCAGAGGGTCATCGGTGATTAGCTGGACATATGGCTTCCCGTCCTCGTCCACCTGCGGGTGGATACCGGACACCTTCAGCTTTCTGCCGGTCGTGCTGCCGCCCTTCTCCCCGATGCCATACGCGCGCATGACTTCAGCCGCGCGTCCTGTGAGCGTGACGCTGCCGAGCTGCCGTTGCTTCTCGAACTCGACAAACCGGGCAAGCTCATCCACGACATAGTGAGCCGCCTTGAAGCCCACTACCGTTTGGAATGGGATGCGATACGGGACACGCCTCGTTTGACTGCGATTATTAGTCAGCCAGCGTTGCCAATATCCAACCGACTGCCCCGGCAGGGCCTCATTCAACCATTCCGCTGCCGCCTTGCTGTTCAAAAGTTCCACGTCCTGCTCCTTCAATTTTTCGATAGAGCTATTCTACACACTACTCAAAAACTATTCAATATTTGATTTGAATTAGGTCGTTTTCGGTTATACTGGCCTCACATTAAACGTTCGTCTCGTCGTGAGGCCGCTTGCAGGAGGATGAAATGGCACAAGGGAAATTCGTCGCTTACTACCGCGTCAGCACGGCGCGTCAGGGCGCGTCCGGTTTGGGTCTCGACGCACAGCGCGAAGCGGTTGCCCGCTACCTGAATGGTGGCGAATGGGAACTGGTGGGCGAGTTCACGGAGACAGAGACCGGCAAGGGCGCTGACGCGTTGGCGAAGCGTCCGCAGCTTCGTGCCGCGCTTGAACTGTGCAAGCGCCGTGGCGCGACGCTCATCATTGCGAAGCTCGACCGGCTCGCCCGCAACGTGCATTTCGTGTCGGGCCTCCTGGAAACCGGATGCGACTTCGTAGCCGCTGACATGCCGCAAGCGAACAAGGTCATGATCCAGATGCACGCCGTGATGGCCGAGTGGGAACGCGATCAGATCAGCAAGCGGACAAAGGACGCTCTGGCGGCAGCAAAGGCGCGTGGCGTGAAACTCGGAACGGCAGGAGCCGCGAACCTCAAGCCGAACGTGGAAGCCCGCCAGCGCGCCGCCGACGCCTTTGCAGTGAAGCTGGCAGGCATGGTGGCAGGATTCCGGGCGCGGAACCTCTCTCAGCGTGACATGGTGGCCGAGCTGAACGCTCTTGGCATCAAGACGGCGAACGGCGGTCAGTGGCACCGAGGCCAACTCTGCCGACTGCTCGAACGGATCGAAGCGGCGAACATGCGGCAACAGGTAGACGCCAGCACAGCGCCGACGGTCTGATATACTCCGCGCTACATTTGTTGGTTCCAGCGGGCGAAGTCGCCCACTGGATGTTCCTTTGTAATCAATGGTTTGCGTAGTGTTCGACGCGAGGGTTCGATTCCCATCGCCCGCTCCAGTCCTTCTCAAACCCTTGCCGCGCAAAGCTCACTGGGTTTCCGGCAGCCGCCGAATCTCCCCCCTTCCAGCGATATCCGCCCCTGAATGTGAGTGGCGAAGCATTTCCGTCGCTCGTCCGTCGCAAGATCACCCAATCGCTCGTTCGTGACGAAAAATCCGGCGCCTGCTCCAGCCGCCTCGCGCACGCCGCCTCTACCTTGCAGCAAGAATCACGACGAGAATGGGCAGACACAGCAAACCGTGAAGCACGATCGCGCAATACGCCGGCCTTGCATCCGCTCCAGCATCGCCGTTCGCGTGGAGCAACGCACCTATCGCCCAAACGAGCCCACCGAGCGAAACGACGCCGCACAGGGCCACGACCGCCAGCGCCGCGCCGATCGCGCCGAATCCCGACGAACCGGCAAAGCTCCCCGAATCATCCACGATCGACATGCCGGCGATACCGGCGATCACGCACTCGGCCAGCGCGAGCATGGCCGGGCTGCTGCCGACCTTGCGGCGCACGGAAATCGTTTCACTCATGGCTTTTCTCTCCAAACGCCATTGATCGTGGTTCAAGCCGACGCATCATTTCTCACGACCGTTGCGAAAGCAACCACCGGAGGAACATGAAGCGCCATGTCGGCCGTTACCGCTTCTTGTCGTTCCAGTTGAACTGAAAACGCGCACGGTTCATTGTCATCATGCTGCGCGCGCGTCTGACACGTCCAGCCATGCCGGCTGCGTCAGCGATTCTACTCAATCGCCCCGCAGCGAGACATGGCCGTGCACTCACGGTCCGCACCAAGAAAAAAGGACACGCCCTCCGTCACCGGGAAAGCGTGTCCTAAAACCAGTGCCAGGGAGTGCGCCGTCAGCGCCGGCACCGGTCAACCTTGCGTCGCGCGAGCCGATCGCTCAGCTACCCTGCGCCACTTGCCAGGCCTCGTACAGATCGGGCCCGTCATCACGCGCACGGTGATAAACCAGCTTCATCTCGCGCTCATGCAGCGGCCGCGCAATCTCTACATACCCGCGCGCGGCCGACAGGTCGTACGGCTCGCCGTCCTCGTTCGAATACGCGTAATACACCTCGCTGACGCCCGCCAGATACATCGCCGACAGGCACATCGAACACGGATACCCGCTCGCGTACATCACCGCGCCGCTCAAATCGGTGCTGCCGAGCGCCTTGCTGGCGGCACGCACGGCCTGCATCTCGGCATGCGCGCTCGGGTCGCACGTCGCCTCCACTTCGTTGACCGAACGCGCGAGCACCTTGCCGTCGCGCACGAGCACGGCGCCGAACGGCCAGGTCTTGCGTTCGCGCACGTTCTCCATCGCGAGACGGATCGAATCGACGAGGTAGGTTTCGGTATGAGACATCGGCTTCTCCATTCAGGTGAGGTCAACTGCCGCGGTACGTCGAGAACGACCACGGCGAGCAGAGCAGCGGCACGTGATAGTGCTGTGCCGGATCGAATACGGTGAAACGGATCGGCACGACGTCGGACAGCGCGCTCGCGTCGTTGAAATGCGTGCCGATCGAGAAACGCAGTTCGAACTGCCCGGCCCGGGCTGCTTCGCTGCTCAACATCGGCGCGTCGGTGCGCCCGTCGGCGTTGCTGACCGTCCGCTTCAGCAGACGCGGCGGCGTCACGCTCAGGTCGTAGAGCTCGATCGGCACGCCGCCGATCGGCTTGCCGGTCGTCAGGTCGAGAACATGGGTGCTGATGCCAGCCATTCGCTTGCTCCAATTCGGGTCGGGGGAATCCGCAAAGAACCTGCCGCTCAGCTGCCGCGGTAGTACGTGTAGTTCCACGGCCCGAACTGCACAGGCAGATGCAGCCGCACCGATGCATCGGTGATGCGGAAGCGGATCGGCACCTCGGACAGGAACGCCGGCGACGGCAACCGCACGCCCTTCGTCCGGAAGTAATCGTCGACACGCATCAGCAGCTCGTAGTCGCCGGCCACGTACGTATCGCCGATCAGCAACGGTGCGTCGGTCCGTCCGCTCCGGTTGAGGACTGCGGTGCGGATCGACACGGGTTCGCCCTTCTCGATCCGCGAAAACTCGACGTGCATGCCGACTGCCGGCGCACCATGGTAGGTATCGAGCAGGTGGATGGTCAGCCGCGGGCTCTCGCCATGCTGCGAAATCGGATCGGCAGCCTGCGCGGGTTGCAAGGCATCGCCCTGCCCCGCCGGCAGCGTCGCGGCCTGTACACGGCCGGCCAGCAGCACGCCGCCGGCCGCGGCCATCGACGCCATCACGAACTGCCGGCGCTCACGCTTGATGATGTCGCTCATGATCAGGACTCCTTCGACTTGCGGGCCTGCACGATGGCGGTCACGACCAGGACGGCGGCCATCAGCTCGATCGCCGCGACGAGGTAGAGGCCCGGCGCGAGACTGCCGGTCGCGCTCTTGACGAGCCCGAGCACGTACGGCGCACCGAAGCCGGCGAGGTTCGATACCGAATTGATCAGCGCGACGCCGATCGCCGCCGCACTGCCCGCCAGATACAGGTTCGGCAATTGCCAGAACACCGGAATCGCGCTCATCGTGCCGGCCAGCGCGATGATCATCGCGGCGATCGTGAACGCAGGCGCGACACCGGGCATCCCGAGCAGCACAGCCATCGCCGCCATCGCCAGTGCGCCGCATCCGGCGGGCACCGCGAAATGCCAGCGCACTTCCTGGTTCCGGTCGGAACGCGCGCCGTTCAGGATCATCCCCGCCGCGCCGAACACGTAAGCCAGCGCGGCGATCCAGCCGATCACCACCGTCGCACCGAAGCCCGAGTCGCGAATGATCGTCGGAATCCAGAACGTCAGCGCGGAGTTCGCGCACAGCAGGCAGAAGAAGATCGCGATCAGCAGCCACACCTTCGGATTACGGAACAGCGTGCGCCAGTCGTGGCCGCGCTCGCCGAGCTCGCGTTTGTCCGCGTCCAGCGCGTTGCGCACGACCTGCTGCTCGGCAACGGACAGCCACGTCGCCTGCTCGGGCCGGTCGGTCATGTAGAAGTACGCGACGACGCCCGCCAGCACCGACGGGATGCCCTCGATGACGAACAGCCATTGCCAGCCGTGGAAGCCGTGCGCACCGTCGAGCGACGTCATGATGCTGCCGGCCAGCGGGCCGCCGAACACGCCGGCGATCGCCGACGCCGACATGAAGGTGCCGAACGCCTTCGCACGCCGCGAACTCGGATACCAGTAGGTGAGGTACAGGATGATGCCGGGGTAGAAGCCGGCTTCGAATGCGCCGAGCAGAAAGCGCAGGATGTAGAACTGCGTCGGCGTCTTGATGAACGACTGCAGGATGCAGATGATCCCCCAGCCGATCGTGATGCGCATGATGGTCTTCTTCGCGCCGATCTTCTGCAGCAACGCGTTCGATGGCACTTCGAAGAAGAAGTAGCCGAGAAAGAAGATGCCGGCGCCGAGCCCGTAGACGGCCTCGCTGAACTTGAGCGTATCGAGCATCTGCAGCTTCGCGAAGCCGATGTTCACGCGGTCCAGCCACGCGAGCACCCACAGAGCGCAGAGAAACGGCAGAAGGCGCCACGACACCTTCCGGTAGACGTGCTCCTCGAGCGTCGGCTCGACCGCCGAATAGACTGACGAATGCTGTTCCGTGACCGACACAGGTGTCTCCTGAAATGACGCGGCCGCGCTGCACCGGCGACGCGACCGCCCGTCCCGCGGCCATGCCATGCGGCGGATCGGGTCGAGCATCGGCGGCTTGCAAGGCCGTGATCTTGTTGTGAAGCCCGACCATATCGCAGGGCTCCCGCAGCAGACAGGCGCGGGTTGTTATAGGCCCCATAGCAAACCGCGCTGCTGGCCGCCCCGTACCGCTTCGCGGGGCGTCACCCGTCATGCGCGGCGGTTGTTTCGCCCGGCTCGGCGCCGCTCCCTGCCATCTCGCCATTGCCGCACGCCCCGTTGACGCCGTTCGGCACTCGACGGCAAAGTGGAGCCGCTCAACGAACCCGAAATCACCATGCGCCACGACGACCCGCTCGACACCTACCTGCTTCGCGTGCTCTGTACGCTGGTCGAGGAACGCAGCGTGTCGCGCACGGCGATCCGGATGAATCAGTCGCAACCCGCGCTCAGCAGCGCGCTGAAACGCTTGCGCAAGCTGTTCGACGATCCGCTGCTCACGCGCGAAAAGAACGAGATGGTACCCACCGAGCGCGCGCTGCAGCTCGCGCAGGACGCGCGGGTCGCGCTCAACGCGCTCGACAAGATGTTCAGCGCCGACGACGCCTTCGATCCGCAGCGCACCGACCGCACGTTCACGATCGCGATGCCCGACTACCTCGCACCGCCGTTCTTCGCGGACCTGGCGCGGCGGTTCCGCCAGCACGCGCCGAACGCGAAGCTCGTGACGCTGCCGATGGGGACCGACTACGACTACGAGAAAGCGCTCGCGGAAGGACAGGTCGACGTGGTGATCGGCAACTGGCCGACGCCGCCCGAGCATCTGCACATGAACGTGCTGCTGGAGGACGAAATCGTCTGCCTGATGTCGAAGGACAATCCGCTCGCGAAGCCCGGCAGGCTGACCGCCGAAAGCTATATCGATGCGTCGCACCTGGTGCCGCTGCCCTATTCGAGCTCGCAGCGCGGCGTCGTGGAAAGTTCGCTCGCGACGTTGCGCCTGAGCCGCGGCCGGCAGATGTCGTGCCCGTACTTCAGTCTCGCGCCGTACCTCGTCAGCGAGTCCGACCTGATCCTGACCACCGCGCGGCATTTCGCGGCCTACTACGCGCGCCGCCTGCCGCTGCTGATCCGCCCCGCGCCGTTCAACTTTCCGCTGATGCGCTTCTACGTGCTGTGGCATCCGAACAAGCATCGCTCGAACGCGCACGCGTGGCTGCGCGGGCTGCTGTCGGACAGCGGCGAGCGGCTGACGTCGATCGCCGGCACCGCGTGACGCGCACCACGCGGCAGGCCTGCAACGGCCGGCATGCGGGGTCGATGCGTCGACTGGTATACGGCCAATAGGTCTTGCCCACTTCTGGTCGGACCGGCGCGATTCCTATACTCGGAACCTCCATTCCCGCTCGAAGGTTCCTGCAGACGATGTCCTCGACTCCACTCGACACCACCCACCTCGCCGCGCTCAACGCGATGACGAAGGACCAGTTCGTTCAAGCCCTCGGCGACATCTTCGAGCACTCGCCGGACGTCGCCGAAGCCGCATGGGCCGCGCGCCCGTTCGCGTCGGTCGACGCGCTGCACGACGCGATGATGGCCAGCATCCGCGCGCGCAGCATCGACGCGAGAAAGGCGTTCTTCGATCGCCATCCGGAGCTGTCGGCACAGGCGGTACGCGGCGGCGGACTGACGCACGCATCGGTCAGCGAACAGACGAGCGCCGGTCTCGACGCGCTGACCGACGACGAGGAAATCCGCCTGCAGCGGATGAACCGCGCGTATCGCGAGCAACACGGTTTCCCGTTCATCATCTGCGTGCGCCACTACACGAAGGCCGGCATCTTCTTCGAACTGGAAAGCCGGGTGGCGCGCGACACCGCCTTCGAACTCGACTACGCGCTGAACCAGATCAAGGCGATCACGCGCCGCCGGCTCGATCAGCGCGTCGCGTGACGCACGCCGTGCCCGGTCGCGGAAACGAGGGCCGAAGCGGCATGCGCGTCGGCCCTCGGGCCATTTGACCCCGGCCCGGAGCGCGCCCGGCCGGGCGAGCGGCGCGCCGGCGGCGACCCGCACAACCTTGCCAGCCCGATCAAACCAGTCCATAATCCGGCTCTTTCCGGTTGGCTGAACGGGAAATCCTTAAGGATCAACGGCTTGACGGCGTATCGCCGCTCCCGTCGCCACGTTCCGCAACCGCGCGCCAGCCGCCTCGTCGAAGGCGGCTTTTTTGTACCGCGCCGGCGCTTCCCGCGCGCCCGATGCCCTCGCCCGAACCGAGCCTTTCTCTGTACCGATGATGCACGACGATCCGAACGAAGCCGGCCTGCCGCCGCACGACGACGCCATTCCCGACGCAGCCGACCAAGCCGCCGAAGGCGCCGACGAAGTCAACCCGCTGCACCGCCGCCGCATCCGCAGCTTCGTGACGCGCGCCGGCCGCGTGTCGACCGGCCAGCGCCGTGCGCTCGACGAATTCGGCCCGCGCTTCGTGGTCCCGTATGCGCCGGAGCTGCCCGACTGGGACGCGATCTTCGGCCGCAGCGCACCGCGTATCCTCGAGATCGGTTTCGGGATGGGCGCGTCGACCGCGGAAATCGCCGCGCACCGCCCGGGCGACGACTTCCTCGGCGTCGAGGTGCACGAGCCGGGCGTCGGCGCGCTGCTGAAGCTGATCGGCGAGCAGGATCTGTCGAACATCCGCATCATCCAGCACGACGCGGTCGAGGTGCTCGAGCACATGATCGCGCCGGCAAGCCTCGACGGCGTGCACATCTTCTTCCCGGATCCGTGGCACAAGGCGCGTCACCACAAGCGCCGGCTGATCCAGCCGCCGCTCGTCGCGCATCTCGCATCGCGCCTGAAACCCGGCGCGTACCTGCACTGCGCGACCGACTGGCAGAACTACGCGGAGCAGATGCTTGAAGTACTCGGCGCGGAACCGACGCTCGAAAACACCGCCGCCGATTACGCACCGCGCCCCGACTACCGTCCGGTGACGAAATTCGAACGGCGCGGGCTGCGGCTCGGCCACGGCGTGTGGGACTTGGTGTTCCGCAAGCGCGCAAGCTGAGCGGCTTCGCCCCACGCAAAATGAAAAAGCCCGACCGGCATCTCTCGCCGGTCGGGCTTTTTCATGGGCCCGCGCATCGGCCCATGCTCGGCATCACGCCCAGTTCAGCCAGCCGCTGTAACCGACCAGCAGCACGAACAACCCGAACGCGATCCGGTACCACGCAAATACCGTGAAATCGTGCGTCGCGACATAGCGCAGCAGCCAGCGCACGCACACGAACGCGCTGACGAACGCGGCGACGAGCCCGAGCGCGAACAGCCCGAGCGAATCGACGGTGAACGCCTGCCAGTCCTTGACGGTTTCGTACAGCGTCGCCCCGAAGATGATCGGAATCGCGAGAAAGAACGAGAATTCGGTGGCCACGCGGCGGTCGAGACCGAACAGCATCCCGCCGATGATCGTCGAGGCCGAGCGCGACATGCCGGGCACCAGCGCGAAGCACTGCGCGATCCCGACCTTGAACGCATCGAGCGGCGTCAGCGCATCGACCGACAGCACGCGCGGCGGCTCGCTGCGTTCGCGCTGCCGCGCCTCGGCCCACAGGATGATCGCGCCGCCCACGACGAGCGCGAACGCGACGGGCACCGGCGAGAACAGCACGGCCTTGATCTTCTTCTCGAACAGGAGGCCGAGCGCGATCGCGGGAATCGTCGCGATCACGACGTTCAGCGTGAAGCGCTGTGCGTCGGGCCGGCTCGGCAGCCCGGACACGACGGATACGATCCGCTGCCGGTATTCCCAGCAGACCGCGAGGATCGCGCCGAACTGGATCACGACGTCGAACGTCTTCGCGTGCGAATCGTTGAAATTCAGGAAGCTGCCCGCGACGATCAGGTGACCGGTGCTCGACACCGGCAGGAATTCCGTCAGCCCCTCGACGACGCCGAGGATCAATGCCTTGCAGATCAGGATCCAGTCCATCCGTGGCCCAACTCCGAAATGGTCGAAAGAAAAGGCCACTCTTGCGCGCGCGGCCCGCCCGGCCGTGCGCGCGCCGTCGTCACTTTTCGACGATCGCCACGCGTATGCCGTTTGTAAGAATCGTAATTGTACCGGGTTCGTAGTTCACCCCGGCAAATTGGAGCTGTTCGGGCTTGAACGTGTAGATCGGATAGTTGGTCAGCAACTGCGTCGCCAGCAGGCCGGCGGCCGCGCCGACCTGCTGCGCGTACATCTGCGCATCGCCGTCGAGCATGAGGCTGTCGACGGCCGGCGCCTTCAGCACGACCGAGCGGCTCGGCGCGTCGTACGCGAGCTGGCCCGACACGGTGAACTTGCCGCTGACGGGCCCGCGCAGGAACGGGCTCGCGAAATGGGCGTCGAGCTGCACGGCGACGCGGTTCTGGTCGGGCAGCAGGTTGACGGCCGGGTTCGCGAGCGACACGTCGACCACCTGCGCGACCGTCTTCTGGTAAGGAAACTTGCGCGCGACGGCCTTCTGCACGTCGCCGCGCGAGAACGTGTAGTGATCGGGAATGAACGGGAACGTCGACGCGCACGCGGCAAGCGATACGCACACGCCGACGGCGCCGATGGCGGCAGCGAGAAAACGGCGCCGGCCGGGCGCGCGAGCAACGGTCATGCTGAACCCTCTCCTGGATGCGCCGGCCGCGTCGCGGCCTCGAGGCGCGTGAGCCACGCGAGCGCGTCGTCGCGCGACGCGCCGCACATGTCGGCGGACGGCTGCAGCCCGGAACAGCACGCGGGGCGCTCGGGCCGGCCGAAGATCATGCAGCGCAGGTCGTCGCCCAGCTGCACGCAGCGCACGCCGGCCGGCTTGCCGTCGGGCATGCCCGGAATCGGGCTGGAAATCGACGGCGCGATGCAGCACGCGCCGCAGCCCTCGCGGCACGCATGCGGCGGCGGGACTTCGGCGGGTGCCGGACGGACAGGCATTTCGACGGACACTCGGCTCTCTCGACGAACAACGAAAAACGGTGCGGCAACCGGACGCGGCGTCCGGCAGCCCCACCCCGCATTGTGCCATCGCCCGCTGCGACGTTATTACACAATGCAGCCCGATCGCGCGTTCATATACTCGGAAGCATCCCAAAAAGCGCGAGACCGCCATGCGTTCTGGTTCTGCCGACACGATGTTCCGTCCCGATTTAGTCGCGAAATACGGCGCGAACGGGCCGCGCTATACGTCGTACCCCACCGCGCTGCAGTTCCGCGACGATTTCGACCCGGCCGACTACGGTCGCGCGGCGCGCGACCCCGGCGCATCGTCGAGCGACCTGTCGCTGTACTTCCACATCCCGTTCTGCAACACCGCGTGCTTCTACTGCGGCTGCAACAAGATCGCGACCAACAACCGCCGCCGCGCGCGCCCGTATCTCGACCAGCTCAAGCGCGAAATGGCGCTGCAGGCCGCGCTGTTCGATCCGTCCCGCCCCGTCACGCAACTGCACTGGGGCGGCGGCACGCCGACCTTCCTGTCCGACGACGAAACGGCCGAACTGATGGCGGCCACGCGCGAGCATTTCTCGCTCGCGCCGGATACCGACGCCGAGTTCTCGATCGAAATCGACCCGCGCACGGTCACGCCGGCCACGCTCGTGCACCTGCGCACGATCGGCTTCAACCGGTTGAGCCTCGGCGTGCAGGATTTCGACCCGGTCGTGCAGCAGGCGATCAACCGCATCCAGCCGCTCGCGATGACCGCCGACCTGCTCGGCGCCGCGCGCGCGACGGGCTTTCATTCGGTCAGCGTCGACCTGATCTACGGGCTGCCGCACCAGACGGTCGCGGTGTTCGCGCGCACGCTCGAGACGATCATCGAACTCGCGCCCGATCGCCTGTCGGTGTTCGGCTACGCGCACATGCCGCACCTGTTCAAGATGCAGCGGCAGATCGACGACGCGACGCTGCCGCCGCCCGAAACGCGCATCGCGCTGCTCGGCCTCGCGATCGACATGCTGACGTCGGCCGGCTACGTGTACATCGGGATGGACCACTTCGCGCGGCCGTCCGACGAGCTGGTGCGCGCGCAGCGCAACGGCACGCTGCAGCGCAATTTTCAGGGCTACAGCACGCGTGCGGATACCGACCTGATCGGCTTCGGCGTGTCGTCGATCGGCAAGGTCGGCGACGTCTACGCGCAGAACGCGAAGGACCTGCCCGCGTACGGCGCCGCGCTCGACGCGGGCCGGCTGCCGATCGCGCGCGGCGTGCGGCTCACGCCGGACGACCGGCTGCGCCGCGACGTGATCACGCAACTGATGTGCAACCTGGAACTGCCGTTCTCGCATGTGGAGGCCGCGCACGGCATCCGCTTCGCCGATCATTTCGCACGCGAGCTCGACGCGCTGCGCCCGTTCGAGCGCGACGGGCTGCTGACGATCGCGCGCGACCGCCTGACGATCCACCCGGCCGGCCGGATGGTCGTACGCAACATCGCGATGGCGTTCGATGCATACCTCGGCCAGACGCCGCGGCAGCGCTACTCGCGCACGGTTTAGTGCCGGTTCGCGCCGGCCACGGGCGGGCCGCCGGCCGCAAGCAGGCGGCCGGTTTGATACAGTGTGAGGCTTACACCCGCTTCGCCAGCCCCCAAGATGCGCACCACCAAAGCGACCCACGCGGTCGAACGCCTGAAGACCCGCTCCGGCAACCCGCAATTCGCGGCCGTCGCGATGGCGGGCGGCCTGTTCTATCTCGTCGACCGCTCGGGCGGCACCGCCGAGAAGCGCTGCGAGCCGCTGCCGCTCGACGAATTCGTCAAGTTCGTCGACGAATTCGGCCCCAAAAAACCGCGCAAGGCGAGCAAGCTCGACCTCGCGTTCGAGGCGCAGATCAAGAAGAGCAAGGGGTAAAGGTCTGTTGCAGGCCGCCTGAAGGCTTCGCGGCCGTGCCCTTTGGTACAATCACGAAGTTTCTCTATCCCCGCTGATGGCCGACCTGGCTGCGTGACCACACCATGAATATCGAAAACGCGCGTTTCAACATGATCGAACAGCAGATCCGTCCGTGGGACGTGCTGGATCTGGATGTCCTGGGCCTGCTGTCGATCGTCAAGCGTGAAAACTACGTTCCGGCCCAATACCGCGATCTCGCATTCGCCGATCTCGAGCTGCCGCTGCCCGGCGGCGCCAGCAAGATGCTGTTCCCGCGCGTCGAAGCGCGCGTGCTGCAGGAGCTGGGCGTCAAGAAGCACGAGAACGTGCTGGTGATCGGCGCGGGCTCGGGTTACCTCGCCGCGCTGTTCGCGCATCGCGCGCAGCACGTGACGGCCGTCGAGATCGATCCGGCGATCGCGAAATTCGCGGAAGACAACCTGCGCAACGACGGCGTGACCAACGCCGAAGTCGTGCTCGGCGACGGTTCGCGCGGCTGGGCCGCGAAGGCGCCGTACGACGTGATCTGCGTCGCGGGCGGCCTGCCCGTCGTGCCGCAGGAAATGCTCGAACAGCTCAAGGTCGGCGGCCGCCTGTCGGCGTTCGTCGGCGGCCGTCCGGTGATGAAGGCGCAGATCATCACGCGCATCGACGACAAGCAGTACCGCGTGGCCGACGTGTTCGAAACGTACATCGACCACCTCGTCAACGCGATCGAGCCGTCGCGCTTCAAGTTCTGAGCGGCGGAGCCTCCATGCAGATCCTGACGCCCGCGATGCTCGCGGAATGGCTCGGCGACACGGCGCGCCCCGCGCCGGTCGTGCTCGACGTGCGCGAGCCGTGGGAAATCGCGACCGCGCAGATCGCCGGCAGCGTGTCGATTCCGATGCAGCAGATTCCGGCGCGCAGCGAAGAGCTCGACGACGAAGCGGAAATCGTCTGCGTGTGCCATCACGGGATGCGCAGCGCGCAAGTCGCGATGTTCCTCGAATCGCGCGGCTTCACCAAGCTGTACAACCTGCAAGGCGGGATCGACGCGTGGTCGCGCGACGTCGATCCGTCCGTGCCGCGCTACTGACCGATCCTTCCGGCCGCGCATCACGCGCCGCCGCGCCGCCCGGCCCCCGCCGCCGGCCGCACCGATCCGCCGAACGGGCGCGCATTGCGCGCCCGTTTCTCTTTTCCGCGCGCCGTTCCGTCGTTTCCCGCGTCGCGGCGCCGCGGCACCGCCGTGCACCATTTGCGCCCGCGCGTCTGCACCGCAACGGACCGCGCATGCTGCACCACGCGTCATCCGCACCGCCCCGATGCCCGCCGATGCCCCGCGCAGGCACGCCGGACGTGCATCCGCGCGACTGGCACATGCCTTGCGTTACACGATGGCCGGCGCCGCCACGGCGCACGCACATCCAACACGACAAGGGGATCCCGATGAAACGTCGCAGTCTGTTGAAGTTCGGTTCGATGGCCGGCGCGCTCGCGCTGGCGGGCAAGAGCCCGTTCGCGCACGCGGCCGATGCGGGCACCGGCCCGATCAAGGTCGGCATCCTGCATTCGCTGTCGGGCACGATGGCGATCTCGGAGACGTCGCTGAAGGACACCGCGCTGATGACGATCGCCGACATCAACAAGAGCGGCGGCGTGATGGGCCGCAAGCTCGAACCGGTGGTGGTCGACCCGGCGTCGAACTGGCCGCTGTTCGCCGAGAAGGCGCGCCAGCTGCTCACGCAGGACAAGGTCGCGTGCGTGTTCGGCTGCTGGACGTCGGTGTCGCGCAAGTCGGTGCTGCCGGTATTCGAGGAGCTGAACGGGCTGCTCTACTACCCGGTGCAGTATGAAGGCGAGGAAATGTCGCGCAACGTGTTCTACACGGGCGCCGCGCCGAACCAGCAGGCGATTCCCGCCGTCGAGTACCTGATGAGCACGGAAGGCGGCGGCGCGAAGCGCTTCTTCCTGCTCGGCACCGACTACGTGTATCCGCGCACGACCAACAAGATCCTGCGCGCGTTCCTGAAATCGAAGGGCGTGAAGGACGCCGACATTCAGGAGGTCTACACGCCGTTCGGCCACAGCGATTACCAGACCATCGTCGCGAACATCAAGACCTTCGCGCAGGGCGGCAAGACGACCGTGGTCTCGACGATCAACGGCGACTCGAACGTGCCGTTCTACAAGGAGCTGGGCAACCAGGGGATCAAGGCGACCGACGTGCCGGTGGTCGCGTTCTCGGTCGGCGAAGAAGAGTTGCGCGGGATCGATACGAAGCCGCTCGTCGGCCACCTCGCCGCGTGGAACTACTTCATGTCGGTGAAGAACCCGACCAACACGAAATTCAAGGACCAGTTCGCCGCGTGGGTGAAGGCGAACAACCTGCCGGGCGGCGCGAAGCGCGTGACCAACGATCCGATGGAAGCGACCTACGTCGGCATCCATATGTGGAAGCAGGCCGTCGAGAAGGCGAAGAGCACCGACGTCGACAAGGTGCGCGTCGCGATGATCGGCCAGACGGTCGCCGCGCCATCGGGCTTCACGCTCGCGATGGACGGCAACCATCACCTGCACAAGCCGGTGATGATCGGCGAGATCCGTGGCGACGGGCAGTTCAACGTCGTGTGGAAGACGAAGACGGCCGTGCGCGCGCAACCGTGGAGCCCGTTCATCGCGGGCAACCAGGGCAAGCCGGACGTCGTCAGCTCGATTCCGGCGTTCCTGCGCCGGCAGCGCGCCGCGCTGGCCTGACGTCGAGCGGCGCGTCGCGCTTCGTGTGCGACGTGCCGCCCGCCCGCTGCCGATGCGCCGGCCACGCTTGCCGTGACGGACCGTCGGCAACGGCGCAGCGCCGCCCCACTCCGCTTCCCACGCCCGACAGGATTTCCCGATGCCAACACGCTTTCGCCGAGCCGCCCGCGCGATCGCGGCATGCGCCGCCCTCGCGGGCCTGCTGCCGCACGCCGCGTTCGCGCTGACGGCGGCCGATACCGCCGCGCTCGCCGGCGACGACTTCGACGCGAAGACGGCCGCGATCGAACGGCTCGCCGCCGACACCGATCCGCGCGCCGTTGCGGTGCTCAATGCGCTGTCGAGCGGCGATGCGCTCGCGACCGGCGACGGCCGCCTGCTGATCCAGTCCGGCGACACCGCGCACGACGCGCTCACGCAAGCCGCGACGCCGGCCGGCGACGCGCAGCCGGTGATGCTGAACAACCTGCTGCGCACGAAGATCGCCGGTGCGCTGTCGGGCCTCGCGCTCGCGTCGCCGGACGTGGCCGCGCGCCGCGACGCGATCGACGCGCTGCTGAAGTCGCCCGACCCGGCGCTCAAGCCGATGATCGACCGCGCCCGCGCGAAGGAAACCGATCCGGCGCTGAAACGCCGCCTCGATGCGCTGTGGGCGATCGCCGCGCTGCACGATCCCGATCCGGCGAAGCGCCTCGAAGCCGTGCAGGTGGTGGCCGCGCGCAGCGACCTCGACATGATCGAACAACTGCGCCCGCTCGTCGCAAAAAACGCGGACGGTAGCTACGCGGAGCCCGACGCGCGCGTGCGCGAAGCCGCGCAACACGGGCTCGATACGTTGCACGCGCTGCAGCGCCGCGGCGAAATCGTCGGCACGGTGTTCGCCGGCCTGTCGCTCGGCAGCGTGCTGCTGCTCGCCGCGCTCGGCCTCGCGATCACGTACGGGCTGATCGGCGTGATCAACATGGCGCACGGCGAATTCCTGATGATCGGTGCGTACGCAACCTATGTCGCGCAGACGCTGATCCAGCGCTACGCGCCCGGCGCATTCGACTGGTATCCGCTCGTCGCCGTGCCGGTGTCGTTCGCGGTGGCCGCGCTCGTCGGCATCGTGCTCGAACGGCTCGTGCTGCGGCACCTGTACGGCCGCCCGCTCGAAACGCTGCTCGCGACCTTCGGCGTGAGCCTGATCCTGATCCAGGCGACGCGCATGCTGTTCGGCGCGCAGAACGTGCAGGTCGTGAACCCGTCGTGGATGAGTGGCGGCGTGACGGTGATGCAGAACCTGATCCTGCCGTACAACCGGCTCGCGATCCTCGCGTTCGCGCTCGCGGTGGTGGTCGTCGCGTGGGCCGTGCTGACGAAGACGCGGCTCGGCCTGTTCGTGCGCGCGGTCACGCAGAACCGCCGGATGGCCGCCTGCGTCGGCGTGAAGACCGCGCGGGTCGACGCGTATGCGTTCGCGTTCGGGGCGGGCATCGCCGGCCTCGGCGGCTGCGCGCTGTCGCAGATCGGCAACGTGGGCCCCGATCTCGGCCAGAACTACATCATCGACTCGTTCATGGCCGTCGTGCTCGGCGGTGTCGGGCAGATCGCCGGCACCGTGCTCGGCGGCTTCGGGCTCGGCCTCGCGAGCAAGGCGATCGAACCGTTCTGGGGTGCCGTGCTCGCGAAGATCGCGGTGCTCGTGATGATCGTGCTGTTCATCCAGAAACGCCCGCAGGGCATGTTTGCCCCGAAGGGCCGCAGCGCGGAGGCTTGACGTGACTTCATTCACCGATTCGATATCGAACCCGGTCGCCGACACGTCGAAGCCCGCTGCCGCCGGACGCGCGGTGGACGGCTTCGCGCTCGGCCTGCCGCCCCGCCCCGCGCTGCTGTCGCGCCGCGCATGGCTCGCGCTCGTCGCGCTGTGCGTGGCGATCGGCATCGGCGTGCCGCTCGCCGCACTCGTCGCGCCCGAAGCCAGCGCGTTCCACCTGTCCGCGTACGCGATGACGCTCGCGGGCAAGCTGATGTGCTACGCGATCGCCGCGCTCGCGCTCGACCTCGTGTGGGGCTACTGCGGCATCCTGAGCCTCGGCCACGGCCTGTTCTTCGCGCTCGGCGGCTATGCGATCGGCATGTACCTGATGCGCGAGATCGGCCGCGACGGCAAGTACGGCAGCGACCTGCCCGACTTCATGGTGTTCCTCGACTGGCACCAGTTGCCGTGGTACTGGAGCGGCACGCAGCATCTCGCGTGGGCGCTCGCGCTGGTCGTGCTCGTGCCGGCCGTGCTCGCGTGGGTGTTCGGCTTCTTCACGTTCCGCTCGCGCGTGAAGGGCGTGTACCTGTCGATCATCACGCAGGCGCTGACGTTCGCCGCGATGCTGCTGTTCTATCGCAACGAGACGGGCTTCGGCGGCAACAACGGCTTCACCGACTTCAAGCGCATCGCCGGCTTCGCGATCACGTCGCCGGGCACGCGCACGGTGCTGTTGCTGCTGACGTTCGCGACCCTCGTGCTCGCGTTCATCGCCGCGCGCGCGATCGTCACGAGCAAGCTCGGGCGCGTGGTGACCGCAGTACGCGACGGCGAGACGCGGCTGATGTTCCTCGGCTACAGCCCGCTCGCGTACAAGCTGTTCGTGTGGACCGTGTCGGCCGTGCTGTGCGGCATCGCCGGCGCGCTGTACGTGCCGCAGGTCGGCATCATCAATCCCGGCGAGATGTCGCCCGGCAACTCGATCGAAATGGCGATCTGGGTCGCGGTGGGCGGACGCGGCACGCTGATCGGGCCGATCGTCGGCGCGTTCGCGGTAAACGGCGCGAAGAGCGTCTTCACCGCGTACTTCGCCGAATACTGGCTGTTCTTCCTCGGTCTGATCTTCGTGCTCGTGCCGCTCTTGCTGCCGCGCGGGATCATGGGCCTCGTCGAAACCGTGCTCGCGAAGGGGAAACGCGCATGAATGGAACGGCGCTCTACCAGTTCACGCCGCCCCCCCGAGGACGAGCTGACCGTCAGCGGCAGCGCGTCGATGGGGCGCGTCGTGCCGCCCGGCATCGATACGTCGCACGGCACGATTCTCTATCTCGAGGACATCGAGGTGAGCTTCGACGGGTTTCGCGCGCTGAAGAAGCTGTCGCTCTCGATCGACGCGGGCGAGCTGCGCTGCGTGATCGGCCCGAACGGCGCGGGCAAGACGACGATGATGGACGTCATCACCGGCAAGACGCGGCCCGATGCGGGCAAGGTGTTTCTGGGCCAGACGATCGACCTCGCGCGGATGAACGAACCCGAGATCGCGCGGGCGGGCATCGGCCGCAAGTTCCAGAAGCCGACCGTGTTCGAACAGCATCCGGTATGGGAAAACCTCGAACTCGCGATGCAGACCGACAAGGGCTGGCTCGCGTCGCTGCGCGCGCGGCTCGACCGCACCGCGCAGGCGAAGATCGAGGAGACGCTCGCACTGATCGGCCTCGAAAGCCATGCGTATCGCGCGGCCGGCGAACTGTCGCACGGCCAGAAGCAGCGGCTCGAAATCGGCATGCTGCTGATGCAGCGCCCCGCGCTGCTGCTGCTCGACGAGCCGGCGGCCGGGATGACCGACCACGAGACGATGGAACTCGCCGAGCTGCTGAACACGCTGCGCGGCACCTGCTCGATGATGGTCGTCGAGCACGACATGGAATTCGTCGCGGCGCTCGCGGGCGACACGGGACGCGTGACGGTGATGGCCGAAGGCGCGGTGCTCGCGCACGGCACGCTCGACCAGGTCAAGCGCGACGACGCGGTGATCGAGTCTTACCTCGGACGATGATGCGATGCTGAAAATCGAAGCGCTGAACCAGTACTACGGCGGCAGCCATATCCTGCGCAACGTGAACCTCGTCGCCGACGACGGCAAGCTCACCGTGCTGCTCGGCCGCAACGGCGTCGGCAAGAGCACGCTGCTGCGCTGCCTGATGGGCGTCGTCGCCGCGAAAAGCGGCAGCGTGTCGTGGCGCGGCACCGCGCTCGGCGCACTGCCGCCGTATGCGCGCGTCGCGGCGGGGCTCGCGTACGTGCCGCAGGGCCGCGACATCTTTCCGCGGCTCACCGTCGAGGAAAACCTGCTCGTCGGCGCGGCGAGCCGCAAGGCGCCGTCGAAAGTGCCCGATCGCATCTACGACCTGTTCCCGGTGCTCAAGGACATGCGCGCGCGGCGCGGCGGCGACCTGTCGGGCGGCCAGCAGCAGCAGCTCGCGATCGGCCGCGCGCTGATGAGCGAGCCGCAGTTGCTGATCCTCGACGAGCCGACCGAAGGCATCCAGCCGTCGATCATCCAGGACATCGGCCGCACGCTGCGCCAGCTCGTCGACGAATCGCGGATGACCGTGCTGCTCGTCGAACAGTATTACGATTTCGCTCAATCGATCGCCGACCGGTACTGGGTGATGAGTCGTGGCGAGATCGTCGCGGGCGGGGAAGCACAGGACATGGAGACGAACGGGGTGCGGGAGCTGATCGCGGTGTGATGGGCGGCACCGCGGTAGGCACGGCGGTAGGCACGGCGAGGGACACGTACGGTCGGCTCGCGGGACGCGCACACGCGGCGCTTCCTACGAACGCGGCATCTGCATTATTGTTCCGGTAGCATCCACGTTCTTCGCACCCGCTTCCTCGTTTCCCGTTCGCCGCCGATGTCCGCCCCCGATTCGCACGCCTCGCTGTCCCGCCCCGCCGTCGCCAAGTCGTGGCGCGGCCGCCTCGAACTCGGCTTCGAGCGGCATGGTGCGCGCACGACGCTCGCGCACCGGCTGCACGACGGCCCGCTGCGCGTGCAGCGGCCGCTGTACCCGGAAGGCGACGCGATCTGCCACGCGGTGATCGTGCATCCGCCGGGCGGCGTCGCGGGCGGCGACCGGCTCGACATCGACATCGCGCTCGGCGACGGCACGCACGCGGTGCTGACGACGCCCGGCGCGACCAAGTGGTACAAGTCGAACGGCCTCGACGCGACACAGCGTATCGGCATCGCGGTCGGCGCGCATGCGAAGCTCGACTGGCTACCGCAGAACAACCTGTTCTTCGACGCGGCGCACGCGGCGCTCGACTTCACGGTGACGCTCGGCGCAGGCGCGAGCGCGATCGGCTGGGACGCGACGCAGCTCGGCCGGCAGGCGGCCGGCGAAACCTGGTCGGCAGGACGCATCGCGTCGACCTCGGCGCTCGTCGATGCCGACGGCCGGCCGCTGTGGACCGAGCGCGCGCTGCTCGACGCGCGCGACCCGCTGCGCGGCGCGCTGCAGGGCCTCGCCGGTTTTCCCGTCTACGGCACGCTGTGGGCCGCCGGCGCCGCGTGCGACGCCACGCTCGCCGAAGCGCTCGCCGCGCGCATGCCGTTCGACGACACGCTGCGCGCGGGCGCCACCTGCGTGACGCCCGGCATCGTGCTCGTGCGTGCGCTCGCGACGTCGATGGAAGCGCTGCAGCGCCACTTCACCGACTGCTGGCTGCAGTTGCGGCCGATCGTGCACGGCGTCGACGCGCGGCCGCTGCGTCTCTGGCAAACCTGAACGCGCGCATCACGCACCGTTTCGGCGCAGCGCGCGACACGCGCCGCACCCTCTCCATGCATCGCGCACCACGAACGCGCATCGCACCGCGTGCGATGCACATGGCACGCACCTTGCTCCTTACATAAGCGATACACGACGCACGCAAAACAGCGCGGTGCTACGATGAACCGCGCGCCCGCCCGTTGCGTGCGCACCGATAAAAATTACGTTTTCCTGAACGTCTGCCTTCATGAAACTGACTCCCCGCGAAAAGGACAAGCTGCTGATCTTCACGGCGGCGCTGCTCGCCGAACGCCGCCGTGCGCGCGGCCTGAAGCTCAACTATCCGGAGGCGGTCGCCTTCATCACCGCGGCGCTGATGGAAGCCGCGCGCGACGGCAGGACGGTGGCCGAGGTGATGCACTACGGCACGACGCTGCTCACGCGCGACGACGTGATGGACGGCGTGCCGGAAATGATTCCCGACATCCAGGTCGAAGCGACCTTCCCCGACGGCACGAAGCTCGTGACCGTCCACCACCCGATTCCGTGAGGCCCCGCATGATCCCCGGCGAAATCCTCACCGACGACGGCGAACACGAACTGAATGCGGGCCGCGCGACGCGCTCGCTCGTCGTCGCGAACACCGGCGATCGCCCGGTGCAGGTCGGCTCGCACTATCACTTCTTCGAAGTCAACGACGCGCTGTCGTTCGACCGCGCGGCCGCGCGCGGCTTCCGGCTCAACATCGCGGCCGGCACGGCCGTGCGCTTCGAGCCCGGCCAGACGCGCACCGTCGAGCTCGTCGCGCTCGCGGGCGAGCGCGCCGTCTACGGTTTTCAGGGCAAGGTGATGGGGCCGCTGTAAGCCGCGCCCCGCTCTTCAGGAACAGCAACATGACACTACGCTTGAGCCGCCGCGCGTACGCGGAAATGTTCGGGCCGACGACGGGCGACCGCGTCCGGCTCGCCGATACCGAACTGCTGATCGAGATCGAACGCGACTTCACCACGTACGGCGAGGAAGTGAAATTCGGCGGCGGAAAAGTGATCCGCGACGGGATGGGCCAGTCGCAGCGCGTGGCCGCCGACGTGCCCGACACCGTCATCACGAACGCGGTGATCCTCGATCACTGGGGCATCGTGAAGGCCGACATCGCGATCAAGCACGGCCGCATCGCCGCGATCGGCAAGGCCGGCAACCCCGACATCCAGCCGGGCGTGACGATCGCGATCGGCGCCGCGACCGAAGTCATCGCCGGCGAAGGGCTGATCGTGACCGCGGGCGGCATCGACACGCACATTCACTTCATCAGCCCGCAGCAGATCGACGAGGCGCTCGCGTCGGGCGTCACGACGATGCTCGGCGGCGGCACGGGGCCGGCCACCGGCACCAACGCGACGACCTGCACGCCGGGCCCGTGGCACATGGAGCGGATGCTGCAGGCCGCCGACGGCTGGCCGATCAATCTCGGCTTTCTCGGCAAGGGCAACGCGAGCCTGCCGCAGCCGCTCGTCGAGCAGATCGCGGCCGGCGCGATCGGTTTGAAACTGCACGAGGACTGGGGCACGACGCCCGCCGCGATCGACAACTGCCTGTCGGTGGCCGACGACACCGACACGCAGGTCGCGATCCACACCGACACGCTGAACGAGGCCGGGTTCGTCGAATCGACGGTCGCCGCGTTCAAGGGCCGCACGATCCACACGTACCACACCGAAGGTGCGGGCGGCGGCCATGCGCCCGACATCCTGAAGGTGTGCGGCGAGATGAACGTGCTGCCGTCGTCGACCAATCCGACGCGCCCGTACACGATCAACACGCTCGACGAGCATCTCGACATGCTGATGGTGTGCCATCACCTCGATCCGTCGATCGCCGAGGATCTCGCATTCGCCGAATCGCGCATTCGTCGCGAGACGATCGCGGCCGAGGACATCCTGCACGATCTCGGCGCGCTGTCGATGCTGTCGTCCGATTCGCAGGCGATGGGCCGCGTCGGCGAAGTGATCATCCGCACCTGGCAGACCGCGCACAAGATGAAGGTGCAGCGCGGTGCGCTGCCGGAGGACACCGCGCGCAACGACAACTTCCGCGCGAAGCGCTACGTCGCGAAGTACACGATCAACCCGGCGCTCACGCACGGCATCGCGCACGAAGTCGGTTCGATCGAACCGGGCAAATGGGCAGACCTCGTGCTGTGGGAACCCGCGTTCTTCGGGATCAAGCCGTCGATGATCCTCAAGGGCGGCATGATCGCGCTCGCGCAGATGGGCGACCCGAACGCGTCGATCCCGACGCCGCAGCCGGTTCACTATCGCGAGATGTTCGCGACGCGCGGCGGGGCGCTCGCGCGCACGTCGCTGACCTTCGTGTCGCAGATGGCGGCCGATGCGGGCATCGCGGAGCGCTATGGCCTCGCGAAGCGGATCGTGCCGGTGCGCAACTGCCGCAACGTGACGAAGGCCGACATGATTCACAACGCCTGGCGTCCGTCGATCAGCGTCGACCCGGAAACCTACGACGTGATCGCCGACGGCCAGTTGCTCACCTGCGAGCCGGCGACTGTGCTGCCGATGGCGCAGCGCTATTTCCTGTTCTGATTCGAGATCCTCGGTTTCATGCGCACCCTCGACAAACGTATTGCCCCGAACGTGAAACTCGCCGCGTCGCTCGTCGCGCGCGCGCCGACGCTCACGCTCGCCTATGACGCCCGCTGCAAGAGCCGCCTCGCGGCGACGCTCGATACCGGCGAGGACGTCGCGGTCCTGCTGCCGCGCGGCACCGTGCTGCGCGACGGCGACGTGCTCGTCGCCGACGACGGCGCGCTCGTGCGCGTCGCCGCGGCGCCCGAAACCGTGCTGCTCGTGTGCGCGGCCGACCCGCTCACGCTGATGCGCGCCGCGTACCATCTCGGCAACCGTCACACGCCGGTCGAGATCGGCGACGGCTACCTGAAGCTCGAAGCCGATCCGGTGCTCGCGGACATGCTGCGCCGGCTCGGCACGCGGGTCGAAGACGCACGCGCGCCGTTCCAGCCGGAAGCCGGTGCGTACGGCGGCGGCCACAAGCACGGGCACGACGCGACGTTCGCCGAGGATTATGCGCTCGCGCAGCAGGTGTTCGGCGAACATCACGGGCATGCGCATTCGCACGATCACGATCACGATCACGATCACGATCATCAGCATGGTCCCGGCTGCACGCACGGCCACCACGGTCATGACCACCACTGAACTCGTCGCGCTGCTGCACCTCGCGTCGCCGGCGCTGCCGATCGGCGCATACAGCTATTCGCAGGGCCTCGAAGCCGCGCTCGACGCGAACCTGATCCGCGATGCCGATTCCGCGCGCGACTGGATTGCCAGCGGCCTGACCGACGTGCTCGCGCACGGCGAACTGCCGTTCCTCGCACACCAGCTCGCGCGCTGGCAGACCGACGACACGCACGCGCTCGCCGCCGAGAATGCGTGGTTCGTCGCGAGCCGGGAATCGGCCGAACTGCGCCGCGAAACCGAACAGATGGGCTGGTCGCTCGCGCAGCTGTGCGCGTCGCTCGAATGGGGCGACGCCGCACGCCGCGCGACGCTCGCGTCGCTGTCGCCGATCGCGCTGCCGACCGCATTCGCGTACGCGGCCGCCGCACACGATGCCAGCGCCGACGCGACGCTCGCCGCGTATGCGTTCGGCTGGGTCGAGAACCAGACGTCCGCCGCGCTGAAGGCCGTACCGCTCGGCCAGCTCGCCGGGCAACGCATCATCGTCGCGCTGCGCGGCGCGAGCGCGCGGCCGTGCGCCGCGCGCTCGCGACACCGCCCGACGCCGTCAACACGTTCGCGCCGCAGCTCGGCATCCTGTCCGCGCGGCACGAAACCCAGTACTCGCGGTTGTTCCGCTCCTGAACCTCTTTGCCCGACCATGAACGCACCTGCCCCCTCCTCCGTCCGCCGCACGAAGAAACTGCCGCCGCTGCGCGTCGGCATCGGCGGCCCCGTCGGCTCCGGCAAGACCACGCTGCTCGAAATGCTGTGCAAGGCGATGCGCGACCGCTACGACCTCGTCGCGATCACCAACGACATCTATACGAAGGAAGACCAGCGACTGCTGACGGTCGCGGGCGCACTGCCCGAGGAACGCATCATGGGCGTCGAGACGGGCGGCTGCCCGCACACGGCGATCCGGGAAGATGCATCGATCAACCTCGAAGCCGTCGACCGGATGCTCGCGCGCTTTCCCGATGCCGACATCGTGTTCATCGAGTCCGGCGGCGACAATCTCGCGGCGACCTTCAGCCCCGAGCTGTCGGACCTGACGATCTACGTGATCGACGTCGCCGGCGGCGAGAAGATTCCACGCAAGGGCGGCCCCGGCATCACGAAGTCCGACCTGCTCGTGATCAACAAGACCGACCTCGCGCCGCTGGTCGGCGCGAACCTCGACGTGATGGCGTCCGACACGCGGAAGATGCGCGGCGAGCGGCCTTACGTGATGACGAACCTGAAGGCGCTCGACGGCGTCGCGGACGTGATCGCATTCATCGAGAAGAAGGGTTTGCTGACGGTGTGAGCGGCGCGGCGGCGCCCTGCGACGCCGCCACGCGAGTCCGGGCGGCATCGCGCCGCCCGCGCCGTCTATGCGTCGTCGTCCGGAGCGTCCTGCACGTCCGGCAGCGCACGCGCGCCGGTTGCGGCAGGCGGCAACAGCGCGGCGAGCACGTCGACCGTGCGCGCGGTCGCGCCGCGGTGACGCGATGCGAAGGCCGCGCCGGCCGCGCCCATCGCGATGCGCCGCGCGTTGTCGGCGAACAGCGCGTCGAGCACGTGTGCGAGATCGAGCGGATCCTCGACCTGCATCGCCGCACCGGCCGCGACCGCATCGGCGGTCGCCTGCGTGAAGTTGAACACGTGCGGCCCGATCAGCACCGGCACGCCGACCGCGCACGCTTCGATCAGGTTCTGCCCGCCGAGCGGCAGCAGGCTGCCGCCGATGAACGCGATGTCGGCCGCCGCGTAGTACGCACCGAGCTCGCCCATCGAATCGCCGAGCAACACCGTGACGTCGTCCGGCAGCGGGTCGGCCGCCGGCCGGCCCGCTGCGAGCGCGGCCGCATCGGCCGCCCACACCGAGCGCCGCACGCACTTAAGCCCGCCGCGCGCGACGAGCGCCTCGACCTCGGCGAAGCGCTGCGGATGACGCGGCACGAGCACCAGCAGCGCGCCGGGCGTACGCATTTCCGCGAACGCCTGCAACACCAGCGCCTCTTCGTTCTCGCGCGTGCTGGCGGCGACCCACACCGGCCGCGCGCCGATCGCGTCGCGCCACGCATGGCCGCGTGCCGCGAGTTCCGGCGGCGTCGTCATGTCGAACTTCAGGTTGCCGAGCACGGTCACGTTGCGGGCGCCGAGCGACGTCAGCCGCTCCGCATCGGCCGGGCTCTGCGCGAGCACGCGCGAGAAGCCGCCGAACACGTCGCGCGTCGCCGCGCCGAATTTTGCCGCGCGCCGGAACGAACGCGCGGACATCCGCGCATTGGTCAACACCAGCGGCACGTCCGCGCGGCGACACTCGTCGATCAGCGTCGGCCACACCTCGGTTTCCATCACGAGGCCGAGCGTCGGCCGCCATGCACGCAGGAAGCGCCGCACCGCGCCCGGCATGTCGTACGGCAGGTAGCAGCGCAGCACGCGATCGCCGAAGATCTGTTCGCCCGTCGCGCGGCCGCTCGGCGTCATGTGCGTGAGCAGGATGTGCGCATCGGGGCGTGCGCGCATCAGCGCATCGATCAGCGGCTGCGCGGCGCGCGTCTCGCCGACCGACACCGCATGCACCCAGATCAGCGGTGCGCGGTCGTCGCGCGAGCGGCCCGCGACGTGACCGAAGCGCTCGGCGATATGCTCGCGATAACCGCGCTCCTTGCGCGAGCGCACGTAGAGCCGGATGACTGCGGCCGGCGCGACGAGCCACCACAGCGCGCGATAGATCGCCCTCAGCATGCGGCCGCCCGGGTATTGCGTCGAAGCAGGCGCGCGCTCAAACCAGCGCCCTGCCCGTCAGGCGTTCGAGAATGCCGAGCGGCGCGCATTCGCGGCGAACCATCGCGTCGACCGGCAGGAAGAAGGTCTGCTCGAGCATGAACTGGCCCGACATCACAGCGTGCGAAGTCTGATCGGAGAAACATATCCACACGCTGCCCGGCGGAAACGGCATCGTTTGCTGCGGACACGTCTTCTGGTAGTCGAGATCGGCCTTCATCCCGTCGTGCAGGTTCAGCATCAGGTGGTCGTATGCGCTGCGCGGCGATTTCGTCACGTGCAGCAGGTTCAGCAGCCACGCCGAGCCCGGGAACTGCGGCCGGATCTTGGGCAGGAAGCGCTTCGCGACGTCCTCGAACGGCTCGCCGACACGCCACACGCGCGGCGCGCCGGCCGGGTTCACGTTCGTGAACACGCGCAGGATGCGCTCGCCGTAGTTCGGCCGCGACGGGAACGCGTCGACGTGCAGCCGGCTGTCGTCCTTGCGCCACGACGTCTGGCGCGTTTCGACCTGCATCAGCCGCAGGCTCGTCGGCGCGACGCGCAGCTTGCCGCGGTATTCGGGAAAGAGGCCGTCGACGAGCGTGCCGGCCTGCTGCTGGAAGCGCGCGACGAGCGCGCGCACGGCCGACTGCGTGACGCTGTCGCCGAGCACGCCGGCGAGCGCGCCGCCGTTCGGCGCGAGGCTGATGTTCTTGCGTTTCGGATCGGCGAGCGCCGGATCGAGCAGCGCTTCCTCGCCGCCTTCGATCGCGAAGCGCAGGTGCGGGAAATACAGCACCTTGCCTTCCTCGACCGCGGCCAGCAACTGCTCGCGCGGCGCCGACAGGTTGTGTCCGCTCCAGTCGGCGGACGGGACTTCGATGATCTGGGATTCGCTCATGATCGGTTCGCGTGTGGACAGCGTTACAGGAGGCCGAAGCCCGCGAGCGCCGACTTCACCTGCGCGATCGACGGGGGCTGCCCCGCCGTGCCGAGATTGACGACGTTCGGCGACCAGTAGCCGCCGGTCCGCCAGGCCGTCGCGAAATTGTACAGTTCGACCGTCGGGCGCTTCAGCGCGGCCGCGATGTGAACCAGACCTGTATCAACCCCGACCGTCGCGGCCGCGCCGTCGATCAGCCCGACCACGGCCGGCAGCGACAGCTTCGGCGGCACGATCGCCGCCGCGCCGAATTCCTTCGCGAGCCGCTCGCTGGTCGCGCGTTCCGCGTCGTTGCCCCACGGCAGCACGAGCGACGCGCCGCGCCGCACCAGCGCCTGGCCGAGCTCGATCCACGCGGCGTCCGGCCACTGCTTGTCGGCGCGCGACGTCGCGTGGACGAACACGACGTACGGCACCGGCAAGTTCAGGCCGAGCGCGGCCACCGCGAGCGCTGCCGCCCGCGTGTCGAGGCCGAACTCGACGGGGTCGGCCGGGGTCGGCGCCGGGTCGTCCAGCGCGGCCGCGACCAACTGGCGCGAGCGCTCGACGACGTGCGTGCGCGGCGCGATCGGCACGCGCTTGCGGTAGAAGAAGCGCACCGGCCATTCGTAGCCGGCGCCGTCGGTGCGGTTGCCGAGCCCGACGAGCGGGCCGCGGGCCCAGCTCGCGACCCACGCGGTCTTGATGAGGCCCTGGCAGTCGATCACGAGGTCGTACTGCTCGGCCGCGAGGCGCCGGCGGAACGCGCGGATCTCGCGCCACGTGGCCCCCGAGAACGGCTTCTTGCGCCAGCGGCGCAGCGAGAACGGCAGCACGTTGCGCACGCCGTCGACGAGCCGTACGAGGTCGACGAAGCTTTCCTCGACGAGCCAGTCGATCTGCGCATCGGGGTGGCGGCGCCGGATATCGGCGATCACCGGCATGTTGTGCACGACGTCGCCCAGCGACGACACACGCACGATCAGGATCTTTTGCACGCTGAAAAAACGCCGGCTGGCAGCCGGCGACAGACATAAAGGGGGGATTTTATCCCGCCCGGAGGGCCGGACAGACAAAAAGCGGCCACGCGCCCGGGGCGCGCGCCGCTTTTCAAGATAAACCCGGCCGATGAGCCGGCCGTCGTACGGGCGGCCCGCCGGCCGCCGGTGCTCAGAACGGCAGCTTGACGTCCGGCTTCGCGGCCGTCAGCACGCGGCGGAAGTCCTCCTGGATGCGCTTGAGCCCTTCCTGCGTCTCGGCTTCGAAGCGCATCACGACGACCGGCGTCGTGTTCGACGAACGCGCGAGGCCGAAACCGTCCGGGTACTCGACACGCAGGCCGTCGATCGTCACGACTTCGTCGGCGCCGTCGAACTTCGCTTCCTTCTGCAACTGCTCGATCAGGCGGAAATTCTCGCCTTCGTCGAGCCAGAGCTGCAGTTCCGGCGTGCTCATCGCGTCCGGCAGGCTGTTGAGCAGCGCGCTCGGATCGGCCGTCTTCGCGAGAATTTCCTGCAGGCGCGCGCCCGTGTACAGGCCGTCGTCGAAGCCGTACCAGCGATCCTTGAAGAACACGTGGCCGCTCATTTCGCCGGCGAGCGGTGCACCCGTCTCGCGCAGCTTCGCCTTCACGAGCGAATGGCCCGTCTTCCACATCAGCGGCTCGCCGCCCTTCGACTTCACCCACTGCGCGAGGTGGCGCGTGCACTTCACGTCGTAGATGATCTGGGCGCCCGGATTGCGCGACAGCACTTCTTCCGCGAACAGCATCAGCTGGCGGTCCGGATAGATGATCTGGCCGTCCTTCGTGACGACGCCGAGACGGTCGCCGTCGCCGTCGAACGCGAAGCCGAGCTCCGCATCGGTGTCCTTCAGCGCCTGGATCACGTCCTGCAGGTTTTCCGGGTGGGCAGGATCGGGGTGGTGGTTCGGGAATGTGCCGTCGATGTCGGTGAAGCGCTCGACGAGTTCGCAGCCGAGCGCCTTGAACAGGCGCGTCGCGAGCGGGCCCGCGACGCCGTTGCCGGCGTCGACGACGAGCTTCAGCGGCCGCGCGAGCTTCACGTCGCCGACGATGCGCGCGATGTACTGATCCGCGACGTCGATTGCTTCATACGTGCCGCTGCCCGTCTCGAACCGCTCGTCGACGATGCGGCGGTACAGCGCCTGGATCTGCTCGCCGTAGATTGCGGCGCCGCGCAGCACCATCTTGAAGCCGTTGTAGTCGGGCGGGTTGTGGCTGCCCGTGACGACGATGCACGAATCGACGCGGCGCCCGCCGCCCTTCAGCGCGAGCGGCACGTTCGCCGCGAAATAACCGACCGGCGTCGGCACCATGCCGACGTCGACGACGTCGACCCCGGCCGCACGCAGGCCGTCGGCCAGCGCGCCGACCAGCTCCGGTCCGGACAGGCGGCCGTCGCGCGCGACGACGACCGCATCGCCGCCCTGCGCACGCACTTCGCTGCCGAATGCCCGGCCGATCCCGCGCGCCGTGTCGACGTCGAGGGTCTTGCCGACCACGCCACGAATGTCATATGCCTTGAAGATGGATTGGGAGATCATCGATTCTCTTCTCTCGGTTGCGTGCATGAAAAATTGTCTGGCTTGCGCGGCCGCCGCTCGCGGGTGCCGCGCATGATACATGCCTGCCGGCGGAACACGGGGCGCAACGGCTGGAGCGGCCGCGATCCCACTTATAATCGCGGGTTTCGATGACGCGCATGTCGCCCATTTTAATGCCTAGCCGCCCCGCCGCCGCCCACCTGCCGCCTCCGGCCGCCCCTCGCGCGCGCCGCCGCTGCCGCGCATGCTGAAGCGCTTCGGCAACCCGGACGTCGCGAAGGCCGTCGCGAACCTCGTCTGGCTGGGGCTCGAACGGCTCACCCAGATCGGCGTCGCGATCGCGATCAGCGGCCTGCTGGCCCGTTATTTCGGGCCAGATCTGTTCGGCAAATGGCAGTATGCGAATACGCTTCTCCTGGTACTGGCGCCGCTCACCTGGGTGTGCGGCGCGGAAATCCTCGTCCCGACCATCGTCCAGCGCCCGCCCGCGCAGCTCGGCGCGGTGCTCGGCAGCGCGTTCGTGCTGCGCATCGCCGTGTCGGCCGCCGCGCTCGCCGCGACCTGGATCGCGATCGCCGCGGGCGCCTTCGACCCGCTGGTCGGCGCGATGCTCGCGGGCCTCGCGGTCACGATGGTGTTCCGCGAGCCGTTCGTCGGCGTGATCAACGCGTGGCTGCAGAGCATGACCTACAGCAAGCCGCAGCTCGTCACCAGCATGGTCACCGCGCTCGCCAAGGCGCTGCTCGTCTGGCTGCTGGTCCGCGCGGCCGCCGGCCCCGCCCGCTTCGCGTGGCTGTGGGCGCTGGAAGCCGCCGCGATCGGCTTCGCGCTGCTGCTGTACTACCGCCATCGTAACGGCGGTGCGCTCGGCTGGACGTTCGACAAGCCGCTGTTCCGGCACTTTGCAACGGCCGGCACCGTGTTCTGGCTCGGCCTCATCTGCATGTACCTGTTCCTGAAGCTCGACCGCCTGATGCTCGAGCGCCACGTGTCGTTCGCCGATCTCGGCCGCTATTCGGCCGCGCAGCAGCTCAACGAAAACTGGATCACGCTCGCGCTGATGCTCGCGCAGACGATCGCGCCCGCCTTCGTCTACCGCGTGCAGGACGTCGCGCGGCTGCGCCGCAACATCGTCCGGCTGATCGCGATGACGGCCGGCCTGATGACGGCCGGCGCGCTCGTGCTCGACGCCGCCGCCCCGCTGATCGTCGGCAAGGTGTTCGGCCGCGGCTACGAGGCGTCGGTCGACATCTTCCGCTGGGCCGTCTGGCTGTCCGTGCCGGCCGGCATCGAGGCGATAGGCAATCTTATCGTTCTCAAATATCAAGCAAAATTCGTGTTGCTGTCGAAATGGCTGCTCGCGCTGGCCATCGCCGCGCTCGTCAACCTGTTCGCGATCCCGCGGCTCGGCCTGTACGGCGCGCTCGTCGGGCTGGCGGCCGGCTACCTGGCCGCGGCCGCCGTCAACTTTTATTACATCCGTTTCAAGCTGCGAACATGACGTCCCCTGCTTGCCCGACCCCGCTCGACGACGTGGCCGTGCTGATGCCGGCCTACAACGGGCACGACGACGTCGTCCGGACCCTCGCGTCGTTTCGCGAGGACGCGCCCGTGCACGTGCTGATCGTCGACGACGGCAGCACGCCGCCGATCGTCGCGCCCGATCTGCCGGGCCTGTCGATCGACGTGCTGCGCATGCCCCGGAACGGCGGCATCGAACGCGCGCTGGCGGCCGGCATCGACGCGCTCGCGGCACGCGGCTTCCGCTACGCGGCCCGTATCGACGCCGGCGATCTCGCCGCGCCGCAGCGCCTCGCGAAGGAGCGCGCCTATCTCGGCGCCCACCCGCGCGTAGCCTGCGTCGGCATGTGGACGCAGGTCGTGTCGCGCGCCGGCGAGCCGCGCTTCATGCTCACGCCGGCCGCCGATCCGCGCACGCTGCGCCGCACGCGCTTCCTGCGCTCGCCGCTCGTGCATCCGTCTGTGATGTTGCGCATCGACGCCGTGCGCGAAGTGGGCAACTATCGGGCAAAGTACCGCGCGGCCGAGGATCTCGATCTTTTTTTACGGTTAATGCAACGCTACGATTGCGCGAACCTGCCGGAACTCGGCCTGTATTACGAGCTTAACGAGGGCGGGATCAGCGCGACCAAACGCCGGCGCCAGCTGGTGTCGACGCTCACGCTGCTGCTGCGCCACTTCAACGTGCTGAACCCGTACGACTGGGCCGGCCTCGCCAAGAACCTGCTGCATTTCGTGACGCCGTACCGTACGCTGCAGCGCATCAAGCAGACGCTGTTCGCCGCGCGGCCGTCCGCCTGACGTGCATCCGGCCCGTTCGGCAATTTCGACGCTTTATTTTTTCTTTTTTTCATGTCCGCCACCTCCCCGCTGCGCATCGCGCTCGTCTGCAACACGGCCTGGGCGATCCATACGTATCGCCACGGGCTGATCCGTGCGCTCGTCGCGCGCGGCGCCGAGGTCGTCGTGATCGCGCCGCACGATCGCACCGTGCCGTTGCTCGAGCAGATGGGCTGCCGCTACGTGGCGCTCGCGGTCGCGTCGAAAGGCACGAGCCCGCGCGAGGATCTCGGCACGCTCGCCGCGCTGGTGCGCCACTATCGCGCGCTGCGGCCCGACCTCGTGTTCCATTACACGATCAAGCCGAACATCTACGGCTCGGTGGCCGCGTGGCTCGCGCGCGTGCCGTCGATCGCGGTGACGACGGGCCTCGGCTACGTGTTCATCCAGAAGAGCCGCGCGGCGAGCGTCGCCAAGCGCCTGTACCGGTTCGCATTCCGCTTCCCGCGTGAAGTGTGGTTCCTGAACCGCGACGATCTCGCGACCTTCACCGACGAGCGCTTGCTCGCGCACCCCGATCGCGCACGGCTGCTGCACGGCGAAGGCGTCGATCTCGAACAGTTCGCGCCCGTGCCGCTGCCCGCCGGCGACGCGCCCGTGTTCATCCTGATCGGCCGGCTGCTGTGGGACAAGGGCGTGCGCGAATACGTGGAGGCCGCGCGTCTCGTGCGCGAGCGCTTCCCGAACGCGCGCTTCCAGTTGCTCGGGCCGCTCGGCGTCGACAATCCGAGCGCGATCGGCCGCGCGGATGTCGACGCGTGGGTCGACGAAGGCATCGTCGAATATCTCGGCGAAGCGCACGACGTGCGACCGCACATCGCGGCGGCCGACTGCGTCGTGCTGCCGTCGTACCGCGAAGGCGTGCCGCGCACGCTGATGGAAGCATCGGCGATGGGCCGCCCGATCGTCGCGACCGACGTGCCGGGCTGCCGCGACGTCGTCGCCGACGGCGAAACAGGTTACCTGTGCCGTGTGCGCGACAGCGCGAGCCTCGCGGAGCAATTGACTCGCATGATCGAACTCGGAACGGCCGGACGCGAAGCGATGGGCGCGCGCGGCCGGCAGAAGGTCACGGCGGAATTCGACGAACAGCAGGTCGTCGAACGCTACCGGCGTACCATCCACTCGTTAACCGGTATCACCCTCTGAAGGAGCGCATCAGCAATGACCGCTAAAGGCACCATCCTCGTCACCGGCGGAGCCGGCTATATCGGCTCGCACACGACCGTCGAGCTGCTCGACAACGGCTACGACGTCGTGATCGTCGACAACCTCGTCAACAGCAAGGCCGAATCGGTGCGCCGGATCGAGCGGATCACGGGCAAGACGCCCGCGTTCCACCAGGTCGACGTGTGCGACGAAGCCGCGCTCGCGAAAGTGTTCGACGCGCATCCGATCACCGGCACGATTCATTTCGCGGCGCTCAAGGCTGTCGGCGAATCGGTCGAGAAGCCGCTCGAGTACTACCAGAACAACATCGGCGGGCTGCTCGCCGTGCTCAAGGTCATGCGCGAGCGCAACGTCAGGCAGTTCGTGTTCAGCTCGTCCGCGACCGTGTACGGCGTGCCCGAGCGCTCGCCGATCGACGAATCGTTCCCGCTGTCCGCGACGAACCCGTACGGCCAGTCGAAGCTGATCGCCGAGCAGATCCTGCGCGATCTCGAAGTCTCGGACCCGTCGTGGCGAATCGCGACGCTGCGCTACTTCAACCCGGTTGGCGCGCACGCAAGCGGGCTGATCGGCGAGGATCCGGCCGGCATCCCGAACAACCTGATGCCGTATGTCGCGCAAGTCGCGGTCGGCAAGCTGGAAAAGCTGCGCGTGTTCGGCTCGGACTACCCGACGCCGGACGGCACCGGCGTGCGCGACTACATCCACGTCGTCGATCTCGCGAAGGGGCACATCGCCGCGCTCGACGCGCTCGCGAAGCGCGACGCGAGCTTCGTCGTGAATCTCGGCACCGGGCAAGGCTACAGCGTGCTCGAAGTGGTGCGCGCGTTCGAGAAGGCGTCGGGTCGTCCGGTGCCGTACGAACTCGTCGCGCGCCGCCCGGGCGACATCGCCGAGTGCTATGCGAACCCGCAGGCCGCGGCCGACATCATCGGCTGGCGCGCGACGCTCGGCATCGAGGAAATGTGTGCCGACCACTGGCGATGGCAGGAGGGGAACCCGCGCGGTTTTGTATAATCCGCTGTCCATTTTCCGAGCGGTCCCATGCTCAGCTTCGCGTCCGGCTTCATCGTCTCCCTGCTCGTCACGCTGTTCATCGTGCGCTACGCGCACCTTCACGAGAAATTCTCGATCGACAGCGACCTGGCCGGCGTGCAGAAATTCCATGTGCGGCCGGTGCCGCGGGTGGGCGGCATCGGGATCCTCGCCGGGGTCGTCGTTGCCGCGCTGGTGCTGTTCCGGCGCTATCCGACGATCTCCGGCAGCATTCTCGGGATCGTTGCGTGCGGGATGCCGGCTTTCCTGTCCGGTCTCGTCGAGGATCTGACCAAGCGCGTGTCGCCGCGCGCGCGGCTGCTCTGCACGATGGGCGCGGCCGCGCTCGCATTCTGGCTGATGCACATCGCGGTCACGCGCATCAGCGTGCCGCCGCTCGACTTCCTGCTCGGCTACGTCGCCATTTCGGCGTTCGTCACCGTGCTCGCGGTCGCCGCGCTCGCGAATGCGATCAACATCATCGACGGCTTCAACGGGCTCGCGTCGATGGTCAGCTTCATGATGTTCGCGTCACTCGCGTATGTCGCGTTCCACGTCAACGACCCGGTCGTGATGTCCGCGTCGATCATCATGATGGGCGCGGTGCTCGGCTTCTTCCTGTGGAATTTCCCGGCCGGGCTGATCTTCCTCGGCGACGGCGGCGCGTATTTCATCGGCTTCATGCTCGCGGAACTCGCGATCATGCTCGTGATGCGCAACCGCGAAGTGTCCGCGTGGTACCCGGTGCTGCTGTTCATGTATCCGATCTTCGAGACCTGCTTCTCGATCTACCGGAAGAAGTTCATTCGCGGGATGTCGCCAGGGATTCCGGACGGCGTGCACCTGCACATGCTCGTGTACAAGCGGCTGATGCGCTGGGCCGTCGGTACGAAGCATGCGCACGACCTGACGCGGCGGAATTCGCTGACTTCACCTTATCTGTGGTTGCTGTGCCTCGTCGCGGTGATACCGGCGACGCTGTTCTGGCGGCATACGGTGCACCTGTTCGCGTTCGTCGTGCTGTTCGCGGTGACTTATGTGTGGCTTTATCTCAGCATCGTGCGGTTCAAGGCGCCGAGGTGGATGGTGGTGAGGAAGCATCGACAGAGCCGTTGAGCGATACGCTCGCTTCCGAACAAAAAAGCGCCCAGCCGGGCGCTTTTTTTACCACTCGGGTTCCGGCCTGGAGCCACGTCACCCGTTCGATGCGACGCGCACCGACGGCACACTCTGCAACACGGGAGCAACCGCCGTCTGGTATTCCGGCACCCAGCGCCGCAGGTCGCGCCGCACTTCGTCATCCGACAGCACACGATGCTGCATCAGCCACGGCAGCAGTTCGTCGAGGAAATTGTCCGGCACTTCGCGCGCCCGCGCGATCCGCAGTTTCGGGTGCGGCGTGCGCGTCGTCGCCTCGTCGTCCGCGAGCAGTTCCTCGTAAAGCTTCTCGCCCGGCCGCAGCCCGGTGAATTCGATCCGGATCTGTTCTTCCGAGAAACCGTACAGGCGGATCAGGTCGCATGCGAGATCGACGATCTTCACCGGTTCGCCCATGTCGAGAATGAAGATCTCGCCGCCGTGCCCCATGCTCGACGCCTGCAGCACGAGCTGCGACGCTTCCGGGATCGTCATGAAGAAACGCGTGATCTCCGGATGCGTGACCGTGACCGGGCCGCCCTTCGCGATCTGCTGCTGAAACTTCGGAATCACGCTGCCCGCGCTGCCGAGCACGTTGCCGAAGCGCACCGTCTCGAACTGCGTGCGCCCGCTCGTCTGCTGCAACGCCTGGCAGGCCATTTCGGCGAGACGCTTGCTCGCGCCCATCACGTTGGTCGGATTGACCGCCTTGTCGGTCGAGATCAGCACGAAGTGACGCACGTCGTGGCGGATCGCCGCCCGCGCCACGCGATAGGTGCCGAGCACATTGTTGCGCAGCGCCTGCCATGCGTTGTGCTCTTCCATCAGCGGCACGTGCTTGTAGGCGGCCGCATGGAACACGATGTGCGGCGCATGGCGCGACATCACCTGATCGAGCAGCAGCGAATCTTTCGCGTCGCCGATGATCGGCAGCACGGGCAAATCCGGAAACCGCTCGCGCAATTCCTCGGTAAGCCGGTACATCGCGTATTCCGAGAGGTCGAACGCAACGAGCTGTGCAGGCGCGAAGCGCAAGATCTGCCGGCACAGCTCGGAGCCGATCGAGCCACCCGCGCCCGTCACCATCACGACGCGGCCACGCAGCAGCGCCTCGACGTGCGGCGTATCGATCGTCACGGCCTCGCGGCCGAGCAAATCCTCGAGATCGATGTTCCGTACCTGCGACAGGAAGCCCTGCCCCGGCATCAGCGCGGTCAGCGACGGCAGCACCATCGCCTTCACGCCGGCCCGCACGCACAGGGTCGCGACGCGGCGCTGGGTTTCGACCGACGCCGACGGAATCGCGATGATCGCGTATTCGACCTTCATCGCATCGGTCCAGTGTTTGAGGTCGTTGAACGAGCCGAGCACCTTGTAGCCGTAGATTTCGCGGCCCTGCTTCGTGACGTCGTCGTCGAGCAGGCCGACGAGGCGCCACTCGCCGGAGCGCGACAGTTCGCGCGCCAGGCTCGCACCTGCCGTGCCGGCGCCGAGCACCAGCACCGGCTTGCCCTTGCCGACGAGTCCGCCGTACAGGTAGTACTCCTTCGTCGCGCGATACAGTGCGCGCGCGCCGCCCATCGCCAGGAACAGCATCAGCGGCGACACGAGCAGCACTGAGCGGGGGATGATCGGTGCCGGCTGGAACATCACGGCGCCGATCATCACGATCATGCCGCCGCCGGTCACCGCTTTCGCGATACGCATCAGGTCGGGCAGGCTCGCGAATACCCAAAGCCCGCGATACAGGCCGAACCCGTGGAACATCAGTGCGTAGACGGGTAGCACCCAAGTCAGCGCCATCAACGCACCGCTCAAGAAGTCATGCGGAACGCTGCCGTTGAAACGGACGAGATAGGCGAATAACCATGCGGCGACAACCGCCGTCAGGTCGAACAGGAAAGCACTCAGGGACAGCCAAGATGCTCTGGATTGCAACATCGGCGGGAAACCTCAAGAATTGTTTTCGGCAGCCACTTGAACCCGGCGCCAACGCATGTCGATCAACCATCCGAACCATGCCAGGACGCCATACCACGCGAGGAACGACAGCCATTGCTGCAGTTCAGGGCGGCCCTTTGCCCACACGGCGACAATTATGCCGGCGAGCATGATGAGGTACCAATAAAGAGCGGTCCGACCGTGGCTGACGCCCGATCGAACCATCCTTTGATAATAATGCTCGCGATGCGCCTGCCAGAACTTTTCTCCGCGTAACAAGCGTCTCAGAAGTGTTACAGATGCATCGAGAATAAAGGGCGAGAACACCATGGCCGGAAACCAGATCGGCCAGACATTGGTACGCCAGCCCCAGTAGCCCAGCGCACCGGCCAGGAAGCCGAGCGGAATCGAGCCGGCGTCGCCAAGGAATAGTCTCGCCGGGTGGAAATTGAGCAGAAGAAAGCCCAGCGCCGCGCCGGCGACCGCCGCTCCGGAAACGACGAGATCGGGCGACTCTTGTGCGCCGCCCAGCGCCGCGACCGCATACCCGCTGAAGCCGAACAACGCCATGCCTCCGGCAAGCCCATCCGCACCGTCCATGAAGTTGTACAGGTTCGTCAGCCAGACCATCGCGAAACCCACGCCAGCGAGCAGCCACCAGGGCGCGTCGACGGGAAAGACGACGATCAGTGCGACGACCGCCACCAAGTGTGCAGAAAAACGCACACGGGCTGGCAGTCCGCGCCGGTCGTCGATCTGCGACATCGCAGCCAGTCCCGCGGCGGCAATCGCGATCAGCCACAGTCGCGGCGCCAGCGTGAGCACTGCAACGACACAGACCGGCACGATACCCCATCCGCCAACGCGGGGTGTAGGCAGCGTATGCAGCGAACGATCGTTCGGAATATCGGTCGCGAGTCGCCAGGCCAGCCCCGTGATGAGTAGCGTCCGCAGGATGAGTGTCGAGGCGACGGCGGCGGCCAGAGCCACTCCCGTCGGCGTAAGCCACGTAGTAATCACGGAATGCATATTGTCTATTTCTGTATGTCGCGCGAACGATACCACGCTGCGGACGCTTCGAGGCCCTCCCGCGTCGTATAGGGCGGTCGCCAGTCCAGTGTGCGCTTTATGCGTCCGGCATCAAGTTGCAGGCTCCCCGTCAGACGATCGACGGCGGCGCTGCGGCCTGTCAGCCTGCCAAGCGCGTACAGCAGCGCGGTGGGGACCGGGAACAGCCGCGCCGGTCGGCCCAGTGCATCGCCGACCATCCGCAGCAATTCTGCAACCGATGGCGCATCGTCATCGGCGACATGAAAGCACTCGCCCGCGGCCCGCGGATCGATTGCGCAACGCAGCAGCGCGTCCCCAAGATTGTCGACATAGACCAGGCTGCGGCGCGCTGCAATCGCGCCCAGCGGAAGAGGCAGCCCCCGCGACACAGCGTCCATCATCCGCAGAAAGTTTGCTCGCACGCCGGGGCCATAGACAAGCGGTGGACGAACGACGACCACATCGAGCCCAGTGCTCGACCCAAATTGCGCGAGCGCCCGTTCCGCATGCAATTTCGAACGGCCGTAGGGATCCCGAGGTTCGGGCGCGACGTCTTCCGCAAGCGGCACGCCGCGGTCGCCTTCGCCGACCGCCTTGATGCTGCTGGCAAACACGAACCGGCGGACACCGTGTGCGCGCGCCGCTTCGGCCACGCGCAGCGTCCCTGTAACATTAGTCGCCTCGAACGCCGCGTCGGGATCGGGAGACTCGTCGCGCATCACGTGAACGCGCGCAGCCAAGTGGATCACACTATCAGCTTCGAGACCGGCCGGCCACGCGTCGACGAGCTCGGCGAAATCCGGCTCGTCATACACCCATTCGCGAACGCCGTCGATGCACCTGCCGGGACGGCGCACCAACGCAGTGACCGTATGCCCTGTGGTCAGCGCCAGCCGGCAGACCGCGCGGCCGACGAAGCCACTCGCGCCCGTCACGACGATGCGGGTCACCACAGCCTCCAACCAAAGCGATTGTAGAACTTGAACGCCGACACCGCGAACATGCGAATGTGCGCTGAGCCCTTGCGGGACGCGCCGCCGCCATGGTGGACCACGCGCGCCAGCGGCACATAGACGGTGCGCGCACATTCGGCAGCCCGCAAGCTGAGATCATAATCCTCGAAATACAGGAAATAGCGCGGATCGAAGCCCTGCAGGCGCGCCAGGACGTCGGTTCGGAACAGCATGAAGCAACCGCTGACAATCGGCGGATCCCATACGACGTCCGTTTCGTTGATGCAGTCGCGCATCTCGTAGCTGGCCAGTCGGCGCTCGAACGGCGACCGCAGGGCCGACGGTAAGAAGCCTCTGACCAACAGATCCACCAACGCAGGATAGCGCCGGCACAGATGCTGGATCCGGCCCGACTCGTCGTCGATGCGCGGTGTCAGCAGGCCTGCTTTCGGATGCACGTCGAGAAAGTCGAGCGCCTGCAAGAGTGTATCCGTCTCGAGGTCGATATCGGGATTCAGGATCAGGTGATAGCGGCTGCGCGCCGCAGTGATCGCGAGGTTATGCCCGCGTCCGTAGCCGACGTTGCCGTGACCGGACAGCACGCTGCACCGGATATCGGCCTCCTCGAAGGCAGCGAGATCCGTCGCGAGATCGGGCAGGCCGCCATTATCGATTACGCAAACGCTGATCGCACTGCCGCCGCGCACGGCATGGAGACGCGCGCACGCAGCGCGGAGACTGGAGAGCGTCCGGGCGAGGAGCGCCTTGTCCGGGTAGTACGTCACGATGGAAACCGACAGTGTTTCGTCGACGGAATGCGGGGAGCGAGAAGATGCTTGCGGAGGAGATGTCACGTGCTGACTGTCGTTTTCCATTGACGTGAAGGACACCCGCAGTGTGCAGGTTGAATGCCCGTCCGTGCAACCGAGATTGCTATTTGTAGCAATTATGCCGTGGCCATTCGTGCCACAGGCATCCAGCGACGAAAAAAGGGCCACAATTTCGGTACGGCGTCTACGGGACACGAACGCCGCCTCTTCGCACCGGCTGCCTTTCCATCACACAACACGCGTTCCCCCGGCAACATCCCTTAGTTGCTTGCGCGTCGCTCGTACCGTTAGACTGATTCCCTTCAGATTGGAGTGAATGATGGAGCGAATCGCTATTTACGGGTGCGGCGGGTTTGGGCGCGAGATTCTGCCGCTGGCACGACGGCATCAAGCCCGAACCAACACAGGATCGGTATCCGGAATCGTATTTGTCTCCGACGCGCCATCGGAAATCGGCACCGTGCAAAACGGTATCGAAGTCATCTCGTTCGATACGCTCGTCTCGCCAGAGCATCGCGATCGCACAGTCGTCGTATCGCTCGGGTCATCGGCGGCGCGACGTGCCCTGGTTCAGCGCTGTGAAAGCGCAGGCCTCACGTTCGGCTCGCTGACGGCCAGCACGCATGTGTCGCTCGACAACATCGAAGTCGGCGAAGGCGCCGTGTTCTGCGATTTTTCGATGTGCACATCGGACGTCAGAATTGGTCGACATTTCCAGTGCAACATCTACAGCTACGTCGCACACGACTGCATCGTTGGCGATTTCGTGACATTTGCTCCACGGGTCTCGTGCAATGGCCGAATCGTGATCGAGGACGACGCCTACATCGGCACGGGTGCCGTCCTGAAGCAAGGTACGCCCGACAAACCGCTGACGATCGGCAAAGGCGCGGTGATCGGCATGGGTGCCGTCGTGACCAAGGATGTGCCGCCGGGTGTAACCGTTGTCGGCAATCCGGCGGTGCCATTGATGAAACGGTCGGCCTAAGCGGATACGAACGCGGGTCGCCCCGCGCTCGCCCGCATACGCTGTCAGCCGTGCCGCTCTGGCGCTTGTGCAGCCAGCACGCCGGGTGGCACATAGCCGAGCAGACTTGCGTACGCTTCTGCACTCACCCACTCGATCCGGTCGAAGTAGGAATTGAATTCCCGCATAAAGTTGAGCACGGGCACGGAAGCATCCGCCGCGATCAACATCTCACATCGTCGGCCCTGGCGCCACGCCTCTTTGAGTTCATCGATCGACGGCATTTGCCCGGCCTCGCTGGAAAAACGCAATACCGGCCCGCTCCGGTCACGTCCGCCGGCCAACCAACGGGTAGTAAACCGCCGCCGGACGATATTGGTCTTCCTGAATTGACCGACACTATCCGACGACGTAACGGACCGCGTATGGACTCGATGCCGATAGAGAGGCTCGTGCAAGTAGTGAAATCGGCCGAACTCCGCGATCTTCAAGGCCAGTTCCCAATCCTGGATACCGGAAAAGGCGTCGTCGGATCCGCCGGCCTTGAGATACGTGCTGCGTCGAATCACCTTTAGATGCGACGCTACCATGCCATCAAGCAGATCGTTCTTGATGTTCATGTCATCCCTGAACGCGATGTTCGGATAGCCGCCATAATCGGCACGACGAACTTCGTCGCCGTTTTCGTCGATATCGAACCGGTCGGTGAACAGATAATCGCATTCCGGCATCTCCGCCAACACTCGCACGACGCGCGCAAGCGCTCCAGGCACCAGCGCATCGTCGCAATCGACGAACGCGATGTATTCTCCCCTCGCGTGCTGGACCGCCTCGTTCTGCGTGTTCGAAATGCCTTTGTTCTCGTCGTTGAGAATGATCCGAACATTCGGGTGGCGCGCTTGTAGGGCGGTCAGCAGCGCCGTCGTACGCTTGTCTGGTGAACAATCGTCGACGCAAACGATCTCGATCGCAACACCCTTCTGCTCGATCACGGACAACAGGCAACCGTCGATGTAGTCGAAATGGTTGTATGCTGGGATCACGACGCTGACAAGCGGCGCTTCCGCAGACATCTCGGCGAGAGCAACTTGCAGCCGCTCAAGCTTCTGCGAGTGCTGCTCCTCCGATTCAGCTTGCCGACCGGATACGCCCGACGCCCCCACCCCCACCTCGTCACGCAGTTGCGCAATTTCTTCGACGTAGGCAGGATGCTTTCGATAAAAATTCTCGAACCAATCGACCGCGGATTCAAAAAAAGCGGGCTCGCGCGCCGAAACCATCGCATCGATCTTCGCCGCAGCATGCAGCCAGCTCTTTCCCATCCTCACATACGACCGGCGCATGCTCTGCGCATGCTGCCGGTAGATCGCATTATGTGCATTGACGTAGGCCATGCGTGCGCCGCGCGCGCTGAGTCCGCACCAGAAGAGCCAGTCTTCCTTCGCACGAGCCGACGTGTCAAATGGATTCTCCGGGAGCGCCGCTCGCCGAAACAGCGCGCAGTGGATCGGAACGGCAAAGCCCCGCTCCCATTTGTAGAGGAAGTCCTGCAAATCTAGCGTAGAATGCGCGATGGCTTCGTCATGCTTAGAAAACACGGTCCGCGAGTCATCGCAGAGCAGGAAATTCGAAATCGACACATCGAGAGCATTCCCCACCCGGAAATGGGCGACCTGTAGGTCGAGCTTCGGCGGAATGATCAGATCGTCCGCATCGAGCAGTTGGATGAACTCCCCTTTTGCGGCCGCAATGCCCGTATTGCGCGCGCCAGACAGGCCTGCGTTGGGTTGTGAAATCACCTGCACGACGGGCGACAGCGCTTCTGCCGCACGCAGATACGCGCCCGTTCTGGCGGCGGTGCTGCCGTCGTCCACAATGATGATTTCCAGCGGCCCGCTATACGCATCCAGCGCTGACGATACAGACTCGATCAGGTACTGCGCCTGGTTGTAACACGGAATCACCACCGACACGAGTGGCAACGACGGGACGTGCGAATCGTTCGACACCATATTTTGTCGGTCAAACTCCATAACCTTCCAACTCCCTAACACACTCCACGAACCGAGGCCACGTATGGCGCGTACCGATCAAATCGACGAGCGCGCGCGCACGCGCGTCCGTCGTGTCCGGATCCGCGATCATCGCCCCCATCGCGACCCGATAGTCGTTTGCAGTCGGGCTCTCGGACAATAGGTATCCCGTGGCACTGGTGATCAGTTCTCCTACGCCACCGACCGCGGGTGCCACGATCGGCACGCCAAGCGCACCGATCTCGAGAAGAATGTTCGGCATTCCCTCCCACTTAGACGTGAAGATAAAGCCGGTATACAACCGGTCCACGACAAGCTCAGCCGGGGATGAGAACGGACCTTCCAGATGCAGATTGGACAGCTTCGGCAACAGTTCGCCCGAATCGACGACCGATTGTCCATACACGTAAAAATCGAACTGCGGGCACACCTTGGCAAGCGCCACCAGCAGATCGATACGCTTCTCCTTGTCGAGTCGACCGGCCCAAAGGAACGCGGGCCGTTTTCCCGACAACGCGGCACTGCGGCGGGCGATACGATCGAGCGCCACATCACGCCAATTCTCCCCCAATGCACGGCTCGGGTTGTAGATCGCATGCAACTTCGCTCCTTGATCGCCGAGTTGATAGACGACGCGGGCGTCCGTCACAAATCGCTGATTGTCGGAGAGCAGAGCCGTCAAGGCCGGCAGACCAGGCTGCAAGAAATATGCGGCGTAACCGGTCTTGCTTTTTCCATCCTCGGCAAACTGGAATGCGAAGATGCATGCAAAAAGCTTGGCAATCCGCTTGAGGTGCTCGCCCGACTCGATGATGACGCTCCAGCCGACCTCGCTATTGATATTGTGAAACACCGCAGGCTTGATCGCCACAATCAGGTCACACAAAAGAACCTGTTTCAACTCATACGAATCGCTGTTCGTGAAATCGCCAAGCACCACCACATGTACGCCGTTGATCTGAACGACACGTTCGTCCACGTGCGACCGGTCGGCTACCACGAGCAATACCTGCTGTTGTGGGTACAATTCACGCACAGCTCGGGCGAAGTTCAGCGCCACGTTCTCCGCACCACCGGTTCCCATAAACGGGACGGCAATGATATGACTTAGAGACGGTTTCAAAAAGGCCCGGTGGGGCTGTTAACTTGCGCGGCGAGCTGTTAACCTCAGGCATCGGAACAACTGAGACCGAGGAGATGGCCAAGCCGATCATTGACGACGAACTGTGGACATTGATCGAGCCGTTATTGCCGCCACCCAAGCCGCGGCGCGAGAAAAACCCAGGCCGCCTGCCTGTTTCGAATCGCGCCGCGCTGACCGGCATCCTGTTCGTTCTCAAGACCGGACTGCGCTGGCGCGACCTGCCCGCCGAGATGGGCTGCGGCTCGGGCGTGACTTGCTGGCGACGGCTACGCGATTGGCAGGCTGCGGGCGTATGGGATCGCCTGCACGAATTGCTGCTTGCGAAGCTGCGAGCAGCAGACCAAATCGATTTCTCGCGAGCCGCAGTCGATTCCTCATCGATTCGCGCCGTTGGGGCGGGCCAAAAACTGGGCCAAACCCCACCGATCGCGCGCGACCAGGTTCTAAGCACCACATCGTCACCGACGCCAATGGCACGCCGCTCGCGGCGATCCTGACCGGCGCGAACGTTCACGATGTCACGCAGCTGCTGCCGCTGATCGATGCGATTCCGCCAATTCGTGGGTTGCGCGGCCACCCACTGCAGAGACCGCGCGTGGTCTACGCCGATCGCGGTTACGACTCTGAGCGGCATCGACGCGCG